>Ga0224510_10000114_pt1 | contig 69735 bp, 71 predicted proteins | sample SF_May12_sed_USG_FD_170161 | JGI IMG/M metagenome (GOLD analysis project Ga0224510, IMG submission 170161) | Sediment microbial communities from San Francisco Bay, California, United States - SF_May12_sed_USGS_4_1 | ecosystem: Environmental > Aquatic > Marine > Sediment | place: USA: California... | reverse complement strand
ATGATGCCTTTGCGTGTGCTCATGATGCCACCAGAATTTGTTGCAGGATGTGCTGAACCCCACTTTGCCAGTTTGGCAATTCCAGGCCAAATGTTCCGCGCAGCTTGCCGGTATCCAATCGTGAATTGGCCGGGCGCTTGGCGGCTGTGGGATATTCCGACGAGGAAATCGGTCGGATGGCATCCGGCGAGAGCTTGAGCGGTTTGCCAGCAGCGAGGGCTTCAGACACGACAAACCGCGCATAGTCACACCAGGTGGTCTCACCACCTGCCACTACATGATACGATCCAAATGGGAAATGGTCGCCAGCCTCACGCTGTCTCTGCCGAACCAACTGAGCCGTCACATCCGCCAGCAAGGCCGCAGAAGTTGGAACACCATGTTGATCAGCCACAATGTTCAACTGTTCGCGCTCATGAGCCAATCGCAGTATGGTCTTAGCAAAATTTCTTCCGTGCGCCCCAACCACCCAGCTCGTGCGCAAGATCAAGTGCCGTGCCCCGCTTTCTTGTAGCGCGATCTCGCCACCCCTTTTGGTGCGCCCATAGACACTTTGAGGGTTCGTGAGATCATCTTCTGTATAGGCCCCTGGCTTGGTGCCATCGAACACATAGTCGGTGGAATAATGCACGACCCAGGCGCCCAGTTTCACCGCCTCTTCACCAAAAACTCCTGGTGCGACGGCATTGACGGCGTGAGCCAGATCAGGCTCTGATTCTGCTTTATCCACTGCGGTATAAGCTGCAGGATTAACAATGAGGTCTGGCTTGAATGACCGTACCAGAACGCGGATCGCAGAGGCATCACCTAAATCACACTCACCGTAATCCACGGCATAGACCTCCCCCAAGGGAGCCAGTGCACGTTGTAGTTCAAACCCGACCTGACCATGCTTACCGGTTAATAGGATCCTCATCGCACTCAGGTGCCGTACTGCTTGCCAATCCAATTACGGTAGATACCACTGGTGACGTTGGTAACCCAGCTCTGGTTCTCAAGATACCAGACGACCGTCTTCTTGATGCCGGTTTCAAAGGTCTCATGAGGCTTCCAGCCAAGCTCGCGTTCGAGCTTGCTCGCATCGATGGCATAGCGGCGATCGTGACCAGGCCGATCCTTGACGAATGCGATCTGTGATTTGTAAGACCGGCCATCAACCCGAGGCTTTACTTCATCCAAGATGGTACAGAGGGTTTCCACGACGTCAAGATTGGCTTTTTCGTTCCAACCACCGATGTTATAGGTTTCGCCTACACGCCCCCCTTCAAGCACCAGGCAAATAGCACGGCAGTGATCCTTCACGTAGAGCCAGTCCCGTATTTGCCGGCCATCACCGTAGATTGGAAGCGTCTTGCCTGCCACCGCATTGAGAATGCAGAGTGGAATAAGTTTTTCAGGGAAGTGGTACGGACCGTAGTTGTTGGAACAATTGGTCGTGAGGACCGGCAACCCATACGTATGGTGGTAGGCACGTACAAGATGGTCGCTCGCCGCCTTGCTGGCCGAATAGGGGCTATTGGGCTCGTAGCGACTCGTTTCACTGAAGGCCGGAGCGTCCTTCGTTAATGAGCCATACACTTCATCGGTGGACACATGTAGATAACGGAAGCCCTCTTTAGCTTCGCCTTCCAGCGCTTCCCAATAGGCACGCACGGATTCCAGCAAATGAAACGTGCCGACAATGTTGGTCTGGATGAATTCGCTTGGGCCGTGGATGGAGCGGTCGACGTGACTCTCAGCGGCAAAATTGAGCACGGCACGAGGACGGTGCTTGGTCAACAGTCCGCCGACGAGTGCGGTATCACCGATATCGCCCTGCACGAAGATATGCCTCCCATCACCCTGCAAACTGACAAGATTCTCCAGATTCCCCGCGTAGGTGAGCTTGTCGAGATTGATGACGGGCTCATCGCGTTGCGCGAACCAATCGAGAACGAAGTTAGCACCGATAAATCCGGCTCCGCCGGTGACCAGAATACTCATCTACCTCTACCTCTTGTGAGCCTTATGCGCCGCAATCGGACGAGGCGTGAATGACGTCGATCGATGGTATCAGCGCCTATCGGGACACCTGTTGAGTTGAAACCGATTCAAAGCTCGGCACAAGCCGTTTGAGATCATGGAGCAGCGTACCTTCATCACATTTCGGAAGATTGCCCTGCAACGACTCTAACCAGTCATCCAGCTCGCCTGTCGAGATGGATGGGCCTCCGGCTCGATGAATTTTCGGATGGGTCGTCGGCTCAACTTGCACGTTGTCCTCAAATAGTTCTTCGTACAACTTCTCTCCCGGCCGCAGACCGGTAAACACTATCTGGATATCCTTGTCCGGGACCAGGCCGGCCAGTACGATCATATTTCTCGCCAGATCGACGACTTTGATTTGTTCGCCCATATCAAGAACAAATACTTCCCCGCCCTTCCCGATGACACTCGCTTGCAAAACCAATTGTACGGCCTCAGGAATGGTCATGAAAAACCGTTTGATCTCCGGATGAGTCACGGTCACCGGACCGCCCTTACGGATTTGCTCGGAAAACAGCGGCACCACACTCCCGTTGCTTCCCAACACATTGCCGAACCGCACGACCGTAAACTTGGTCAAGCCTGTTCGATTAAACTCCTGCATCACATGCTCGGCAATCCGCTTGGTCGCTCCCATAATACTCGATGGATTCACAGCCTTATCAGTGGAAATCAAGACAAATCGATCCACACCTGCCTTCAACGCGGCTTCAGCGACCACGCGAGTCCCGAGAACATTGTTGCGAATCGCCTCCTTCGGATTCAGTTCCATCAGGGGAACATGTTTATGCGCCGCGGCGTGAAACACGATGTCGGGTCTGCACTGTTGGAACACCTCCGACACACGGTCGGAAACTGTGACATCTCCGATGACGGGGAGAATCTTCACGGATGGGAACCCTGCCTTCAACTCCAACATGAGCGAATGAAGCGCATTTTCATACCGTTCGAACAAGATGAGCGACCGGGGATTGTACTGTGCGATCTGCCGGCAGAGTTCTGATCCGATCGACCCTCCTGCTCCCGTCACAAGGAGCGTTTTCCCACTGATGTGGGGAGACAGCTCTTGGGGATCCGTCCGGATCGGCTCACGTTGGAGCAAATCGTCGACGCTCATAGGCCGCACTTGTTGGAGAGAGACAGGATCACCGAGTAATTGTTTGACATCGGGTAACGTCTTGATCGGCACTGAACAACCTTCTGACGCAGCAAGAATCTTTTGCTTCACGGTTGTGGAACCGGAAGGAATGGCCACGATGATCTCGTCGACCTTCAGCCGTTCGGCGGCCTTCTTGATATCCGAAATGACTCCCACAACAGGAATCCCATGAATGTTCATCTTGCGCTTGATCGGATCATCATCGACGAACCCCACCGGGCAGCAGCGATAATTCGCATCGTACAACATGTCCCTGACTAACAGCTCACCCGCATGTCCTGCGCCGACGATCAAAACCCGGCGCGCCCCCGGATCAAATATCTGAATCCACTCCCGGAACCCCCGCACAGCCAATCGGATCCCTGCCAAATACAGCGCCGTTAACAGCCCCGTCAGGATGATCACGGATCGAGGATACTGCGTCACGCCGCCAAGTTGATGGATCACCCCATAAAACACCGCGGAGCTGCTCAGTGCGGCTAGTAGAATTCTCCAGAGATCGCGAAGATCGACATATCTCCAGAGCCCTCGCTGAATCCCAAACAACCACAAACCGGTACCGTACATCAGCAGCACGGCAGGCATAAAATCCCACATGATCCTCCGATACTCGGGAGGAACATCCGCATCGAATCGCAGCGCAAAGGCAGTCAGGTTCGCTGCGAAAATCAACAGCAGTTGCACACCAATAACGAGAATCGACCGGTACCTGAGTACCCGATCTCCAAATCGTCTCGTGAGGGAATGGAAGAGTTTCGCGGCTGACTGTTTCATACGCTGGTTGGTACTGCGGCGTTGATCTCCCGCTCCCGGAGCATGGCTTCAGCAGCCTCGATGACCCGATGCACAGACATTCGCTGGAGGCAGTCACTGAGACTGTTCACATGACGATCACATCCTTCTGCAAGGCAAGGTACGCAATCTCCTTCGCCTTGAAGCAAAACCACATTCCCCTGCCGCTGCGACCCTTGCTTGTGCCACGGGCTCTGTGCAGTTGAAGGAAATTCCTTCGGCCAAGGCCCCCACTTCACCGGGTTGGAGGGGCCAAAGAGAACGACGGAGGGCACGCCGACGGCAGCGGCCATATGACTCACCGCTGTATCCGTTCCAACATACAGCGCAGCGCGACTTAATAGACAGCCAAGAGCCGGCAAGGTTACCCGGCCGATCAAATTGATGGCCTTGGGTAGCCCATGGATAATCTGATCACAATACGATTGCTCAGCCAATTCGACTCCGGTCACAGCAACAATCAGCCCACGCTCGATCAACCACTGTCCAAGCGCCACCCATCCATCGACAGTCCAGGTTTTGTAGGCAAACTTTGGCGATACATGCAGCACAGCGTAGGGATGGGCACTTCGTATAGCAGGAAACAGGGTCTGAACAGATCGCTCCTCCTTGTCTGTCCAGCTCACCACGGGAGTACCAAGTGGTGTAATGCCCAACGGTGCAAGCAGCTGGAGATTCATGGCCACCGTATGGGTAAAAAGATTGTCAAACGGGACCCAGTGATTCAACAACCTCCGCTTCCACCAGGACTTTTTGTCAGGCAACAACGTCCCTACACAATACCGTCCTGCGACCCAGGCATGAAACGTCGGACGATCCCCCGCGAGGACCGACACAGCGACATCGTAGCGTCGCCATAGCAAACGCAGCAAGGCGAGATGAGGACGAATCGCCGGACGTTCGGCAATTGTCCAGACTCGATTGATATCCGCATTGCCAGAGAGAATATCCTGAGTCCCTTCGAATACGAGTATGTCGATCATCACGTGCGGCAAAGCGGCTTTGAGCGAACGAATGACCGGAGTGGCTAAAAATACATCTCCAATTCGACGCGTACATACGACTAACACACTGTGGAGATCCCGCTTCATGTTGTCGTCCGTCGCGGCGTCGCGGATTGATGATCAAGAAACGCTCCATGGTGTTGCTCGAGTCCAACGGCGGCTCGAACTGCCGAGGAACGGAGGAGATCATCCAGGCGTTTCTGATTGTCGGGCAACCTCATGCGATCCTGCTCGGGATGCCATAAATGAAATACCGTCGCAGCGAAGCGTGCATTCTTATGCTTCACGCCGGCATGGAGAAACCGAATAACCAAGTCCGAATCTTCCAGCCCCCATCCTTCGTAGGATTCGTCCAGCCCATTCACGTGAACCAAGTCGGTTCTCCATGCGGAAAGGTTGCAGGTTTTGATCCCGCTCCAACGATTCGGCGACCATTTTCGAAACGGACCATCAGGCAGCCTCATCAGTGGAAGCACGCGATTCACCTCTCGGCGAGACCAGCATCGTGCCCACTCAATCCCACTCCACGCATGAATTGGAATTCGCTCACGCACGACACGAGCCGTCAACTCGGCTGATAACAATACACGATTTGATCCGAGGAAATACCCAGGTTCGGCCAATTGCTTGTGGACCTGTACGAAGTGGCGAGATGGGACACAGTCGCCGTCGGTGAAAATTACGTAGTCGGCACTCGTCGACGCGACGGCACGATTACGGATTGCCGCGGCTCGAAATCCTCGGTCTTCATGCCAGATATGCTCGACGGAAAACGGGGCGCGTCTAGCAAACTGCCGCACAACGTCTCTCGTCTCCTCCCCTGAGCCATCATCCGCAACCACCAGCCCGAAATCTTGATCGGTTTGGCCACAATAGCCTTCCAGCACAACCGCCAGGGCATCGGGGCGATTGTAGGTCGTGACGATTACCGCTGCTCTCATTTCGAAGGTGCGTTGTCAGGCCTTCGGATGGGAGCCTGTTTGGGCAGCGGCCACATTTCCTGCTGCTCGAACCGCTTGGCATACCGATAGAACGTGCCTTCGAAATTCCCAAAGGCGATGACAAACCCAGGCCAGCCGTCTAGAAATCCCCGCTTCGCCACATAATGCTTCAGAAACGCCCAAAAACCGCGAAACAGGGCAGTGCGCATGGACACTCGTTGATCCACGAGCTTTAAAACTCCAAGCGACGAATAGCGATTCGCCTTCTTGACGACTTCTTCAAAGTCTCTGAATGGGATTTGCCAAATGGCATGCTCCAGACGACCGGCCGGTTTGGCAGTCAAAAGTTCGTATCCTTCGTGGACGGGAGACTCCACATATCTCATGCTCCCTTTTCGAAACAGTTGCGGCTGACGGAAGTTGGGATACCAGCCGGAATGCTTGATCCAACGCCCCATAAAGTAATTCCGCCTCGGCACAAAATAGGCGTCGTGGGCAGGAGTTTCGGCAAGAATCCTGAGAATTTCATCTCGGACTTCCGGCGTGCACTGTTCATCCGTATCGAGACTGAAAATCCATTCACGCGTACAGGCCTTAATGGCTTGATTCCGCAGATGGCCAAACCCCTGGAACGGGACCTGGACGACGCGAGCTCCCAAGTCCGTGGCAATCTGAGCCGTTTCGTCAGTGCTCGCTGAATCGGCCACGATGATTTCGTCCACCCATAACACGCTATTAATGGCATCGGCAATTTTCTTAGCCTCGTTGTAGGCGATGATATAGGCGGAAAGAGTCATGTCCTTGTATCAAGTTGTGAATCAGTGCCTGAATACAGGAGGCCGGAAAACAAGCAATAAAATAGTTTCTCCGTATGGTCGACGAGAAATGGGTTAAAGAAACACCCAACCGCTATGGTGACCATCACCCCTCTGGCAAGCAATCTATACGTCGTCTCGTCGCCGGCAAGAGACGCCCATCGCCACTGTTGCACAAACAACCAGAGCAATAAACCGAGTCCAACTACTCCAACTTGCACCATGATATAGAGGTATTGATTGTGGGGATGGGGAGGAACATCGAGACCCGCTTGTTCTGTACGCGCCCGATACGCTTGAACAAACCCTCCCGTACCAACACCTATCAATGGGTGGTCCTGAATGATCTCGGCTGTGTGATAGAAATATTCCAATCGCCAGCCTATCGGATCCTCCACGACAGCCACCTTGGGACTCCACTGCGTGACACTAGAAGCGGCAAGATTCACCCGTTCATGGAATGTAAATGAAATGTTATACGCGATCGAAAATGCTACGGAGAGTGCCACAATCGCTGCGAGTATCCCTCGCCACCCGGCGTACATCTGAAAAGCCAGGACAGCAAGGCCAGCTAGCACTACATATCCAGTTCGACCTTGCACCATCAATAAAACATTACCTGCGGCCAAGGCCGCGGCAAGTCCCCACCCCCATCCCATCCATCGGCTTTGCGACTTCCAGGCTAACACACCAAATAGCAACACACCGAATGCCATCAATACGTTATGGGTCGTATGCTTTTTGAACACACATGGGTTAGACAAATCACAACCGATAACCCCACCAGGCTGGAGAACGCCCAAGCCCATCACGAGCGACAACGCCAAGGTCACTCCTAACGAAGCCGCCAAGGCGAGGAGCGCGCGATTGCGGGTTTGGACGTCAATCGCCATAGAAATCAACAGAGGGATGAGCAAGAGATCGGCATACTTCTTTAACGCATGTAAACGTTCTTCCGGAGCACCCATCCCCCACAGCGTTCCCAGCAGCACCCACCCAAAGAGCAAGAGGGCGCTCAGCGCCACCGGATTCGTCGTGACTCGACGAATCCGCTCTCGCCATTCTCCACCGGCCAACCAACACACGACAAGCAGGACAACAAGAATACCGTCCGCCACCACCCACATCGGAATCGTGAATCCAAGGGCGGTCGTTGTCCAACCTGCCACTCGTCTCGCCTCAAACTGCAGTCTATCGAGCCGCAAGCTCATCACTTATAGGCAAAGGCGATCAGGGATTTACGAAACGAAGGAATCAGGTCTTTGATTGCCGTACCTATAGACCTCATCCTTTCAATCCCCTCGCGGTAGCGCCGGGACTTCAGGAAGGAAACTTCGTACTTTTGGAACCCCGAAGACTGCAGTAGCAATTCCAGGTCGCCTTTGGTGAACTCGCGATTGTGACGAAGGGGATAATACGACATACCTTTGTACGAGATCGGAGTCGCATGAAGATAATGCTCCGCATAGTCATAGGTGATGTGCTTTCCCCGTAACAGACGAACCCGGTTACGGAAACTGGCAACATTCGGCACATCGATCTCCAACACTCCGCCGGGCCGCAATACTCGCCTCATCTCTCGAACCGACGGAAGAGGTGAATGTGAAAAGTGTTCGAGCACCTGGCAACAAACCACGGCGTCGAATGACTCGTTAGGATAGGGAATCGCATCGGCTTCCACGTTGCACACCTGAAAGACAATCCCCTTCCCATACATGTCCGGATAAGCAGCAGCCTGATCTTTGACATCGAGGGCATGACATTCGTGACCAAGTTCTGACAGAAATGAGAGCAGCAGACCTTGTCCGGCACCCACATCAAGCACCCGCTTAGCCGCACTGAGCCGGACGGCGATCTGACAGAATCGATCGACGCTCCCCTTGAACAAATCCTCCATTCAGGGTTGCCTCGACGAAAAAGGCGGCCTTCATTTCGCAACCGGACGGCGAACTGCAAGACATCTTTGCTATTCGTCGATTGGCCCACGGCAAGATTGGATTTCAAACTATGTCTTGACGACGACGCGTGGAGGGTCTTGAACTGGCACCACCGGCACTTCAGCCTTCCTGCCTGATGTAATAGGATCTCGAAGAGAGCGAGAGACCTTTCCATTCCGTTCCAACTTGCCCACCACCCTCCCGAGAAGGAAAAACAGGCACACCCATGCACCAAGAATAATGAGTCGTACGTTGTCCGTCGAGTGATGATACAGAACGGCCAGTCCTCCGCACAGAATCATGATTCCATACTCTGCAAGCACGGTCCGACGATGGCTCCATCCGTTCAAGACCAACCGCTGATAATAATGCTCTCGGTGAGCTTCCCAGATTTTTTTGCGACGGAGCGCCCGTCGGGTCAAGGTCACTGTCGCATCCACAATGAATGGGGAAAAGATCATGATCGGGACCCATATCTCGAATATTCCGTCGCGAACTCCAAGGAGCATCAATGTCCCCGCCAAGAATCCGACCGTGATGCTCCCAGCATCGCCCATGAAGATACGAGCCGGCGGGAAATTATGCACGAGAAATCCCAGAGCGCCCATCGCGACAAATACGGCGATGATGTACATGACAGGAAAATGCGCCTGCCAGCCGAAATACGCCAGAAATCCAAATCCAAAGAACGTCATCCCTCCGGCAAATCCATCCATACCGTCCATAAAGTTGTAGAGGTTCGCCATCCACAGGAGGACGAGGACGCTCACCGGAATTGCGGCTATCCCGAGCAGGATGTTCGGTCCGCCGGGTATTGGGATAGAAGACAAGGTCAAGCCGACGCCCCAAATAATGATACAAGCGGAGACGCCCTGGACACCCAATCGGAGGGCGACGGGGAGACCGACACAGTCATCGATGAAGGACACGACAAAGATGAGGAGCATGGACGCCACGATCCAGAAACTCCCTGACGCCAAACCTTTCGGCAACACAGCTTTCGATGGTTGTGTAATCGCCAAAATACTGGCAACCAGAATGAGACTGATCACCACACTGCCGATGACGGCTAACCCTCCGGTCTGGGGAGTCGGACTGGCATGCAATGTTCGTTCGTTGGGGTGAGCGAGTATTGACAGAAACGACTTGGGCGAACACAAACTCCTTGTCATCCACCAAGCCGACACAAAGGCCACAACCGCCGGCAATATGACCATCAGGATGTTCATCGTATGGTGCTATCGAGTCGGAGTGTGTCCTGTTACCAACTCTCTTGCCGTCCCGGCGCCACTAACTCGTCGGTAGAACGCAATGAGCTCAGGAACTGTTTCCCGAAAAGAATGTACCGCCTGGTAGCCCAATTCCCGAGTGATGGCAGCGGAACTAAACCAGGCGCAACCGACGAGCTTTGTCAGATGTTCGGTCGTCAAGAGAGCAGGCCCGCCCCCGATGATTTGCAGCCAGTCACCACATCGGGCGCCCGCTTTGAGGACCCAGAGCGGCACTCGCCATTGCGGAGGTGGATTTCCTAGCCCAACTCGCAACCAGTCATAGAGGTCGGTCACAGAAGAGGGTTCTGCGTCGGTAACAATGTACGCCGGTCGTTTAAAACAGGTCGCCTGAAGACACAACACCACCGCCTGTCCGAAATTCTCGACATGCAAGAGGCTTCTGAACCACGGCACACGAGGCAAGGCAGGAAACCGCCCGTGATCGATCGCCTCAATCATGCGATACAGGTTGCCATTTTGTGTCTGCCCATACACCATGGGAAGACGGAGCGAGACGGCGGTGAGGCCATGTCGTCCTGCATATTCCGAGACCAGTTGTTCTGCCTGCCACTTGGATCGACCGTACGCAGTCTGTGGATCTGGGGTCTGTGTTTCATCGACGCATCCACTCGTCTCTTCGCCAAAAACCTTCACTGTACTCGCGAACACAATTCGACTTACGCCCGATCCGACGGCAGCATCCAAGATGTGCCTTGTGCCTTCGACATTGATGGTTTGATAGTCCTGATCTGAACCAGAATCATCGGCCGCATGAACCTTAGCGGCGAGGTGGACTATGGCTTCACAGCCAACCATCGCACCCTTGACCTTCTGCTCATCACGAATATCGCCGATTACCATGTCAACTTCGGGCAAAAATAATGGAGATCGGTTCGCACTGTGCACCATCGCTCGCACATGGAATCCGGACCTGCATAGCTGTCCGATAAGAGCCGATCCCAAGAAACCTGCCGCCCCTGTCACCAGCACACGCATGTTCAAGAGATCAACCTATCATCGATGGAGTCCGGGACAATGCTCTTCTCGCTCCGTTAACGAGCTTGGGTGGTTCCGTAGAGCAGCTCACGATACAGCCCCAGCGTTTGCGAGATCACGGCTGCTGCGGAAAACTCTTTGACCACAATTTCCCGCCCACTGCGACCCAACTCAACCCTCAATCCTTCATTTTCCAGCAACATCGTGACCGCATCGGCTAAAGCGCTTGCATTCCTGGGCTGGACAAGAAGCCCATTGACACGATGGCGGACAACTTCACGACAACCAGGAACATCACTGGCAACTATGGGCTTGCCGCAGGCAGCTGCCTCCAACAGACTCACTGGAAGCCCTTCACGATAGGACGGCAAGACGACGACGGCAGCCCTACTGAACACCATCGGCATATCATCTCGATGTCCCCACCACTCGACGACGCCTTCCTCCTGCCATCGCTGCAACTGCATTAACCCAATACTCGCCGGGTTATCATCGTCGCAGCGTCCGACCAACACGAAACGCGCGCTTAGGTTCAGCTGACGCACCAGTCTAGCCGCTTCGACGAATTCGCCTACCCCCTTATCCCACAACATTCGGCAGGCTAAGAGAACGATCGACTCTTGAGCCTTATCATGAGTAGGTTGGAATTTGTCGATATCAACTCCCGTCCCGGGAATCACCCTCGCTCGGATTTCCTCCACGATACGGTCATGCGTTAACTGAGCGCGATCCTCTTCGTTTTGAAAAACAGCAACAGATCCCTCTCGTGCGAACGCCGCTCTCAGCCCGACTCTTAAAAACAGCCGCAGCAATCTTGCATTGATGCTATTGCTTGTGTAGGCGTAGCCCAACCCTGCGAACACATTAATCACGTGTCGAATACCCGTTAGACGCGCAGCAATTGAACCGTAAAAGATCGGCTTAACTGCGATGTGATAGACGATGTCTGGTTTTTCGGAGCGGTAAAGCCGGACCAATTCCCATACGGCAAGGAGCTCCCGAATCGGATTCAGGCTCCGACGGAGGAGACTGATGGGAAACAGTTTAAAGCCTTGCTGGCTGATTTGCTGTCCATGTTCCTGAATACGCGTCGCGAGCAGCACCTCAAAGCCCGCATCCCGCGTCGCACGTGCCAAATCGAGCCAATGCAACCAGAAATACCAGTCCTCGGTGACGAGGAAAAGTATGCGCGGAGAAGATTTCATAATGTCCGGCCTTTATAGCGAATCACTCAGGTCATTCCGGAAAGAACACGTAGACGAGCAGGCTCCATGGCCCTGGAGATACAGATATGCCGCACATACCTACCTGTACCAAGCAACCTCACCAGGTCATGCCTGAGTGAGAACAGACCGTTCCACTGCGAGCCGGTTCCATATGGATTGCCACTGTTCTCTCTCTGCCTCACCGGCAAAGCTCCAGGACCTGCGAGATCCGCTCCCAACTCTGCGACCCAACTGGAGGACCACATCTCTTGCGAGAGCGGCACCATGCACACCGAGACCCATCAGCGCCCAACTCAACGAGGGAAGGTCATTGACTCTCGCAAGAAGCCGACGACAATAATTGAGTCGGCCTCGCCCCAATTTTCTGGCTGAAATTTCGTTCATACGATAGCCCAACAGCACCTCCTCTAGCGCCGCAAAGCGGCTGTGTGAAAAGCTCTGAAGCAGGACCACTTGATCTTCGCAACGTGTATCTACTTCTGAGTAGGGATGGGACAGAAACCACGTTCGCGTACCCATCCATGTCGGGTGGGCAAGTGGAAATCCCCACCATGGTCGCTGGCAAATGGCTTCGTGCGTACATGCCGTTGGGTAACAGCCAACTACCTCCCCCGCTCCCTTAAATATCACAGCACCGGTTCCCAACAGATCAATGTCAGGGTGCTCCTGAAGAAACCGGACTTGCCGTTCGAGACGCTGAGGATATGCCACATCGTCCGCATCCATTCTGGCGACATAATGCCCCCTTGCGAGACGCATACATTGATTCAACCGGAATGGCAAACCCATATTCCCCAATGGTTCTTGAATGAGCCGAATACGGGAATCTTGAATATGTGAGAGGATCTCTCGGGTTCGGTCAGTCGAACCATCATCAGCCACGAGCAGCTCCCAGTTCTGATACGTTTGGGCAAGAACCGACCGCAACGCCAGTCCGACTGTTGCAGACACGTTGCAGGCCGACATCACCACGGTGACAAGAGGCTGTTCCATACCCCCACAGCGCCTTTCCGGATGCTTTTAGGTTTTGGTCCAGTGTTTCGGTTGACCCAGTATTTGCCTGCCTAGGTCAAGCGCCCTGCGAGCGACCCGTTCGCCGAACACACGCCATACCACAAACCTTGCATATACCTTGATGAGAGATTGCAGCCAAAGCAGGGAAGGATATTTCTGCCCATGCATTCGTTGAGCCCGCCTGGACTCAGTCAGGACATCTAGGGCAGCATGTGGATTGCTGCTGATGCCACCTTGTCGAACACCAGCAATGATAAGATTTGGAATAAACAGCGCATCGGCCTGTTTCAGTTCCCGCAGCAACATTTCATAATCCCCTGCGATGCGAAACGATTCATCGAACGTGCCGTGCTGCTCAAACAAACTCCGATGATGCATCATACCGGGGTGGGGAAGACACATGCTTGTCTGGAATTTCCCTTTCACTGTTTGCCACGATGCTCCCATTGAATAGAGGTTTTCCCCTCGATCGTTAACCAACATGTTCTGCCCGTATACGACCCGAATGCTGGGTGACAGAGCTTTCAATCGCTCACTCATCCTCGTTAGCACGTGGTCATCCCAGAAAAAGTCATCCGCTCCGAGGAAGCAAATCCAATCCCCATGTACCATACGCAAAGCTTTATTCCACGCGCTATAGATTCCTCGGTCAGGTTGAGAAATCCAATAGCTGATCACCTGGTTATTGGCTCCCAACAACTCGACCGTACCGTCTTTTGAACCTCCATCAATGATAATTAGCTCTTTACGCGGATAGGTTTGCTGCGCGACGCTATCAATGCACTGCTGTAACGTGGCCTTACTGTTGTAAGTCGCAATGATGATCGATATCAAAGGAGAAGCAACGCGTGCACACATGTCGTTCAATTGACCTGACCTGACATAGAAGCTACAAAGGTGGCAGAAGCACCAGTGGTAGCCAGCTGCAATTCTGGTGCGATGTTTCGATGCGACTCCACATCCGTTATGTCCGAGGAGGTAGCTCTATCGTGATGAGCCTTGCATCTTTCTATCTTCCCAATTAGAAGTTCCCAAATCCTGCCCACAGTCTGACGTTCACGATAGATTTGAATGCGCCAACCGCGAGTGATCATCAGCATAGTTGGACTCCAACCCGCTTATGTGAAGCATAAAACATTTGTCGGTTACGCTCAGTGGTTCCTAGCGGAACGATGTGCGTGAATCCGGCCCTTCGCAAGTTGCCTTCGGCCTCTTGCTCGGATTCGTGCCCCTCATAGATCACCTCTTTATGCCTCGAGATAAAGGACCAGACGCGTTCCTTATCCTCAATCCAGTGCAATACGGAAAGAGCGGAAACAATGTCAAACCCGTTCAGTTCTTCCTCCCAACGAAACGAATCTCCCAGATCTACTGGTCGATGTTCCACATCCGTCCCGAACGCACGCGATGCAAGGTTTGCTGCCAGAAGGACATCTTTGTCTATGTCTATGCCTAGACAGAATGCCGCGCCCGATAATTTGGCATGTATTGATAGCAGTCCCATGTTACAGCCAAGCTCCAACAGTCGCTTGCCCTTGAAATCTACGTTCTTTCGAATACGTTCCCATCTCAGAATCCAGGGTCGCTCACCAGGGAAATTGATTCCACCAATATCGATAGAGTAGTAGGCAATGGTCGCATCTGGTGCAGACGCCTTGGAGAGTGACGCAATACTCCAAGCTTCGGCCAGTGTCTCCAAGGCAGGATCCGCCTGAAGCATTGCGCGCTGCATAAAAGGGGACTTTGCAAGGTGAACACCTTGGGTATATGATGGGCCGGTTCTTGACAGAAACATGATGAGCTCCCTGGCTAGTCTTGCCAGAGCGCGAAGCAAGAATCCGATACCTCTCACATACCGCAACCGATTGAAAAGAGAAAACTCACATCTTCTCTCGCAGGTACCAAGCCCCAAGATGTCCCGCACAACACAACGCCATGGAGAAGCCAAGCAAGCCTGATCAAAGTCGAAGACGCTTATCCCTCCCTCTCTATTTCTCCCCACATTGCGCCAATGGAGATCACCGTGTGAGCATCCGAGTCGGTTAATTTGTATCACCACATGAACGATGTCCCAGAAATCTTTGAACGTTTCACGGGGATTTCCGAATGTTGGATCATAGCCATCTAATTCTGGCATCAACTCCATTTCCAGCTGCTCCCACTCTCCCACGCGCTTGTAACTTCGAACTGCCGGAACGCCTGGTACTGACGACAGTTGCTGCATGATCAGATATTCATCTTCGAACGAGTTGTTTCTTCCTCTTATCGAAGAAGGGGTAAACCGACGGACCTTCACTATCGAGTCGTTTGCTCTATATACTCGGCAATCCGAGCTGAATTTACTGACACTTACAAGAACGGCGTTTTCCCCAAGACTGTTCCGGACGAATCGGTCCCACGCTTCTTGTTCCTGTAAATATCTCATACGCTAAATCGCCAATCTTCGCAGATAGATGCTCTGGTATATGAAAAACCGGATTAGGTTCAAAACCCGACTCATCGGATGTCGGGAAGAACAATGCATGGTGAAAATTTTTCGCAGTGTTTTGATATGTTCCTTAGGGGGAGCCTTGGATAGTCCGACCGGATTATTCCTGTATGCAGTTCCGACTACCCCTGAGTAGTGCCAAGTACATCGCTGACTCAGCCGGATTTTAAGCTCCCAGTCCTCGTAGAGCCGCAAAGAGGGATCGAATCCCCCTGCTGCAAGATAGTCTGCCCTTGCAACAAGGTAATCCCTCGGTATAAAACCGCTCAGGTGCCTGATATAGAAGGAGAGGTCACCTTCTCGTATTCGCTTGCGCGATGACATCAGAGATAGTGGTTCTCCGATCGCGTCCACACACATTACATCCGAGAACGCAATCCGCCTTTCCCCTGAACTGGCAGCGAGCACTCTTGCCTCCGCGGCAAGCTTCTGCGGAGCACGGTAAAAATCATCAGCGTCTAGTGTAGTGATGTATTCGCTCATGCTTTGCTGGATTGCCTTGTGACGGCTGGCAGCAACGCCAAGCGATCCCTCATTGAATATCGGTATGATCCGCCTGCTTTGTGCATATTCTTGAATAATTTCACAAGAGTGGTCGGTGGATGCGTCATCTATCACTACAACCTCCGAAGGTTGCAGCGTTTGAGAGAGGACACTATCCAGGCACTGGCGCAAAAAACGCGCATTGTTATGATTTGCAATAATTACGGCAATTGAAAGCATTGTCGGGCTTGGCGAATCATAAATCTGGACCGCATTTATATTTTATCCCTCACCCGGTTGTACTTACGCATGCACGCTCACGTAATCAAACAGCCGGCGCAAGCACCGCTAACGGCCATCCCCCTCGCGCAAGATCGCAACAATGTTCTGAAAGGCAAACAATTCACACCGAACTGGACTGTAGCGGTCAATTCTTTGTAGCCCCCCTGAGAGCATACGGTAAAACTGATATTGCGGAAGCACCTCCATGAAATCTTTAAAAAATACTCTCGATACGACGTTCATTTCATTGAACTCGAACTGAATGGCTCTGAAGATCCCTGCTCGGATAGCCTTGACACCACCCTTCAAAACATTGAGCTCATATCCTTCCGTGTCAATTTTTAACAGGTCGACTCGTGCGAGTCGCTGCTCCTCGATGAACTCGTCTAATGTAATGACATTGACTTCATACTCCGATGACGGAGCCTTGTGAATATCTTCTATGACTTCTCGAAAAATTGAAGCATGCGCAGTCCCGGATTCGGAACGGTGGTCGTAAAGTATCTGACGACCTGGCCTATCCCCGACTGCGTAATTAAAAGGACGGATGTTCTTATGAGCCTCTATATTGGAGACTAACCGGTCAAACGTCAGTGGATGCGGCTCAAAAGCGTAAACCGTTACTGAAGGGTTGATCGCAACGATATCTCTTGAATAGCCACCGTCATTTGCTCCAACATCAAGAACAACTGGGTTGTCCTTATCTTTAAGACACTGACGGAGAAACATTAACTCTCCGCTAATTTTTCGATTTTGATGGTTTAGAATGCCTAGCCCGCGCAATCCGAGGTCGAAAAGCAGGATATTCAATTTTCGAAACCGAGGGCGGGCAAAAAGAGAACCATACACCCTAAGTAGAATACTGTACACGGAATACCCTCGTTAGCAAGCAAGCTCTCAGCTTCATCCAGAACATTAACCGCGTCTCCTTTTGGACTACATCAATGAACAGAGCAGCCACTGCTTGGGAAACTAGTGTCGCCACCGCTGCACCAACCCCGCCATGCTGTGGGATCCATAAGACATTCAGAGCGATGTTGATCCCCATCCCCCAAAACACTCGATAGAATGCAAGCAACTGGCGATTCTCTGCGAGAAACCATTTCCCACTTGCAACTCCAAGAAACACGAACAACGCGGTCCATATATGAATGGAAAGAATTGTTCCCGCCTCAAGATATTCCTGCCCAAAAAGCACTACCACTATCTGATCAGCGAGAAACGTCACCGGGATCGCAACCACGAGTGCAATCATGACAAGGATGTCGTAGAGCTTTTGGAATTTCTCGAGGTAAAGGGCTTCGCTCGTCTTCTTCGCGTCGAGTAGCGCTGGAAACACTGAACCCGCAATTGCCATAGGAATGAAATACCATGCTTCACTGATACGAACAGCAGCTGCGTAGATACCAACGACCTTGTCATTGAGCATTTGCCCCAACATAATCTGATCGATACGCATATAAACCATGACCGCAAGCCCGGAAAGGATGAGTGGCCAACTATGCTTCAACAGGGTTTTGGCTCGAGTGATGCTGAATCGCCATACCCGTATCCTCCCTCCGTCCCATTCGTACATAGCGAAAAGTAAAATCGCTGTGATCAAACCTTCGACAAACGTGATCCACGCAAACGCAAGAAGGGAAGCACCGACCAGTATTAATCCAATCTTTATCACCCCAATCGCCATAAACACGGAATTCTCTGCCCATACCGTGTACTTGGACTGCACCTGCGATTCGAACCAGTATTTTATGCTTTCACTGCCTTTCAAGAGCAATGTGAGACCAATTATGGTGACCACACCAAATACGGATCGATCGTGGGGGCGGAAAACGGAAATGAGAATTAGGAGTGCAGAAAACGCTGTTATTCCACCTGCGATCTGAAGTGCGAAAGCACTGCCTAGAGTCTCAAAACTGCTTTTTGGGTCACTGACAATATCCCGAACGACAATGCCGGGAAGACCGAGCGTGGAGAGCGCGCCGAAAATCGAAACAAAGGCGACCGCAAAACTGAACAGCCCGAAGTCCTCCGGACCCAGATATCTGGCTACCCATACACTGACGATTAGCCCCACGCCCATGCGCAAAAGTTTATCACTGAAGAGCCATGCCGCATTATTAAGAATCTTCAGCAAATTTGGTCGGTGTTCGATCTTCGTGCGAAGCGATACGGGCAAATGACGCAGCCAGAACGGATTTGGCAGAGAATTCACTTCGCTCGCCTTTCCCGCATCAGCTCACCAATTAGGAGGAGAGAACTTGACAGAAAGATCCGCAATGCCTGTGGCTGCTGCAAATAAGGTTTTTCCAGACTTCGAACCGCAGGTCAAGATCGACATTTCTTACCCAATTCCGATTTCCACTGCTGTTACTTGTCTCATCCGTCAGATAATTCGGCTTCAGTTCCTCACACTGCCACCACATCGTTCACGTCGATTTCAACGCCCGCCGCCTGTTGAATCAGCCGAACGCCGATCACTAACCGATGCCTTTTCTCTTTCCGGAGGAGAATTCCCTGAACCCCTTGCAAGGGGCCACGCACCACTTCCACGTGCATGCCTTCATGAAGGTACGGATGAGGATCATACGGCAGAACACTGGTCATGAGGCGGCGCAACACGTCGATCTCTTGTTCCGGAATCGGTTCGGGTCGGCTTGCGCTCCCGACGATTCCTACGACACCCGTGACTTTCTGCACCGGCGTCTTTTCCTGCTGAGAAAATCGAACGAAACAATACCCAGAAAACAGCGGCACCTCGATTTCCTTCTTTCGATCCTTCCATTGGCTTAATCGCTTCACGGTCGGCAGCAATGGTTGAATGCCTTGCTTGTTGAGCTGATCCCTCACCAGTTTTTCATGGCGGGACTTCGTGCGTAGGGCGTACCAGTGAAGACCGGTCGTGTGGTTAGTCTCATTCTTCTGGTAGACACTGTTTTCGAACACAGCTTCGCCCTCTCACTTACAGGGAACAAAAAGCACCGCTGTCTTTCACGCACTTAGACCGACGGACCTAGCACAAGCACTTTCGCATCAGGAACATGCTGGCGCCCCAGCTCTTCTCGGTGCCGTGTGGTCTGTTCGATATCCGCCAACAGCACCGCATCGAACTCCCACCCGGCTAAGACCTCTGGTCGCCACACCGGATAGGATAAAAACGACTCTTGCTGACCGTCGTCAACGAACCCGACTAACGTCAAGTGCATTTCGCGAAGAGAGAGATACGCCAGCTCTGCGAACTCACCGGTTCCATAAATCACCACTCGTTTCATCCCGCTTTGTGTTGCCAAAGAAAGCGTTTCCCGAAGCCGCGCCCGCATGTCTCGGTAGTGGGATAGGGAGTACTGCATGTAGAGATACGTGAGCCGAGATTTTTCGGCAAGCCCTTGCGGCGTCAGTAAATATCGAACCCGTTGTGAAGGGATTGTGGTGATTTTGATGTATCCTTTACGGGCAAGTCGCTTGAGGTAGAGATTGGTCAGACCTAGCGCAACTCCGAGTTTTGTCGCGAGAGATCGCTGAGTGACAGCCCCATCTCGCTCAACCTCGGTGAGTAAAAGAAGGTCGCGTTGGCCTTGAAGATTCATACAGTTATGAGCATCCCCTCTTACGTTCATAATATGAACATACAAAGGAAACGGAGTCAAGCTCGAAAACCGATACATCCTGAATTTGATTTTGTTAGCTATTCTTCTTAAACGTGAAGAATGGTGAGCGAAGAAGCCTTTATGGCCTGATCGATAACTGCTACCACCTTGTCTATGGTAATCCGATCGAGACAATCCCAGTATGGGCACACCTTCCCAATGCATTTTGCACAGGTCGGAACATCTGGTCGCAGCAAGAATCCCGTCCCCAACGGTTTCCATCTTACCGGTAAATTATTTCGTCGAGGATCAAATAGGCTCACGGTGGGGACATTGAGCGCTGCCGCCATGTGCGCCGGCCCTGTGGCCCCAGACACCACCACCTGAGTACTCGCAATGACGGCCATAAGTTCACGGAGTGAAAGTTCACCCATCCGGTTATGAATCCCCGCTGGGAGTGATACAGGAGATAACACATCCTGATCGAATTGGCTCTTTTCCATCTGGCTACCAGTCAACACCACACCGTAACCGGTTCGTGCCAATTCGACGGCTAAATCCCGATAGTGCTCTGGCCGCCAACGGCGCGCAGAAAGGCCCCCTGGATGTATCACGACTCGGCGCCTCGGCAAGTGTGCCCAACTTACCTCTGCGGCACTTCGCTCCTCATCTGTTACAACTAGTGTGGGACGCGTGACTCCTTGAGGACTCAATCCGAGCCCACTGAGCATCTCTACGTTGTACTCCGATTCATGTTTGGAAAACTCACTGCGGTGTTCATACACACGCCGATTAGCCAGTAGACTATACCAGCGATACCCTGTGGCCACGCGAATTGGTACTCGAGCCAGCCAGGCCGCCCACATCAGACGCCGGAATGGTTTCAGGAAGATCGCCACCTCCACTCCCTGCGAAAAAGCGCGACGTAATTCGCTCAACGGATCGGTGAACCGAATCGTGCGGACGTAGTCCACATCGGGATGGCGCTCAAGCAGCGGCGCTACCGTCGGGCTGGTGAGGAACCCTATTGTGACATCCGGCAGAACTTTTCGAAGTTGTGTCGCTACGGGGAGCGACAAGAGAACATCGCCTATGCCATCCGGGCGAACGAGCAGAACGTTCATTGGCATGTTACATGTGCCGCCAACAGTGGCCGTACCACATCCGTCACATGAGCTGGAGTAATGCGCGTAAGACATTCCATCTCAGGATCATGCCGGCAGACCCGACTGAAACATGGACTGCAGGAGACCTGCGTGGTTAGGACATGATGTCCAGTCCCATACGGACCAGTCCGAGTCGCGCTGGTCGGCCCAAACATTGCGACCACCGGAACCCCGCATGCTGCGGCAATGTGCATTGGTCCGGAATCATTGGTGATCATGACAGTCGCCTTCGATAGGAGTGCCGGCAAGCATCTTAATGGGACTTCCCCGCTCAAATTCATACAGGGACGCGTCATCAAAGATTGTACCCGATCCACGTCGAGCCGATCATCTGCGCTGCCTATGATCACGACTGGAGCACGATATGACTCGTACAGCTGATCTGCAACAGCGGCAAAAGACGTAAGTGGCCAGCGTTTTGTCAACCACCGAGCCCCAACATTCATGGCAACCCAAGGCTTATCGATGGAGTAGTCATGGCGTTGAAACAACTCTCGAACAGCCGTCAGATCTTCATCCAGCAGCCTGAATGCAAACCGTGCTTTTCCAGGGAGAGAGATACCCAATGCCGCCGCAAGCAGAAGATATCGGTCTACCGCATGGATGTTCGAATCGGGAACCGACACCCGATGCGTATAGAACCATGGACTCCCTTCCCGTCCGTTGGCAAATCCGATTCGCATCGGCGCCCCGCTCAATCGAGCGAGAATGCCACTGCGAAACAGCCCTTGTAGGTCTATGGCAAGATCAAAGCGTTCTGCTCGCAGCGCCAGACCTTGCGTGATCCAACTCCTCGCCGTCGGATCAACCGACCACACATGATCGATGCCTTCGACCCGCTCAACAAGCCCGGCCCACTGACGTTTGACCAGCCATGTCAGATGCGATCCCGGCCATTGTGCTTTGATCGCCGACACGACCGGAAGCGTGTGAACGATATCTCCAAGAGAACTGGGTTTAATCAGAAGAATACGTTTGTCGCTTGACGCTGAAGAGGAGCCACCCTTGATCAGATTTACAGATGACACGGGAGAGCCTTCCACGGTACCCATCCATGAAGGAACAGTCCAACGCCCAACCCACCCCACCTGCACATCCCTCCACTCCCTGAGTCGACTCAGGTCTGACTCACGGAACAACTTCTCAACTGAGGGGAATAGAGCTGGTCAAGGAGCGCCTTACCACTCGTTGCACCTGCTGTTTCGCGCCGTTCCATCAATGACCGGTGGAGGCGTTGCCACGCCCTCAGATAGGGCAGTGGAGTCAGGTGGCGGCGCAAGTCGCTATGCTCACGCACAATCCTCGACACCCACTCATAGTTTCCGGGGATCGCCGCTTCGTATGGTCCTTCGAGTGAAGGTTGACTGGGCGTGAGGAACATCGTGATGTTGCCTCCGTCACGCGAGATCAAATGCCAGGCTTCATGCATCCCATGCTTTTTTGCCAACCTACGCAATGACACGACATTAAAATTGTAGAGATGCGCCTCATGAAATGTGCTCTTCGGGGCCTGGCAGGTTGATTCAACATTAGGAACCTCCACGACGAGCATCCCATCGATTTTCAGCCAGGATCGCAACAACGCCAAAACATGACCTGGGTCTTCGGTGTGCTCAAGCACGTGCCAAATCGTCACCACATCGAATGATTCACGTGGGAATACCGCATCTTGTACGAATCCAACCTGTATCGTGAGACCATAGTTTCGTATCGAATGATCGGCATAGCCTTTATTCGGCTCAACTCCACTGACGGAATGTCCCAACGCTTGAAGTAGGTAGGCGAACTCCCCTCCGCCGGTCCCGACATCAAGCACAGTCTTGCGACACGACAGCAGTTGCGCAACTTTCTCGAATCGTGACAACGCGACCTTGCCGGCACGCAACACATGTTTCAGCCTCGGACTGTAGGTCTGCTTATAAGCAAGGCGATATTCCTCCTCGTAAAACTGCCGGGCTTCATGTGGCCGAGGATCCGACCATACGAGTCCACACGCACGGCAGATGACGGTCTGCAACGGCTTCCCGCTTCGACTTCTGTTCGACAGAATCGCAACCTCTTTCCCACCGCAGAGGTTACATGGGATCGAACACGAACTGACCTGTTGGTTCATCGCCCGTTTCCTCGTACGGGAGACATATCAGCCTCTCGCGTATTCATTGCGGCTCTTCACCGCAACCGTCACTCATGACCCGATCCACAGACGCCTTACTACCGCAACGGTCCCCTAAATTCTACTCGCATGCATCACCGATGAATCGCTCGCCCGTCGTTCCTCTGGTCCGGCAACCTGCCTGCATCGCACAATAGCCAGTCCGCGGCCTCCGTCATCGAGGATGCGATCCAATCTGGAGCCAGTGCCGTCTCCTTGAGCCTTTCACTCTCTTGCGGACGAACTACTCCCGTCGTCACCAAGACACTCCGTGCTCCAATCCGTTTCGCGAGTTCGATATCTCGGACATGATCGCCGATTAGATAGGCGCGCTCAAGGTCCACGCGTCGTTCGCGCACCGCTTGGTCTATCATCCCTGGGTTCGGCTTTCGGCAGTCACACCCATCGTCAGGATGGTGCGGACAAAAATAGATAGCATCCAGCGATGCGCCTGCGCCATCAAGGATACGTTTAAGTTTCGCGTGAACCACCGCAAGATCATCTTGCGACAGCAATCCACGGGCGATCCCGGATTGATTCGTCACGAGGATTAATCGGGCCCCAGCTCGCTTTAACCTTGCGAGAGTCTCCGGAACCCCTGGAAACAACTCGAGCTGATCAGGAGATGTAATATAACCGGGATCTGCATTCAGTGTCCCATCGCGATCGAGAAAGATGGTGTAGCCGGAGAGAATGTCGGTCTGGTCTCTCTTGTCGGTCCGATCTGCCTGGCCAGTCCGATCCTCACCAGATAGACCTCTTCGACCAGATAGACTAGACAGACCTGCAAGCTGTTTCACCGCCGTCCCATACACCCGGTCAACCGAGACCCGCGTCATACACCGGTGGTCGATCGGGCATTCCCGGAGAAGACAGGGCGCACAGTCGACATCCTCTCGTACCACCGATCGTTCTTGCTGATAGGGAGCCGTCGTGCGCGAGTCGGTTGGGCCGAAGACTGCAACAATCGGAACGCCGAAGGCGGCAGCAATATGCATCGGACCTGTATCGTTTGTAATGAGCAGCCGACAACGCTTGACCACAGCCATAAGCTCACGAATGCTCGTCGCTCCGGACAGGACAATGGACCGACAGTCGATCCGAGAGGCAATGTCCTTTCCTAGGGACTCTTCCCCTCTTGCTCCAAGAAGAGCCACAGCCACATGGGCACGCTCCTCCTTCTCCAAACGTTCAGCCAATTGCCGTGCGACGTCAGCAAATCGATCGGGCAACCACCGCTTGGCCCTCCCATACGTCGAGCCTGGATTGACGCCGATAATGAGGTCCGACGAGTCAATTCCGGCCGATGCGAGCCTTGCATCGGCCATGCGGTCCTCATCGGCCGAAACGTGAAGTGTCGGCAGCGGAACTGCTCCAGAAAGCCCGAGCAGCTTCAACATGTTCCAATAATACTCGACTTGATGCACCGGCATGTCACGATCAGGAACAGCAACCGGCTCAGTGAGAAAGAGGACTCTTCCATCGGTGGCATAGCCATATCGTCGTGGAATGCCGGCGAGCCACGCGATGAATGCGGCCTCGAAGGCGTTCTGAAATAGTATGGCCAGATCGAAGCCGTGCCGTCGTAACGACCCTGCAAGCGACCACTTTCCTGCAATCCCGGCGTGAGCGCGCTTGTCATCATAGACAAGCACCCGATCCAGTCCTGAGTACGCGGTGAACAGTTCGGCGATGGTGGGCCTGGCAAGCATCGTCAATTCAGCCGTTGGAAACAGAGACCGAAGTCCGCGAAGTGCCGGCTCACACATCACGGCATCGCCAATCCAATTCGGCGCCCGCACGAGGATTTTTCGTGGAAGAGCCTTATGCATGAGCCTCCAATTGTCGTTCCCCCTCTGATGACGGCATATCGATCAGCTTGCGCAGCTGTTCTTCTCCGTACACCACGTCCGTTCCAAGCTGAAGCATCCACCAGGAATCGCCGGACGTCAGAAAGGGAGTGAGTTTCCCCCCGTCTTTTTCCGTCGTCAGAACGAACTCGCTTCCGGTGACCTGCACGGTACTCCGAATCTGCTCGATCTCATAGTGCGTATAGCGATGATGGTCTTCGAACGCGGATTCGCCCATGATTTCGATCCCGATAGACTCCGCTAATCGGCGAAATGATCGGTGATTGCCGATCCCACTCACCAACCAAGCCTTTTTCCTCAAACCCCACCCTACCGGTCGTTGCTCTCCGGAAACGACCGCTGCAAGGGATGCAGGTCTGAACACAACCTCCATAATCGCTGAGGGTGAACAAGCCACCGCTCGCAATCGACTCCGAATGGCGTCAACATCCTGACGAACCTCGGCTCGCGTAATGATGATCGCGCTCGCTCGATCCACGCCAGTCAGCGGCTCCCGTGACCTCCCGGCAGGAAGCAGCGCATCCAGTCCAGCCCCATCGGTCGCATCCAGTAATACCAGGTCAACATCACGATGAAGCGCCCGATGTTGAAAGCCATCATCAAGAACAATGCAATCAACAGGATGCTGTTTTAACACCCATCGACCAAGGGCAACCCGATCAGCACCCACCGCGACAATGGCTTGCGGACACCGCTGTGCGATAAGGAACGGCTCGTCCCCTGCTTCCGATGGGCCGGCCAAGAGTCGCGACCCGTTGGACACAAGAAGATGCGGCCCCGTACTCGTCCGTTTATACCCTCGGCTCAGGATCGCCACGCGCTGTCCTTTGGCCAACAGCCACTGCGCAAGGAGAATGACGATGGGAGTTTTCCCCGTTCCTCCGACTGTAAGATTTCCCACGCTCACGACCCGACAGGGCAAGCGAGTGATTGGAAACCATCCCTTTCGGTAGCACCACAGGCGCAATCGAGTAACAAGTCCGTATACCCCAGCAACCCACTGAAGTCCATGGCGGACCGGCTGTCCAGGTTGCAAAAATGCCATATTAGCGTTTGGCCAGGAGCGGTCTTGGCCCTGCCGCCGCATACCGGTCGGAGTAGGTTGGGGTTGCATAGAGGCAGGATTCTATGAGCTCCACACTCCGGATGAGCGCACCTTGGTTGTCCAACACGACACGTTTCGCCGCCTGCCCTACTCGAACTCGTGTTTCCGGCTGCCCCAGCCACCCTCTTAATACGGTGACCAACTCGTCACCTCCCGTCACCCGGTACCCTCCACCAGCCTCCTGTAACAGCGTGGCCACTTCAGCACAATGATCCGTATAGGGTCCAAAGATCACTGGGGTGCCCCACACTGCTGGCTCCAGCAAATTATGCCCACCCACCGGAACCAGCGTCCCACCAACAAACGCCACGACGGCTTCACGGTACGCAAGAGCCAGCTCTCCCCTCGTGTCCAAGATGATCACGCGTGGACCAACTCGCTTCTCCAACATCTCGCTCTTTCGTTGTACCACGAACCCGGCCTCTTGAAGCATGGCTTCTACTCGGTCTGTTCGTTCAATGTGGCGCGGCGCCAACATCAACACCGTCGAAGGATAGGTCTTTGCAATCTGGCCATATGCCGAGACCAGCATTTCCTCTTCTCCTAGATGAGTACTGCCAGCGAGAATGAGTTGTTCATGCTCATTGAGCCCGAAACTCCGTCGGAGGGTCTCCTCAGAGCGAACGACCGGGGGAGGTTGATCGAACTTAATATTACCAGTGACATGCACACGATCGGGCTCGGCTCCCAGCGCAACAATACGTTGTTTGTCACGCTCAGATTGCATCAAACAGAGAGTCAGCGTGTGTAATACCGATCGATAAAAGGAACGAATCAGGGAAAGGTCCTGACGACGAAACGAACGCGAGGACAACCGTCCATTCACCAACACCGACGGCACGCCTTCGTCTCGCAACGACCACAGAAGATTAGGCCACAGTTCGGTTTCGACGAAGATGTAGAGTGTAGGCCGCACTCCCCGGATCATTCTGGTCACAGCCCAGCAAAAATCAAGCGGGGCATACCGATGTTCGGCTATGCCCGATAAGCGCTGCTGGACGGCCTCACGTCCGGTTTCTGTGACAGTCGTCACGATATAGCGAAACTCTGGATGGCGTGTGTGTAATGCCTTGACAAGCGGCGAGACCGCCACCACCTCGCCCAGGGAGACGGCATGAATCCAGATCAGCGGCTGAGATGATCTCATACCGTCGGAGGAGTGTGCTCGCCAGCCCATCCGCTGGAAAAATCCTGGTCGGCAGCGTGGTTTGGCTAACAGGACGCCGATCACAACCGGAGTAGCAAGGATGAGAAGGCAATTATAGAAGAATCGCCACATGAAAGACTCGTCAACCGCCAATCGCTAGACCTCAGCCGTTGAATCGCTCGAACGACCTGTCTCAGAGTCACGCCTGATGGCGGGTGGCCGGCGAGTGACGGCTTGCTCGGCCTCATCCGTCAATCGATTGAGGGTCATCTCGAGCTGCAAGCGCGCCTCTTCCAGTGAGGACTCATCGGTTTCGCGTGAGACCCAGAGCGGATTTCCATAGAGAAACAAGCCTGTCGAAAATGGAAATGGAACCATGTAGCGATCCCAGCTCGCAAAGAGTTTTTTTTTGAGCAGGCAAAGGCCAGCGGCACGATCGGAAGGCCTGTCGCCTTGGCCAAATGAATCACGCCGAGCTTTGCGATGTGACGAGGGCCCTTGGGCCCGTCGGGTGTCACCGCTACATCCCGACCGGAACGTCCCAGCTTAATCAGAGCCCGAAGCGCGCCGGCACCTCCCCGCGTACTCGACCCGCGGATCGCCCCATGACCGAATCGGGCGATAATCCGCGCAATAATCTCTCCGTCGCCATGCTGGCTTATTAAGACATGAGCCCCGGCTCCTCGATAGCCAAACGGAATCATTAACTGCTGGGCATGCCAGAAAGCCAAAATAATGTGGTGCCCCTCACGATAGAGCACATCAACCGCTTCGTGGCCGCGCGTCTCACAGCGTATCGAGCGTGCGGTGCTCCGAATAGCAACCGCAGCAACCGGAGGTAGCAGTGAACACTTCGCCCACCGCTCGCAAGACTTGATGAGATCAGACACTGGTGACATCCTGAAATTGCATCGCGTGCAGCTTGTGGTAGATGCCTCCTTGCCGCAACAATTCCTCATGCGATCCCACTTCGACAATGGCCCCTCGATCTAAGACGATGATTCGATCGGCATTCTGTATAGTGGAGAGCCGATGAGCAATCACCAACGTCGTTCGGTTCTTCATCAAATTAGTCAACGCCAACTGCACAATACGTTCAGATTCGCTGTCGAGCGCCGACGTTGCTTCATCCAGGATCAAGAGCGGCGGATCGCGAAGGATAGCCCGAGCAATGGCCACGCGTTGCCGCTCGCCGCCCGACAGTTTGACTCCACGCTCTCCGATGACCGTATCGTACCCCTCCGGAAGCCTCAGAATAAAGTCATGGGCATAGGCCAGCTTCGCCGCCTGCTCCACATCAGCAGGAGAGGCACCGGACCGTCCGAACGCGATGTTGCTTCGGATGCTATCATCAAAGAGGAAAATTTCTTGCGAAACGATTCCGATATGCGCCCGCAACGATCGCAACTCATAGGAGGCCAACGGAATGCCGTCCACCAGAATACGTCCCGCCGTCGGCTCATAGAACCGCGGCAGGAGACTGACTAACGTGGTCTTCCCACTGCCGCTGCTCCCGACGAGCGCAATCACCTCACCAGGACGAATGAGAAGATCGATATCGGTCAGCGCCGGTACGGTATGATGCTCATACCTCAAGGAAACCCCCTGGAATTCGATGGCCTGATTAATCCCCATCAATGGAGCGGTCCCGTGATCTTCAGATTGCTCAGTTTTGAGATCTAAGACGTCGAACACGCGTTCGGCCGCCGCGAGCGCTTGCTGAATGAGGTTATTCGACCCCGAGAGCTTACGAATCGGGGTATAGGCCATAAACATCGCCGCCATAAACGAGAAAAATGCGCCGGGAGTCATCTTCTCCTGGATGACCAAATAGCCGCCATACCAGATAATGGTCGCAACGCCGATCACGCCGATCACTTCCATCTGCGAGTGGCCGATCGACCAGACTTGATTGCTCTTGAGGGTGGTCGAGAGGACCTTCCGGTTCCGTTCCCCAAATCGCTCCGCCTCAGCATCTTCCCGCCCAAACGCTTTCACCATTCTGATGCCGGAAAACATTTCTTGAAGCGTCGACGACATATCACCCAGTTGCTCCTGCGTACTTGTGGCCAGTCGTTTCAATCTCTGTCCGACCCGCACCATGGTGAGCGCCGAGAGTGGAATCACAATGAGAGAAAGCCCGGCCAACCTCCAATTCTGATAGATGATGACACCGATCATCGCCACAAACGTAAGGCCGTTCTGAAAAATATCTTTGACGACGCTCGATGCGGCGTTCGCCATAAGTCCGACATCATTCACGACCCGTGAGACGAGGCGCCCCGACGTATTAGAATCATGAAACCCGACCGAAAGCCGCATGAGTCGTTGAAACAATTCTTGTCGAATGTCTGCCACAACCCGATTGCCCACGTAGGCCATCAAATATCCTACTCCATAGCTGAATACCGCTTTCAACGTGGCCACCCCAAGGATCACAAGCGGCAGGACCAATAACAGCCGTTCGTTTTTTTCGATGAAGATCCCGTCGAGAACGGGACGTGCAAGCCAGGCGTACACCCCTGTAAGGATCGCGACAAACCCGGAGCAGGCGAATGCCGCGACAAATCTCGTCCGATAGGGACGGACATACCGCATGAGTCGCCTAAATCGTTCTAGACCCGACATCCTGCCAACACTGCCTCCGCTGCCCTCGTCGAAGCGCCTGGTTCGCCCAACGCAGCCCGCACCTTTGCCAAATCTCGTTTCATCTCATCATAGGTGGATCGATCTTCCAAGATCCGGACCGCCTCTTCGTACAAGCGCTGACCGGTTGCCTCATCCTGTAACAGCTCCGGTACGATCGATCGACCTGCCACCAAATTCACAAGCCCAATCCATTTGACCCGGAGAAAGAAACTCGCGATCCAAAATTCCCATGCCGTCGTTCGATAGAACAACACCATAGGGGTGCCGACTACGGCCGCTTGCAGTGTGGCGGTACCCGACGCCACCAGGACCAAGTCCGACACAGCCATGAGTTCACTGGCTTGTTCTTTGACCAGGGTGACGGGAAGCGACCCTTGCCGCACGAGTGGCTGCAGCAGATTATCCTCAATAGTGGAGGCCTGCGCCAAGACAAACTTCGTTTTCGGCTCCCGGTGGACTAATTTCTCAGCAGCCTCGATAAGGATCGGCAGTAACGCCTGGACTTCACGCACTCGACTCCCCGGCAACAACGCAATCACGCGTTCATCATGCGAAAAGCCGAACTTGGCGCGAAGCGCCGTCCGATCGTACGTTTTTTCGACTGCATCCAGTATGGGATGGCCGACAAACGCGCAGGGCATCTCCGCGCTGTCATAGAGGGGTTTCTCAAATGGCAAAATCACCAAAACCTGATCGACTCGTTTCTTTATCCAGTACATCCGCCAGGGCCCCCAAGCCCAGATCTGCGGCGCAATATAATAGAACACGCGCAAGCCAGCACCCTTGGCAAAATAGGCGTATCGCAGATTCAATCCGGGGTTATCGACAAAGATCACCACATTCCAGGGTTCAGATCTAAACAATCGCCACATGAAGAAAAACCGTCGAATGATTGCCACCAACGCCAGTGGTCCGACCATACCCATCACGTCGAACTGTCCCATCTTGCAGACCAATTGCACACCGGCCGCCTCCATTGCGCGCCCGCCAATTCCGGCCAATGAAACCTGTGGGTCGCATGCTTTAAGTGCCTTGGCGAGATTGGCTCCGTGGAGATCGCCTGACGCTTCACCGGTAATGATCAGAATGCGTGCCATCATAATCTATAGGAGTACATGTCCTAACCGCGATTTCAATTCATGGGGCTGCGAGGGCTCACACCCGTCAAGGAGTATGCGATGTTTTTATATCTTCTGCCGCTCGAACACATTCATCGCAGAGAGCACGCGATGGGCCAGCTCTAGCGCTGCTGCTCCATCCTCACCAGATACGACGGGGCGAGATTTTGCGCGAATCGCATGGAGGAACGACTCAAGCTGCAATTTCAACGGTTCACCATCGCCGGCTTGAATCTCTTCGACTGCAACCATCGGCTTGAGGTCATGATCAGCTGATCGACGTCCGATCACCCCCTGACGCGATTGGAAATCAATTGACACACATCCATCAGGTTGGAATAGATGCCATTGTCGCATAGCTTTCGGTGAGATTCGACTTGCGGTGAGACTAGCAACACACCCACTCTGAAACTGGATTTGGACATTGGCGACATCGTTCGTCGAAGAAAGCACAGAGACCCCAACTGCTCTCACATCCTCTACGGGACCAGGGTCGCACGACAACAGCAGGTCAAGATCGTGAATCATCAAATCCAAGACAACATCGACATCGACACCACGCTCACTATAGCTTCCCAATCGATGACACTCGAACAGCACCGTCTCGCGAATGTGAGGCCGCATCAACGGCATGATCGGGTTGAAATGCTCGCTATGCCCGACTTGCAACGTGCAGCCATTGCGTTTTCCCAACTCCACAAGTTCCTGTGCCTCCATCGGCAATACCGCAATCGGTTTCTCGACCAAGACATGTTTCCCAGCTTGAAGGCAGGTTTTGGCAAGGGAATAATGGCCGGATGTAGGGACGGCGATGGTCACCACATCGACCTGCTTCAGCAGATCCACTAGGTCATTGAAGGGCCGTCCGCCGTATTTCTCGGCTATGACAGCTGCTCGACTGTGGTCGTGGTCAACCACACCAACCAGTATCGAGTCCGGAGACGAAGCGTAGAGACGCGCGTGGTGCTGTCCGAGATGCCCGACTCCGATAACACCAGCACGAAGTTTGACCATATGCCTGTTTGGCTAGAGTGTGACGAGTCTTACAAGCGCGTCATCGTTCAACATCTCAACATCGATAGATCGACAGGTTCTCGGGTACGGACGGATCATTCGTTCACTGGGCGCGTGGAGTTCGACTCCTCCTCCCGCGTCAGCCCGATCACGGAGATACCTGCCTCCTCCGCTTGACTGACCAATAGTTCTCGATCCAACATCACGGAGCGACCAGCCTCGACCGCGAGAACCGATGCCTTGACCGATCGCATCACCTCGATCGTCCGAGGACCGACGGCAGGCAAATCAAATCGCAGATCCTGTTGTGGTTTGCTCCGTTTTACGACGACCGCTCCATCTTTGGCGAGCGCGCCTCCGCGCTTGATCGCCTCATCGGTTCCCTCGACTGCTTCAACTGCCACAACCACACGGTCTTTGATGATCACACATTGGCCGATATCCAAACGCCCAGTCTCTCTGGCCACATCCCAGCCATACCGGATATCGATCCACTCCTTCTTGGTCGGTTGGCGAGAGGTTAAGGTTCCTTCTGCGACTAAGATCCCTTCGAGACCGAACGTCGACTCACAGATCGTGATTCCATCCCGCTCAAGTTCCGCGGCAAGTGCCCGGAGGATATCATCATCCTTCCAAAGAACCAATTTCGTGGCGAGCGCCAACACGCGGAAGTCGGGACGAGCATGGCTATAGATATGGGTCTTCTTGATCCCGCCCAGCATCACCACGTTTCGAACACCGTCGGCTTTGAACGCATTGATGAGCTTGTTAAGCTGGCCGATCTTGACCCAATGAATCCGATCGACATGCTGCTCAAGCTCCGGGTCAGTTTCACCCTCGTGAGCCACCGCGAAGACTTGCAGGCCCATCTTGCGTGCATTATCCGCAAAGATGATCGGAAATCGCCCATTCCCGGCGATTACACCGATTCGACCGTCCGCTATAGGTATGGGCATCGTAGCTGACATCACACTTGTTGATCGAACTCGCGTTCTGTATCAACGTTGACCGCCCGCGAGATTCCGCGTTTGGTGCCCTCCATAAACGCAAGTATCTTCGCCACATCGGCCTGTCCCTTGAATTCCTTTTTCGCCAGTCGTATCGCTTCTGCCGTACGATGGCCCGATCGAAAGAGGAGATCAAACGCCTTCCTGAGCGTACCGATACGGTCTACCGAGAAGCCGTGCCGTTGTAACCCGACGGTGTTCAGACCATACAGATGCGCTCGATACCCACCGGCAGCGAACGCAAATGGCGGAATATCCTGACCAATGGCGCAACAACCGCCGACCATCACATACTCTCCAACACGCACGAACTGAAGCACACCGGTCAGCCCTCCGATGACGGAATGATCTCCGATCGTGATGTGCCCGGCAAGACTTGCCGCATTGGCCATAATAATCTGGTTGCCCAGTCGACAATCATGTGCCACATGCACATACGCCATGAGAATGCTCTTTGACGCAAGGGACGTCACTCCACCCCCCTGCACCGTCCCTCGGTTGATTGTCACATACTCACGGATAATGTTGTCATCGCCGATGAGAACTTTGGTCGGCTCGCCCTTATACCCAAGGTGCTGAGGCGGCCCCCCGATCGATGCAAATGGGTGCACTTCATTCCGCTCCCCGATCTCTGTCCATCCATCGATTGTGACATGAGAAATCAGTCTGGTTCCCTTGCCGATTGTCACGTGTTCTCCGATGACACAGAACGGCCCGACCTCCACGTCACGATCGAGCTTTGCCTTGGGATCCACGATCGCTGCTGGATGTATCTTCACACGTGCCCCCTTTACATGCATGTAACGTCACTGATGATTCGTCGGCCGCTGGGTCAGTGCCTGGCAGACAATGCGACCTCGTGTTGTCGCAGTTGACGTATGACGGCTATTTTTTGCCTTGCTCCGTTTTCTCTTCCATGACCATTGCAGTCACCACGGCCTCGCACACCACCTCGTTCTCGACAAAGGCTTTCCCTTGCATTTTCCAGAACGGCGGACGCTTCTTGATCACTTCGATCTCAAACCGCAGCTGATCGCCGGGGACCACCAGTCTTCGAAATTTCGCCTCATCAATCCCCGTCAAATACATGACGGTTCTTCCAACCGGCCCTCCAGACTTGAACGCCAGCACCCCAGCCACCTGTGCCATCGCTTCAATAATCAGCACACCAGGCATCACCGGACGACCAGGGAAATGGCCTTGAAAGAACGGCTCGTTGATCGTCACATTCTTGATCCCAACGATGCTCTTATGTGGTTCAAACTCCTTGACTCGATCCACCAACAAAAAGGGGTACCGATGTGGAAGTAACGCTTGAATTTCATCCTGCTCGACCGATGCCATTGGCTTTGCCTCCTCTCACTCCCAAACAGCTCAGACGGTTACGGGTTCTGTCGATCAAATTCCTTGATTACTGACGGCGTCACATCCAACGCGGGCTGGTGATAGAGGACGATCCGCATCAATGCTTCGCTACCCTTGTCAACAATGGCGACATAGCCTTCCTTCTGCGCCACAGTTTGCGCCGCGGTGGCGATCTTACGCGAGTATTCCGCGACCAGCTCACGTTGCCTCAGTTGAACTTCTCGGTTGAACTCTTGAAGACGGTGTTGAAAGGCTTCAGCTTTGCCCCGAAACTGCTCCTCTTTTTCTTGCCGTGCTGCATCGGTAAGCTTCCCATTCGCATCTTCGAGAGACAGCTGCAACTCCTTGAGTTCTTGCTCATCGGAATTGATGATCTTCTGTCTTGTCATCGAATAGCCTTTCATGTCTTCCAAGGCCAATTTCCCGGCCTTGGTCCGTTCCATCACCATCTGCTGATCGATGACACCAACACGCACCGACTCTCCCGCATAGAGTAATCCTGTCCCCTGCCCCAGTAATAATGCGACACCTACCAGCACCGCTCTCACCGCACTCGTCATGGCCTCTCCTCCCACCGCTCCTAGGGATATTCGCGGTTGAACTCTTCAATGACTTCGCTGGAAATATCGAGCCCTTCTTCATGATAGATCGTTGGCCCGCCCTTGCTCTTATCAACGACGACCTGCAATCCCAGACGTTTGGCCACCTTCGCAACGACCATTTCAATCTTGTCACGAAATCCTTCTAACACGTCTTTTTGCTTTTCTTGAACCTCTCGATTCAATTCCGCGGCTTTTTGCTGATATTCCTGCATGCGCCGTCGAAATTGCTCTTCCCGATCACGCTTGGCGGTAGGGCTCAAGATCGAGGACTGTTTGACAAAATCCTCTTCCATTCGGCGCAACTCGCGCTCCTCCAATTCCATCAGCGCCTGTCGATTTTTTGAGTAGGCGGTCAGGCTCTCTTTGGCCCGCTTGCCGGCATTTGTATCGTTGAGCAACCGCTGCGAATTGATCACCCCGACCTTCCCATCTACCCTGGCGACCGATCCTGCACAGCCGCCCAGCGTAACCGTCACGGCTACCAGACTCAAGATGCCAATCCATTCCGTGTGCCGAAGACGAGTTCTCCGCCTATTCGCATTCAGACTCATCACGTCAATACTCCGACTAAAACAAGGTTCCGATCGTAAATTCGAAGACACCGAACCGCTCACCGGTTCGTTTGTCAAGATTGATTCCATAGGCCACACGCAACGGACCAAAGGGAGAGATCCAGCGCCCCTCGAGACCCGCCGCAGGTCGTAAGTCGAACGACACCGTCTCATCGTCATCAAAACCTTTTCCGTAGTCAAAAAAGAGGACTCCGTTCAGCTTCGCTTCAGCAGAGATCGTAAAGATCAATTCCGTATTGAAGATCAACTGCTTGGCCGCACCGAATGGCGCGCGCGTCGTGGGAACCACGGGACCAGCTCGGCCGAAGGCAAACCCTCTCATGGTATTAATACCGCCCACAAAGAATCGCTCATTCAGCGGTATCTGTCTCCCTCCAAGCGCACGGACCTCTCCGTAACGGGCCCGCACTGAAACCCTCAGGTCCAGCGGAAGAGGTGTGACCTTGACCACGTCCACGTAATACTTGATGAAGTTGTTGGTCCCACCCAAATACGGGGTTCCAACATCGAATCCGCCGCCAAACCGCCAGCCGCTTCTGGGATCGATGTAGTAGTCCCTGGTGTCTCTGAACAGCGTGGTCCGAAATCCTGTGGACGATTGGGTCCCCAACTGTCGGCAGACGATCGGGACGAGATCCGGACAGATACCGAATTGAGGATCTCGGAACGTAATTTGTTCTGCAAAGATACCAATACTGCCCGTGACGTACTCCGATAACCAGCGACCGAGTGTGATATTGCCACCGGTTCGCTCTTCAAAATAGGAAAGGAAATTCGTCATGCTGCGATAGCCGTCCACTTGGAGCGAGGTTAATGAATCGTACAGGTAGGGGTTGCGAAATGTGATTTGTCCGAGGCTTCTTCGCTGGCCGAGCTGCCCACGAATACGCCCGAGGTAGCCATACCCGCCTAAGTTACCCTGCGTGATATCGGCGATCGCCACAAGTCGATCCAACGTACTGAACCCTCCACCGATGCTGAACATGCCGGTCGGCTTTTCTTTTACACGCACATTGAGATCAACCTTATCAGGAGCGACCTGCGCCGGCAGGATTTCGACCGTCTCGAAGAAATTCAAGTTGTTCAATCGCTGAAAGCTTCGTTTCAACGAAGCGGTATTGATCACATCCTGTTCGTCCACCCGAATTTCTCGACGGATGACGTTGTCTCGCGTTTTATCATTTCCATGAATATTGATTTGCCGGATCCTCATCATCTCCCCTTCCCTGATGCTGAAGATGATGCTGACCGTCCGTTCTTCACTGTTCGGATTGACGCTTGGAGCCACCTCAACAAAGGAGTACCCCTTACTCCCATAGAGATCCGTCAGGCGCGTGATCTCATCTCTAATTTTCGCCCGTTGAAAGATCTCTCCCTCCTTGATCTGCACTCCATCTCGAAGTTCAGGCTCTTCAAACACCGTGTGCCCGCGAAACCCGATTTCACCGATGGTAAAAGGCTCACCTTCCGCAACATGATACGTAATGGTGAACCATTTCTTGTCTTCGGTCAGCTCCACGGACGGCTGGCCGACTCGAACATTGAAGTAGCCCTTATTGAGCAACACTTCCTTGATTCGCTCCACATCGTTCGCCAGTTCGTCACGTTTCAACACCCCGGCATCGGATACAATCGACGGCAATTTCAGTTTGGTAAAGAATCCGTACCACGGAATCCATTCTCTGGTTGACATGGCAGCGAACATCTCGGCTTTCGTTGCCGCACGCAGCCCCTCGAACATCACCGTCTTAATTTTCGCTTTGTCGCCCTCCGTCACGTGGAACATCAAACGCTTTCGATCTTCATCCAACGTCTGAATGACCGGGATGACTCGCGCATTGTAATACCCGTCATGCTGATAGAGCTGGCGCATATTCTCAGCGCTCTCTTTCACCAGCTGCTGATCAAGAAATGTCTGGCTCTTGATGGTCGTTTTCTCCTTCAGCTTATCGTCGCTCAAGTGATCATTGCCGTCAAAAACAATCTCGGTGATGAACGGTTTCTCTTGTACAATAAAGGTGACGGCTATTCCCTCGGTAACGGACTCCGTTTCAACTTGGACATCTTCGAAAAATCCGGTGTCATAGAGAATTCTGATCTGACCACGCACGGTTTCCGGCGTATACGGATCGCTGGCTTTCAGCGTGAGCCGGCCAACGATGGCCGGAATTTCGATTCGTTTGACCCCACGGATTTCGATCGACGCCACCTTGGGCTCAGGGAGCTGGGCAAGTGCTTCACAGACGCCCCACAACACGGAGACGACTAGAGCCGCCACTACGAACGATCGACGCCTGTAAACGGCATGCAGGGTCACCGACGAGGATTCCTAGGGAGAAATGTAGAGGTGGGTGGCATGATTGGACTCATCCCACAGCTCCTCACGACTCTGGACCGTCCAAGCCAAACCCCTCTCATCCACCACATTCCCAAATACATTGTCCATCGAAGCGCATGGAAATCCTCACAACAAGTTCTCGACCAAACCGATCCGCACGGGCAGAAGGCTTCCAACATACCCATGCGAAACTTCAGGATTATATTGAGGTCCTCCAGTATTGTAAAGGAGTCGACGGTCCTCCGAGCACCAGGCAGAGGGATAGTTGCGAATCTCGTATTGCACCACACTAGTCGACATCATGCCACCGGTCTGGATCATCAATACAACACAACTCAACGTGGATTCACTCGCACAGATAATTACTCAGGGAACACACACCATGAATCCTTGCGGGTGTTCGACTACGTAATTAGGACAGCTATCCGTGTTGGAACAGCGCGTCAGAACCATTGATTCATCGCGATCAGTTCACCTGTTTCTTGACTTCACGCAACCCATCACATAGTATCCTCTCATGTCTCGATTCACGGTGAGAAAAGCAATCATCCCTGCAGCTGGTCTGGGAACGCGATTCCTTCCTGCCACGAAGGCCTCTCCCAAAGAGATGTTACCTTTGGTGGATAAACCTCTCATTCAATATACGGTTGAAGAAGCCGTCGCCTCGGGCATCGAAGACATCATCGTCATCACTGGGCGCGGCAAACGAGCCATAGAGGACCACTTCGACCGATCCGTCGAGTTAGAAGAGAATTTGAAAGGCACCGGGAAGAGTCAGGTTCTCCACCAAATTCGACAGATTTCGAACTTGGCCAATTTCTGTTATGTCAGGCAAGCGGAGGCGCTCGGCTTAGGGCATGCCGTCTTGTGTGCGCAACATCTGATCGGTGATGAACCATTTGCGGTGATATTGGGAGATGAGATTATCGACGCCGATGTTCCAGCACTCGCGCAATTGATCCATGTCTATAAAAAACGTCATGGAGCGGTTTTGGGCGTCCAAGATGTCCCGAAAGCCGACGTCAGCCGATACGGGATTGTCACCCCGAAACATCTTGCGCATGGCCTCCACCGGGTTGAGGGGTTGGTTGAAAAGCCATCCCCAACGGATGCACCCTCTACATTGGCCGTCATCGGGCGATATGTGCTTCCTCCGGAAATCTTTCCCATTCTGAGGAAGACTCGGCCCGGGAAAAACGGAGAAATCCAACTGACCGACGCGCTCAAAGAACTTGCGAGAAAATCTCCGATGTATGCGCTAGAAGTCGAGGGGCAGCGTCATGACGCAGGAGACAAACTGGGCTTCCTCATTGCCACCGTAGAGTTCGCCTTGAAGAATCCGGCATTAGGAGCAGAATTCCGCGACTACCTTTCGAACCGAATGCGTACCACGCCGACGACTCGACGGAGTTGATCTCATCAGCCTGAGATGTGTGCTCTGTCACAAAGATCTGTCGACATCGAGGTTCAGCTCCAGCAGAGGAGTGACCGAACGGTCCACGCCCACGTCGACACATAATCTCGGCGGAAGATTCAGCTCCAATAAATGGTTGAACGATTAGGAAAAGAGACGGCATATGATATGCTCGGTGATCAACGATGCGGTGGAGTCGATATGCCGTTCTTTGGCTTAACGAACAAGTACACACATGACTGACCCAAACGAGCAAGATATTCAGCCCCCTCAAAACATTGAGGTCCCAACCCAGCTTCCGCTCTTGCCGGTTCGGGATATCGTCGTCTTTCCATACATGGTGCTTCCTCTCTTCGTTGGGCGCGACATGTCCATTAAGGCCATCGAAGCCGCCCTCGCGGGGAATCGGATGATCTTCCTTGCAACCCAAAAGGCACTCGACGTTGAAAATCCTTCTCCGAAAGACATCCATACAATCGGCACCGTCGGCATCATCATGCGGATGCTGAAGCTGCCCGATGAGCGCATCAAGATTTTGGTTCAAGGTATCGCCAAAGCGAAGATCACCAAATACATTCAGACCGACCCCTACTACTCCGTTCGAATCGACAAGATGATTGACGCCAAGCCCGCGACGGCGACACTTGAGGCAGAAGCCGTCATGCGCACAGTCAAAGAACAGATCGAACGGATCGTGAGCTTGGGCAAGGTTTTGATCCCCGATGTCATGGTCGTCATTGAAAACCTCGAAGAGCCGGGCCGACTGGCCGACATGGTGGCCTCAAATCTTGGGCTGAAAGTCGAGGCCACTCAGGCCGTCCTGGAAATCTCTGATCCGATCCAGCGCCTTCGCCAGGTGAGCGACATCCTGGGAAAAGAGATTGAAGTCCTCTCGATGCAGCAAAAGATTCAGGCGCAAGCCAAAGGCGAGATGGACAAGACTCAGCGTGAGTACTTTCTCCGAGAACAACTGAAGGCCATCCAAAAAGAGTTGGGCGAACTCGATGAACGGGCGGAGGAAATCACGGAATTTCGCAAACGCATCAAAGACGCCAAGATGCCTGAGAAGGTGTTGAAAGAATCCGAAAAACAGCTCAAGCGGCTTGAAAAGATGCATCCGGACACGGCCGAATCCGCGACCGTGCGAACGTACCTGGAATGGATGGTCGAATTACCTTGGTCGAAGCGGTCGAAAGACAATCTTGAGCTGAAAGCGGCCGCCAAGGTATTGAACCACGACCACTATGATCTTGAAAAGGTCAAGGAACGGATTCTCGAATACCTAGCTGTCCGAAAGCTGAAAGAAAAAATGAAGGGCCCAATCCTCTGTTTTGTCGGCCCGCCGGGAGTCGGAAAGACGTCGCTAGGCAAGTCAATTGCCCGTGCATTGGGTCGGGAGTTTGTACGTATCAGCTTAGGAGGAGTCCGCGACGAAGCAGAAATCCGAGGACACCGTCGAACCTATGTCGGCGCGTTACCTGGACGCATCATCCAGGGGATGAAGCAAGCCGGTACCAGCAATCCCGTATTCATGCTCGATGAGGTGGACAAAGTTGGAATGGACTTTCGTGGCGATCCCTCCGCAGCCCTGCTGGAGGTCCTTGACCCGGAACAGAACAACGCCTTCACTGACCATTATCTTGGAGTTCCCTTCGACCTGACTGAAGTCATGTTCATTACCACGGCCAATTTGATCGATCCCATCCTGCCCGCGCTCCGTGATCGCATGGAGGTCATTGAAATTCCTGGCTACACGGAAGAGGAGAAGCTCGGCATTGCGCAGAAGTACCTGATTCCACGTCAGCTCGAAGAACACGGTATCACGAACAAACATATCCGGCTGACAGAGGCGGCGATCAGGCAGATTATTTCCCACTACACCAGGGAAGCCGGGGTACGAAACCTTGAACGTGAAATTGCCAATGTCATGCGCAAAGTGGCGAAGAAAGTCGCGGAGGGCAAGGGGCATGGGTTTCCGATCGACCAATCCAATCTTAATAAATATTTGGGTGTGTCGAAATATGTGCCGGAAGCGGAACTCGAGAAAGACGAGATTGGAGTGGCAACCGGCCTAGCCTGGACCGAATCGGGTGGCGACGTCCTGTACATCGAGGCGACGGTGATGAAGGGGAAAGGCCAATTGACCCTCACCGGGCACCTTGGAGATGTGATGAAGGAATCCGCTCAGGCTGCGCTCAGCTACGTCCGGTCAAGAGAGAAGACCTTAAACCTGAACCCTGCGATGTTCAGCAAACAAGACCTCCACATCCATGTCCCGGCTGGTGCCATCCCCAAAGATGGTCCTTCCGCCGGCATCACGATGGCCACGGCTATTGCTTCGGCGTTTTCTGGCACTCCGGCAAGACGGGATCTGGCCATGACCGGAGAAATCACCTTGCGCGGTCGCGTGCTTCCGATCGGAGGACTCAAGGAAAAGATCTTGGCGGCGAAACGGGCCAAGCTCACCACCGTCATCCTCCCACGTCGAAATAAAAAAGACCTCGAGGAAATTCCTAAACATCTCCTGAAAGGCATCCAATTGGCATTCGTTGATACCATGGATGACGTCATGAAGATTGCCCTTCGGCGAAGGGCCAAGGCTCCGTCGACCTCGAACAAGCCGCCAACGCCGCCCGCACCCGCCCGCATCCGGGCTTTACGATCCGGAAAAGCCCGACGACCGCACGAGCTCCCTGCCACGTTGAGGGCCGGGCGCGTGCCAACTCGCTCGTAGGATCACGCCGTGGCGGTTCCTACGGCCAAACCCCTTCAGGAATTCGCTCTGATTCAAGGGTTGAAGCGTCAGTTTGCCCATCATGCTCCGGGCCTCGTTCACGGCATCGGTGATGACGCAGCCGTAGTAGGAACCAGCTCACCAAAATGGTGGCACCTTACGACAGACCTGCTCGCCGAAGGAATCCATTTCAACCTGAAATCGGCTGCGCCTGAGTCAATCGGATACCGGGCCGCGACGGCCAACCTCAGCGATCTTGCCGCAATGGGAGCAGTCCCCCGGTATCTGCTCATATCACTCGCCATTCCAAAAAACATGAGTCAACCACAAGTCTACGGCTTGTATAGAGGTTTGATGAAGGCCTGCCGAATTTATGGCGTGGCGCTGATCGGTGGAGATACCTCGGCGTCCAAATCCGGACTCTTTCTCAGCATCACATTAGTCGGGACTACGGCCAAACGCCGAGCGCTGTTTCGTCATGGCGCAAAGGTAGGGGACCAGATTTATGTGTCCGGCACGCTGGGAGACTCACTCGCCGGTCTCCGCTTGTTGACGAACAGCAAACCCCCTCGATCATCCCATAAGAAGCGCTCACAATTATCTGGTTCCCATCGACAGTTTTTGATACGCCGCCACTTCCACCCGACAGCAAGGGTTGCCGAGGGCCAGTGGCTCAACAACGGACGGCTGGCCACTGCCGCTATCGATCTGTCCGATGGACTCTCCGGAGATCTTCAACACATATGTAAGGAAAGCGGCGTCGGAGCAGAGGTGGAGATCGAGGACCTTCCACTTTCACCGGCCTGCAGAGCATACGCAAAGGTGTACGGAGTTTCGCCGATTCGACTCGCGATGACCGGAGGCGAGGACTATGAACTTCTGTTTACGGTGCCGCCCAGGTCCCGCCGCGCGCTCGAACGACAAGCACGGGCACGAGGCTATCGCGTGACCCGCATCGGGACCATTCGCCCGCAGCAATTTGGCATCCAGATGACGTCCCACGGCCAAACGCAGCCCCTGCCGCTGACCAGCTACGAGCATTTCCGCTGATGACAGACGCGAGCAAACATCCCTCTGCTAGAGGAACTCGATCATTCCGCGCACTGCTACGCCAAGTACTCCATCTGCAAGAATCCCCACAACGCACAGCATTGGCCTTTGCGCTGGGGATCTTCATCGCCTTTTCACCGGCCTATGGTCTTCACACCGCGATGGTCGCGCTGTGCACATGGCTGTTCGGTCTCAACTTTTTAGCGTTACTGGCTGGGGCGTTTGTCAACAACCCCTGGACGATCATTCTGATATTAGGCGCGACCTATTGGACCGGTGCCCTGTTGTTAGGTCGTACCGATACGCCGACGTTTGATTGGCACGACTTGAGTTTCAACGGCATCTACGACCAAGTTCTTCCATACGCAGGCCCGTTCGTGCTGGGAGGACTCGTTCTCAGCGTGCTCGGCGCATTGTTAGCGTATCCTGTCACGTATTTTTTCCTGGTGAAATACCGCCGTGACTCAGATGCTCCTACCGCCAAGCCATTGCCGCCTTCAGACTCGGTGGGCTAAGATGCCAGGTGGCTATGGAATCTGCAGACCGAGCGAACGCTCCGTATGATGGATCGGCACTGATCGCTGATCCGATTCACAAGTACGTCACCTTCACCGTTCCTTACGCGACTCCTGATCCACACGAGCTCACCGAAAAAGATCTGATCGATTCTCCGTGGGTCCAGCGGTTACGGTACATTTATCAACTCCAAAGCGCCCGCTGGGTCTATCCGTCGGCCGAGCATACCCGCTTCGTCCATTCCTTGGGGACGATGCACGTGGCAGGACGATTCGCCCGACATCTGTATCCCTTCCTCACGAAAGTGGTCAAAGAGGTGCCGTCGGCCAATTATGTGGAAGAGCTCTTGCGGGTAACGGCCTTGGTGCACGATATTGGGCACGGTCCATTTTGCCATTTCTTCGACGACAATTTTCTCCATGCCATGGGCCTCTCTCACGAACGCTTGGGGCAGATCATCATCCGAGAGCACTTGGCTCCGGTGATCAGGAAAATCCGCCGAAGCCCTTCAGGGCCCTTCGCGAAGGGAGAAGAGCTCAATCCCGATCAGATCGCTCATCTCATTCTCAAAGAAAAAGGAAAAGATAATTCCCAGTTACCGCGATGGCTGAACATGCTCCAGCCGGTGATCTCCGGAAGCTATACCGGAGACAATCTGGACTACGTCTTGCGGGATTCCTACATGTGCGGCGTCGCTGTGGGCCCGGTCGATCTAACACGGTTAATTCATTATACGATCGTGACCGACAAGGGATTCACTATTCACAAAACAGGGCTTCCGGCGCTCCAAATGTTTTTGAACACGAGAATGTACCTCTACTCCAACGTGTATTATCACCGTACGACGAGGGCCATCGATATCCATCTGCGTGATATTTTCGGCCAGACGATGACATTGCTGTGCCCACACGACCCACGCAAGAAGATGGAGGGCTATCGCACGCTGACTGATTGGTCGCTCATGGAGGAGGTTCGTGACTGGAGACACTCCCGCCAGAAAACCCGCCGACAGTTGGGACAGGAATGGTCGAGAATCTTGGATCGCAACGTCAAATGGAAGATGGCCTACAGTACGACCCTGAAAGAAAAAGGGCAGGAGCGCGGAATGGCGTTTCCCAGCCATCGCCACTTCGAACAGCAGATTATGAAAGAATTGCCGGCAGGCCTAAAACGACTCCCATTCCGGGTAGACATGGCTCTCCTGGATCCACGACCTGACCCGAAAGATCGCCGCGGAAACCCCTTATACGTCTATGATCCCGGTACTGGTCAAGTCTCCTCCGAGCCCCTCGAAGAGTTTCTGGATCTGCTTCCCACGAGACTCGTTCAATTTCGAATCTATTCACCAGACCATTCCCATGACGCTTCCCTGTCGCAAGCAGCTGCGACCGTCCTCAATAAGACACCCACCAGTCTCGAAACCAATTACTAGGGCAGCATCCTGCTTAGACGTTCGTGGTGAGTCGTGCGACCGGCGGTCCTGATCCAGACAGCCGGCTCAGGACAAACTGACTCTGACAAGACTGCTCCTGATGTTCACTAGGCCGATATTTTCAGCGGCAGGCCTTTCAGCAATTGAGCTTTTTTTGTCCTCACAGTCTCCCGCTGTTTCTCCGACGGAAAATGTGCACCTCGCTTCGTCGACGGGAAGCGGATTTCAAAGCGTTCAATCGTTTCGAGCGCTTCAGCCTCTTCGCCGGCCCGAAGAAGCAGCTGTAGGAGCCGAAGATAGGCCGGAACGAGCAGCAACAGGTGCCGGACTTCTCTGGCTTCTTCCACAACATAGCGATACCCTTGGATCGCGATCTCCTGATTAATCTTTTCATAGGAGAGCGCCTCAATCATTTGGATCCCCAGCCGATCCGTATCCGCGCTGATGCAACGTTCCCATTGCCCGTTGACCAAGGCTCGCACTTCCTCCGCTGAAAGTTGGATACCTCCGTTTTTAATATTCCGACGAAGATTCTCCAGCACCCCTCTGGCTTCCAACCATGCCCCGTAGAGTCCAATCAGCACTCCGATACAGGGAGTTGGTCGTTGGCATCTCCCATCGAGGGGTGAAAAATTTTTCTTCGCCACCTGAGACGGCAAATATACTCGCCCATTCGACGCTGCACACACCTCACAGATGTGGTCATCATCAGGCGTCACATAGAGATACATTCGAATGCCGGAACGATCGAAGATATCGACGGCCAGTATACGGCCGGCCATGATCTGCATCTGGTAGTATTGCCACACAACCAGAAGGCCAAGAATGCCCACTAGATAGATCGTCACGTCCGGAAATTGCCATCCTTCAGGCATCGGCACTCCCCTCCATCACCAGATTCAGATGATCCACAGTACCAAGCGTCCAACAGGTCGCCAGAGAAATTTCCCGTGTTCTCAAATGGGTATGAGACTGTATCGGCTAATGTCTCGGCGTACTTGATCTTCCGTATGCCCTCGAGCATCTCCTTGCCCATTCTGAGGAAAGCTGGCAGGCATCCTGCAGCGACCAAGAGGATCGGAGCTCGGCTCGTGAGGTGAATGAAGAGGAGGCTGTTATGAGGGTGAGAGGAACAATCCTGATCGCTATCTGTTTGATTTCATTATCATTAGCCATTCCATCCTATGCGCAACTTGGAGGGGGACAGCAAAAAGCGGAAAGAATCCTCAATAGTATGCCTCCGGATATGCTCGCGAAGGTTCAATCTTTAGCACAAATCCTCCAGCAGGGTATCAAAGATGGGAAAATCACCGACGACGAAGTCAAACGAAACCTGATGTCTGGTCAACTGGGAGAACGGCTGAAGCAATTGAGCCCTGAAGCAGGGTCGTTATTGTCTGACATCAGCCAGGCATCAAAAGAGGGCAAAGGGCCTGGCGAAGAAAGCCTGATGCCGCTGCTCGGAGGATTGGGCATCTCGCCGGAATAGGGAGGAGGCACAAGACTTACCGATGGCCTCCTATCTAGGGTCCGGCGCAATTCCATCCAAAATCTTCTTCGCCTCAAACATAATCCCACGCCAATCCGGGAACGCCAACCAAGTCTGGACCGTGCCGCGAGCCTCGGGCAACACCCTACTGTGCTTGTCGCAATATCGGTGAAACTCCGCCAACGCCTCCAATTCATCAGCGGTGAAAGAAGAACGGAAGAAAGAATCATCGGAATGATACTGGTCATCAAACGACATGCACAAAAACTCTGCCGGAACATTCGCGATAGTAACATCGGTCTCATAATTCAACTGCTCCTGCTCCGAAGAGAGCAACCGGAGTAGGTCGATCATCCTCAGACGTGTATCTGGAATCTCATGTGCCATCTTCAGCCAATCTCCAGCATATTATCATCGGGATTTCGTTTCTTGTTCTTGCGAGGCGCTCACTCCATTTTGAGCAGTTTCCTTATGGGCTCCCTTACCGGATGACGTCACTGACCTTCGAGTCCATTCTTCCTGATGCGCATGCATGAGAGCCGCGGCAATCAGCAACTGGATGCTGATGAGGAGAAAGAAGAGTGCTCCCTTGAACTGCCCCGTTTGGTCAGAAAGCGCGAATTAATGAGCGGCGAGCAGGAGGGAGACAATGGAGAGGGTAAACAGGAAGATTCTCATGCCTGACGCCTCATGCCCACAGGTAAGACAAAGGGTATGCCTCCGGCAGGATGAGATCAAACTGAAATCATATGGAAACCAAGAGACGAAAGGCGGTCGGAATCATGGCTCCGGTGACCCGACACCGGACCCTGGACCGGTGACAGGAACCGGAGCTGCCGATTGCACACTCCCCGTGAACGGCAGGTCCAATAAGGCATAGGGATTCACGCGCGCGCCGTTGAGTTTCACACCCCAATGGAGATGAGGGCCGGTCGCTCGCCCGGTGGCTCCCACTTTACCGACGATCTCACCAGCTTTCACCACATCGCCGTCCTTGACCAGCACCTCGGATAGATGGAAATACATCGAGTACAGACCTAGCCCGTGGTCCAAAAATAGACCCTTCCCAGAGAAAATATGATCGACGGTCAGCCGTACGATGCCGTCATTCGTCGCAACGACCTCGGTTCCAAGCGGAGCACCGATATCTTCACCATTATGGGGATTGCGCGCCTGACCGTTCATAATCCTCACACTGCCAAAGATCCCAGTTCGTTTACCTGCGACAGGCTCGACGAAACCCGTCTGCCAGAATTTTGTGTCGGAAACGTTGGCCAACACTTTCTTCACCTGTGCCTGCTCTACTTTCCATCGAGCCAAACTTTTTCTGTCAAGATCGACTTTGTTTTTTGGCAGTGTGAGGCGCTCAACGTGAAAGTTCTCTTTGAGAACTTGGACACGGTACGTGAACGTCTGGCTTTGCTCCTCAGCCTGTATTTTGACGGTCAGCTCATGGGTTCCAGGTTCATCTTGCAAGTCGATCCCAAGCAAGCCAACAAACCCTTTCGGCTCATCAGGTCGCGTGTCGGGAAAGAAACTGATGGAGCGGCCTAGAAACGTTCCCTCTACGCGAGTGCCTTCACCATCGACTGGAACTTTGACCACGAGTATTTGACCTTGCTTGCCACTATAGTGGTCGTCCGCATAGTGGTCGTCCGCGCCTTGGGCAGTTGGAATGGAACCAGCCAGGAAGTCGACGAAAAGCAAACCGGCGACCAAACCGCCGACACCGAGAGTGAACCGTGCACGTGTCGTGTCCCAGAGGTTCATGTCAGAACTCGTTCGTCCTGATCCTGTTGAAGGGCGTATCGCTTCAGGCAGTCTCGTGCATGGTTCGACGAGTTCACCACGAACGTATTTTCGACATCTACCGCCGGTATGGCACCTCGTCGATGTCCCCAGTGAAATATCGGTCTCATCGGTAGAATCGTCCTCCGGACACTTGAGAAATCAGTTCTTCAACCCGTCGATTCACCGCACTGAAAGGATCCATACAGAGAATCGTCTCTTCCCAATACCCGTTCAGCTTCAGATAGGTCCAGTCGACAGTATAGGACCGATTCTTGGCTCGCGCGAATCGGATAAAGTCTCCACGGACCTTGGCCCTTGTCGTTTGAGGAGGGGTGGACATCGCTCGTTGGACGGTCTCCTCCTCTACCACCCGTTCGATCAGCCCACGAGACTCCATCAAGTAATACAAGCCCCGCGTCCGCTTCACATCATGGTACTGTAAATCCAACAATAACACGCGCGGGTCGTCCCACCCGCACTGCTTCTTATCCACGTACGACTGAATCACATGTTTCTTGGTGATCCAATCAATCTGATGGGTGAGCTGCATGGGATCTTCTTCCAACTGCTGAAGGACGGCCTCCCATTTGTCGCACACATCATCCATGGTCGGTTCGTGATCTTCTTGAGCCAAATATTCTCGAGCTCTCTTCACGTAGACGCGTTGAATTTCGATCGCCGTCATCTGCCGACCGTCATCGAGTTTGACCTTTTTTCTCAACGTCGGATCGCGTGACACCTCCCTGATGGCCTTCACCGAGTCTTCAAGCTCCATGCCGTGTACGGTGTACCCCTCTTCGATCATCGATAAAACCAACGCCGCCGTCCCGACCTTAAGGTACGTCGCGTACTCGGACATGTTGGAGTCTCCAACGATGATATGGAGCCGTCGATAGCGCTCGGCATCGGAATGGGGTTCATCACGCGTATTGATGATGCTCCTAGAGGATGTGGTCGAGGACGATGTTTTCTCATGAATATGCTGGGCCCGTTGCGAGATGAAGTACTGGGGCTTTCCGGACACTTTCAGGACTTTCCCTGCCCCACTGAACACTTGCCGAGTCACAAAAAACGGGATCAGTTGTTCGGTGACTTTCCAAAAATCGACGTCACGCCGCATGAGAAAGTTCTCGTGACACCCATACGTATTGCCCAATGAATCCGTGTTGTTCTTAAAAATATAGATCTCTCCGGACAGTCCTTCCTCGCGGAGTCGCTCCTCCGCTGCCGGCAAACACGCTTCCAACAGCCGTTCACCCGCCTTGTCATGGACCACGAGATCAAGGATGTTGTCGCATTCCGGAGTCGAGTATTCGGGATGACAGCCGGTATCTTGATAGAACCGGGCTCCGTTGACCAAGAATGCGTTTGACGGCCAGCTGTTGGGGATCAATCCCTCAAAGATGTACCCGAGAACCTTTTCCATGGGAAGATAAATCCGGCCATTGGGAGAGAAAATAAGCCCGTACTCATTCTCGAGGCCGAATATCCGTTGTTTCAAGGGACCTGATGACATCATGAAAGACCTAGAAACAGGTTACACGCCCGTTCTCAGATCCGCAACAAAGGAAGCCTTCATGAAAATGAAGGCTAAGGAGAGAGGATTCGCCGGATGTCACTCACCGATATACGGCGGAACTTTCGGCCGGTGCGGGTTCGGTCCAAGACCGCCACTTCCAAGCCTTCTGGTTGCAGCTTTTGATTCGCCGTCTGTTCCAGCGCCACGACACACAATTTCAAGGCGGCATCGAGCGACGGAGCTTGGCTGGAGCTTTTGTCCTTCAAGATAGTCTGTACCGCGTCAGATCTTCCCCCGATTACCGCAAAATTCTTCTCGTCGATGATGCTGCCGTCGAACGATATGCGATAGATCTCGTTCGGGTGACTATTGGTCCCAGCCTGCACAACCAGAATCTCCACCTCAAGCGGTTTCAATTCCTGGCTGAATACGGTGCCGAGGCTTTGCGAGTAGCCGTTCGCCAAAGAACGGCCTGTAACATCCTCACGGCTATACATAAACCCCTTGAGATCGGCGTGACGAATTCCCGCCTTTCGTAGATTCTCAAATTCGCTATACTTGCCAGCCCCGGCAAACGCAATGTTGTCGTAGATTTCCGAGACTTTGTGCAGAGAGGCGCTCGGGTTATCCGCGGTCAACAGGATGCCGTCGGCATACTCCATCGCGATGATCGAACGGCCTTTGGCAATCCCTTTCTTGGCATACTCAGCCTTATCCTGCATCATCTGCTCAGGGGACACGTAATAGGGCATGGCCATGATTACGTCTCCCTCGAACGGCGTGCGGTCATCATTTCGTCGTACACCGCTTTCAGCCTATCATCGACAACATCGGTGATGCCTTGGGCGGTCACAAACTTGGCGGTCGGGTAAATTCCTCGAATGAGATCCGGCCCACCCGTTCCGACATCATCATCGGCGGCATTGTAGAGCGATAACAAGGCGAGCGTGAGCGCGTCAGCCTCAGAAAAATTCTTCCGAAAATGCTCCCGCATCGTATTACGGGCATCTTTCCCGCCGGAACCGATTGCATGGTAGTCGGACTCTTCGTATCTCCCACCCGTGATATCGTACTTGAAGATGCGCCCTTCAGCACGTGTCACGTCATACCCGACATACAGCGGCATCACCACCAAGCCCTGGAATACCATCGGAAGATTCGCCTTGACCATCTGCCCAAGCTTGTTGGCCTTCCCCTCGCATGACAGCGCCATACCTTCCAGTTTCTCGTAGTGTTCCAGTTCGGTCTGAAACAATTTGGCCATCTCGATGCACGGTCCGGCCGCTCCAGCGATCGCCATCGCTGACCAGTCATCGATCTTGAACACCTTTTCAATACGGCGATCTGCAATCTGAAACCCTTCTGTCGCTCGACGATCTCCGGCAATCACGACTCCATCTTGATACTTAATCGCTAACACGGTCGTGGCATATGGCACGGCCATTGCCCCAGTGGTTCGCATCGGCTCCGATGCCGAGACCAGCCCATGACTGCCCAACGTCAATCCTGGATACTGTTTGGTGAGAAAGTCGAAAAAACTGGAGTCATCGTGATTGGGAAGATACGGCAACCTCATCGTGATTTCAGAGCCACCATCTCTCAAACCTTGAGTTTTTCAAGCAACTCATCGACCGAGTCTGCGGTATCCAGCAGTTCTCGTGTCAACGATTGCGTACCGCGATGGGGATCCATCAGCGGCACTTTCTTGATGGTGTTATTGCCCGCATCGAACAGGACAGACGTCCAACTCGCACCATACAATGACTTGGCAAACTTCCGAACACAACGCCCTCTGAAATAGGCGCGCGTGCCGATCGGAGGATTGAGTTCAGCCCGCTGTATCTCATCTTCCTCAACAATTCGGTCGATCAGGTGCCCGCGTTCCAACGTATAAAACAAACCTTTCTCAGCGCGGACATCATGGTATTGGAGATCCATCAGTTTCATTCGCGGGTCGTCCCATCCACACCCCTTCCGATCCATGTAGGACTCGATCATATGGCGCTTCGCCACCCAATCTAACTCCTTCACAAGTAACCGTGGGTCGCGCTCTAATCTGTTCAACACATCGTCCCAACGGACCAGCACATCTTGGATAGTGGACGGACAACCGTGAGCGGCGTAAAAAGTCTGGGCTGCTTTCAAGTAGGCCCGCTGGACCGCCAGCGCCGTGATCGGCCTTCCACCGGCCAGCTTCACCGTCTGCTTCACATCCAAATCACGCGAAACCTGCTTGAACACTCGAACCGGTTCATCGAGTTCCAAGGGAGGCACGTCAGCTCCCCTTTCGAGCAGGTCCAAGACGATGTCCAAGGTTCCGACCTTCAGATAGGTGGACACCTCAGCCATATTGGCATCACCCGTAATGACATGCAGTCTTCGAAATCGTGCTGCATCGGCATGGGGCTCATCTCGCGTATTGATGATCGGACGCTTGACCATCGTATTGAGGTCCATGAGACATTCAAAGAAGTCGGCGCGCTGGGAAATCTGATATTCCGCCGGACTGGTCTGATTTTCTGCGCCGACTTTTCCTGCTCCGGCGAAAATCGGTCGAGTCACGAGGAATGGCGTCAACACACGGGCGATCTTGTCGAACGACACAGCCCGTGAGACCAGATAGTTTTCATGGTATCCATAGCTGTTGCCTTTGCCGTCTGAATTATTCTTGTACAGAAGATATTGTTCGCTCCCCCTTACGCGCGTCATCTCCTGAAGACTTTTCGCGAGAATTCGCTCTCCAACACGCTCAAACGCCACCACCTCCCGAGCGTTGGAACATTCCGGCGTCGAGTACTCTGGATGAGCTCCATCGACATACAAGCGCCCCCCGTTCGCCAGTACCTTATTCAGCTGTCGGTTATAGTCGGGATTGGGGCGCTCTCGCTCACCATCGACTTCGAAACCCCGCGCATCCAGGAGGGGATTTTCATTTTCGTAATCCCAAATTGCACCTGGCGCCGGCAAGCCCGGATAGTGGCCGATCACGGCAAAGGAGCCGGCGACAGGGTCCATGGTGGATCCGTCTTTCGATGCAATGCCAAACTCGGTTTCAGTGCCCAGTACCCGCGCGCGATTTGTGGGAGTGTGTTCTTGCATACAATCGCTAGAGATAGTGGCCAGTACTGATGGTTTCAATTTGCCGATGTTCCGTCGGCCCACCGCTGATGGTCCGAAGATGAACGATCTTTTCACCCTTCTTCCCGGCGACTTTTGCCCAATCGTCTGGATTGGTCGTATTGGGAAGGTCCTCGTGTTCCTTGAACTCTTCGCGAATGGCCCGTATCAAGTCATCCGAGCGCAGGCCTGAACCTTCATGCGCGATTACGCGCTTCACCGCAAACTTCTTTGCTCGTGAGACGATCCCCTCGATCAATGCCCCGCTGGCAAAGTCTTTGAAGTACAGGACTTCCTTTTCACCATTGGCATATGTCACTTCAATGAACTTATTTTCCTCGCTGGCCTCATACATCGTTTCGACCGTCAGGGCAGTCAAGCGTTCTACGAGCGCCTGGCGATCCCCTCCGTGACGTTCCAAATCCTCCTGGGCGAACGGAAGATCCGTCGAGAGATATTTCGAGAAAATGTCTCGCGCAGCCGTGGCATCAGGCCTTCCCACTTTGACTTTGACGTCCAATCGACCTGCACGAAGCACGGCTGGATCGATCAGATCCTGACGATTGCTCGCCCCAATGACGATGACATTGCGCAAACGTTCCACTCCATCGATCTCAGAAAGGAATTGAGGAACGATTGTCGACTCAATATCCGACGACACCCCCGTCCCACGGGTCCGAAACAGTGCGTCCATTTCGTCGAAAAAAACGATCACCGGATGGCCATCATCGGCTCGTTCCTTCGCCTTTTTGAAGACCTCACGCACCTGGCGTTCTGATTCGCCCACATATTTGTTCAGTAGCTCCGGGCCTTTGACGTGCAGAAAGTAACTGCGTATCTCTTTACCGGCTCGATGGCCCAATTTCTTAGCAATCGAGTTGGCCACGGCTTTCGCAATCAGTGTTTTCCCACAACCGGGTGGACCATAGAGGAGAACACCCTTTGGAGCGCTGAGCTTATACTCGGAAAACACCTGTGGATGGAGGAACGGGAGTTCGACGGCATCACGCACTTGGTCTAATTCTTTTTGGAGACCGCCGATATGCTCGTAGTCGACATCCGGCACTTCTTCCAACACAAGCTCTGACGCTTCGGACTTCGGCAACTTCTCGATCACATAACCTGACCGAGAGTCATACAAAAGATGATCCCCCACGCTCAGCCGTTCCGTCAGCAGGGGATCACCTAACTCAGCCACTTTCTCCTCATCAAAATGGAGTGTGACGAGAGCTCGTCCTCCCTCCAGCACGTCTTTGAGCCGTACCACTTCTCCTTGGCTATCAAATCCCTTTACCTCGATCACATTGAGCGCTTCATTCAGGACAACTTCTCGTCCCTTACGCAACTCTGTCGGCCTGATGGAGGGATGAAGGCTGACCTTCATCTTCCGTCCCGATACATAGACATTGCCAGTGCCGTCCACATTCATACTTGAAAAAATGGCATAGGCCGACGGCGGTGCCGTCAGTTTTTCGACCTCCGTCCGTAGCGCCTCGATCTGAGCCTTCGCTTCCTGCAGCGTCGCGACGAGCTTTTCGTTTTGCTTATTCGCTTGATCAAGTTGGTGCCGAGATTGATACAGCCGACGGATCTCTTCTTCCATCGACTGAATCTGAACGTGAAGCTTGTCCAGTTCCCGAGTGTGTTCGTCGTTCTTGTGGATCATCTCTCCATCACCCTCAGATAGCCGCTTCGTAATCTTCTTGACAGAATCTCGGAGGGACCGGAGTCGATTTGGCTGACCTTTACTTTCCACCATATCGAGACGACACGAGTGGTTCGCGACATGGAATTGACCGCGAATGAACCTTGTTTTGGGATTTTAACACCCGACCTAGGGGTGGTCAACTCCACAGACGATCTCACGCGAGTTGCGTGCACGCCGCATGGCTCACCGGCTCACATCTCCAACGCACGCGTGAATTCCCTGACAGCTGCACCGATATCGTCGCGTGCCAACAGTGCTCCGATCACGGCAACTCCATATGCGCCGGCTTGGCGGACTTCACGGACCCGTTCGCACGTGATCCCTCCGATGGCAAAGATCGGGATAGATGAGTTGCGACAGACATCGGCGAGAAGATCGACTCCGAGCGGAGCGCCAAACGAACGCTTCGACGGAGTCTCGAAAATCGGGCCGAATATAATGTAGTCGGCGCCGTCATCATTCGCCTGCCGAACTTCTTCAACGGAATGCGTGGAAATCCCGATCAACCGATCGGACCCGACAAGCTGACGGGCCGCAGAGACCGGAAGACTGTTGGCACGAAGATGAACGCCGGCCAAGTTCAGCGCCAACACGAGATCAACACGATCGTTGACGATCAACGGAACGGCTCGCGGTGCAGCCAGCGCGTGCACCTCTTGCGCCAGCGACAGCAATTCACCAGTCGGCAAATCCCGCTCTCGCAGTTGAATGGCCGGCACACCGACCATGATCGCTTGACTGAGTACCGCTGAAAGGGAACGACCGTGAACTTGATGACGATCCGTAACGAGAAGGAGCCGAAAATTTATTGGAGGCATCGGTGCGAGGTTGAGCCCGACGTTCTAACAGGATGCTCAAAAAGGCCGTCCAACAAAGCCGCAGCGAGCGAAGAGGTGAGGCGTACGCTTCGGTACGTTGAGCCTCTGAGCGATGCGAGAACACCGCTGGCGGACTTTTTCAGCATCCTGTTAGAGCATCCCTTCGATCGGACTGCTGGCCGTGGCATACAGCTTTCTCGGAATACGGCCCGCTTTGTAGGCTAGACGACCGGCATGAACCGCGTACTTCATCGCTTCCGCCATGGCAAGAGGATCCTGTGCCCCGGCAATAGCCGTATTCATGAGTACCGCGTCTGCCCCTAATTCCATCGCAAATGCGGCATCGGACGCGGTTCCAACACCGGCATCCACGATGATCGGCACCTTGATCATTTCCATAATGATTTTCAAATTATATGGATTACGGATTCCGAGTCCCGATCCGATCGGCGCCGCCAGCGGCATGACGGCTGGACATCCAACATCGACGAGTTTCTGAGCGACAATCGGATCGTCATTCGTGTAGGGTAATACGATAAAGCCTTCTTTGATGAGAATCTTCGCCGCTTCGATCAACCCTGCCGTATCCGGAAACAATGTCCGTTCGTCGCCGAGCACCTCTAACTTCACCAGATCCGAAACACCGGCCGCGCGGGCCAAGCGTGAATATCGAACGGCGTCTTCCACACTGTAGCATCCGGCGGTGTTCGGCAAAATCGTATATTTCTTGGGGTCGATGTAATCAAGGAGGTTCTCTTTCGACCGATCGGTGATATTCACCCGACGAACCGCAACAGTCACCACATCGGCCCCAGAGAGCTCAATCGCCTTTTGTGTTTCGGCAAAGTCTTTGTATTTTCCGGTCCCAACCCATAGCCGGGACTTGAACTCTCGCCCTGCGATTATCAACCGATCGTCCGCCATAGTGCCCTCTTATAATGATCCACCGCCGATAAAGCCGAGAATTTCGAGCCGATCCCCATCGTTGAGCAACCGTTGACCAAACGCCGCTCGATCGAGGATTTCAAGATTCAACTCGACCGCCACTTGTTCTGTCTTGATGTCGAGGTCGCACAACAGATCGGCGACCGTTGTACCGCTGCGCCAAGTCTGAGCTTGTCCGTTCACATGGATTTGGATTGCACTGTCCATGATCAGTCATCCTATGAGACCGGAATTCAGCTTGTCAATAAAGTGGCTCTTGCCTGAACCCTTGTGAAGACCGCACAATAGGCACTCCATGAAACAGCACAATCTACAACTCGCCACTATCTTTCAGTCGATGGCTGACCTCTTGTCATCCCAACGAGCGAACCCCTATCGCGTACGAGCCTATCGACGAGCTGCGGATGCTCTGCTGGCCATCGATGAAGATGTGGCAACCGTGGCGGGTCGCCACGGGCTTAAGGAGATTGACGGGATTGGGACTGATCTAGCGAAAAAGATCGAAGAGTTTCTTGGGACGGGAACCATCCGTGCCTATGAAGAGCTCAAAACCCCTCTCCCACCGGAAGTACGGAACTGGGTAACGCTTCCTGGGCTCTCTGATTCACTCGTGACCTATCTCTATTTCCGACTCGGCATACGGACGCTTTCGGACCTCGAGCAACTCCTTCGATCACATCTGATTCGAACGTTACCGAACTTCTCAGGATCAGAGGAGCAGTTACTGCAGGCCGTCCAACAACGCATGCAGAATCCCGAGCCTTAGGACACCTTCAGTTCCTTGAATATCTTCCAGCTCTTCAACAACTCCACCGCCTTCTGCAGCTGCACATCCTGCTCAAGCGAGGGCTCCCCGCCCACTTCCGGCAAGGCCGGGGGAGGTGTTCCGTTTTTCGAACCTGCCTCGTCCGGAGACTTTCCATCGTGCGGCGAGGCATCCTTGCCGACCGGAGGTTTACCCGCCTTCCCCTCTCCCTCCTTTTCATTCGGTTTCCCATCAAGCGCTTTGGCCGGGGAGGTAGTGGGAAGCTTCACCACGATATCTGGAGTAATGCCGGTCGACTGAATCGATCGACCTTTTGGCGTATAGTACTTGGCGGTCGTGAGGCGAAGGCCTGAGCCATCACCCAAAGCCAAGATTGTCTGCACCGATCCTTTTCCGAACGATGTGGTCCCGACCACGACAGCCCGCCCCCAATCTTGCAGCGCCCCGGCCACGATTTCTGACGCACTTGCCGACCCCTCGTTGACAAGGACAATCACCGGAAGATCTTCCAGCTGGTCTTTGGCCTTTGCGAACCATTCGTCCTTTTTCCCTTCCCGACTTTTGGTGTACACTACCAGCTTGCCGCTGGGAAGAAATTGCTCAGAGACATCGACCGCCGCTGTCAGTAAGCCGCCCGGATTATTTCGGAGATCGAGAATCGTTCCTTGCGCTTTCTGGTCGCGAAACTGCTTGATCGCTTTAGAGAGATCTCGTCCGGTCGCTTCTTGGAACTGCGTCAACCGAACATAGCCAAGATTGTCGATCATCTTCGCCTTCACACTTTCAATCTTGATGGTATCCCGGACCAGCGTAAACACCAACGGCTCTGGTGCGCCATCCCGTTGAATGGTCAAGTTGACTTTGCTGCCCTTCGGCCCTCGCATCTTCGTAACCGCATCCATCAAGCTCAAGTCCTTCGTCGGGTCTTCATTCACCTTGGTGATGAAATCCCCGGCTTTAATCCCGGCCCGATAGGCAGGCGTGCCTTCAATCGGTGCGATGACCGACAACCGGTTATCCTTGACTCCGATTTGAATGCCGACCCCTCCAAATTCTCCTCGCGTCTCCACCTGCATCTCTTTGTACATCTCAGGCGTCATGTAGGCCGAGTGTGGATCGAGCGTACCCAGCATGCCACGAATGGCACCTTGAATGAGGTCTTTCGGCTTCGTCTCTTCGACATAATGTTTTTGAACTTGATTCAGGACCTCGGAAAATGTCTTGAGCTCCTCGTAGGTTTCACTCGCGTGTCCGGTGCGTTCCCATCCCTTACCAATGACGACTCCACAGAGCAGGGCGAGTGCGATCATCGGTCCAACCACCCAAGACTTCCGCCGCGGCTGCTGTTCCATCATTGTCACATCCCTTCTTTCCTGCGTTACCTGACCATCTGGCCACCAACCCTGACGAGCGGAGGCCTATCGCTTCGCCAACCAATGGAGCGGATCGACTGGTTCGGCGCCCTCCCGCAACTCAAAGTATAATGTATTTTCTCCAATCATGCCCGTATCCCCGGTTTCTCCGATTGCTTGGCCTTCAACAACTTGTTCACCCACGCTGGCAAGGATCTTGGAGGCGTGCGCATAGAGTGAGAAGAACCCGTTGGCATGATCCAGGATTATAACGAGTCCGTACCCCTTCAACCAGTCTGCATAGACCACGCCTCCCGGCATAACTGCATGAATGAGGCTTCCCTCGGTCGCTCGAATTTCAATCCCTTTTCGCTGGACATAGGTATCGAACGTCGGATGCTTCTGGCGTCCAAAGAAGGAGACGACCTTCCCCTCGACCGGCCATGGCAGCATTCCCCTGCTGGCGATACGCGGTAACGGTACCGTCGGTGACGAAGTCGTCGGTGGGCTCATGGCCACTGCACGTCGGCGCGTTTCTAATTCCTGCAAGATGTTATCCAGTCGCGAGGCGGATCGTTCCAGCTCCATTACGGCGCGATGATATGAATCTTTCTCACGCCTGATCTTGGCAAGATAACCTTTCTTTTCTTTTTGAAGGACTCGGATGTCGGCTAATTTCTTTTCAATATCTTGCTTGATGGCAACCATTCCGGTTCTGGCCTCAGCACGCTGATGCTCAGCTTCTTCCATACGGGCCATATCGGTCTTAAATGTCTCGAGTAGCTCGTAGTCCTTTTGTGAGACGGTGGAAAGATATCGCGCTCGACGTTGAAGATCTCCGTATGAGTCGGACGTCAAGAGCGCCTTCACATACCCAAACCGCCCCTCCATGTATTGCACTCGAAGCCTGGAGAGAATCGCTTCACGTCGGGCCTGGACACCCGCTCGCATTGCCACAAGCTGTTCCGTAATCTCCCCTATTTCTTCATCTTTTTGCCGAAGTTTCTGATTGATGTCGCGATGATCTTGTCGATGACGGATCAGCCGCTCATCCAGCGATTGGATGCCTTGGGAAACTGATTCCCATTTTTTCTCCGCTTCATCGGCCCGCCGCCGTTTTTCTTGTATCCTGCCCTTCAACGCCTCGAGTGTCTTTCGTTGGCGTTCGATCTTTTCCGAAATAGGATCATCAGCCGCCTTCACAACAGACACCACTCCTCCGAGCGCCGCGCAACAGAGCAGAATGGAGACCGAGATTTTCATGCGCGTCCCTCGCCGACTCGAAGCAGTGAGACCACACTTCCTGCGAGGCCCAACCCCATACCAGCCATGACAAGGGCAATGCACAGCGAAAACGGGAAGAAAGACAGCAGGCTTTCAATCCCGCTGAAACGACCAGCCGATTGCATCTGCTGGCGAAACAGTTCAAAGCCGACCTTCAGGATCCCCAAAGACAAGGCGCTGCCGAAGGCGCCAAGCACGGCCCCTTCAAGAAAATACGGAATACGGATGAAGGTACGCGTCGCCCCGACGGAACGAAGGATCTCGATCTCCTCTCGTCGGGTAGACAGTGCGAGCCGGATCGTGTTGCCTATGATCGTCACCGAAGCAGCCGAAAGCAGCAGCCCCACCCCGATTGCAGCCAGCTCAATATACCCGATCAGCTCAGCCAGCACATTGATCCATTCTTGATTATAGTCGACCTTGGCAACACCTTCCATCGTTTGCACCCGTTCAGCCCAGCCCTTCATCGACTGTGGAGAGCGATAGTTCGGAGCCAGTGTCACGACGAATGACGCCGGTAACGGGTTTTCTCCGAGTCCCTCAAGCAAGTGGGTCTCCGCAGGGAATTGTGCACGAAACTCTCCGAGCGCCTGCTCTTTCGAAACAAACAGCACGCCGAAGACCATACGATCCGACTTGAGTTCCTTCTCAAGCGCTTGCCTCCTCGCAGCCTGAACCGAGTCCTCCAGATAGACCATAATCTTGACGTCTTCCTGAAGCCATCCGGCCGCATTTCGCAAGTTCACGTAGAGAAGCAGAAAAATGCCGACGCAGGCTAACGTAAAGGCCGTGGTCAAGATAGCGACGATCGTCGTCGTGCGATTGGCCCGCATATTGGCCCAGGCTTCACGAACGATATACACCAACCGTCTCATACTCCGACTCGCTCCGCCAGTCGTCCTTCCTCCATCAAGACTCCTTGCACCAAAGTCACCGCGCGCCGATTAATCTGTTTCATCACATGAGGATCGTGCGTGGCAACGATGACGGTTGTTCCACGAGCATTGATCAACTTGAATAACTCAATAATTTCTCCGGTGCGCTCGGGATCGAGGTTCCCAGTTGGTTCATCGGCGAGGAGCACGACCGGTCCGTTGACGATCGCTCGTGCGATACACACACGCTGCTGTTCTCCAGCCGAGAGACTGTTCGGCGATTGATCCTTCTTGTGATCAACACCCACAGCACGCAACGCCTCCGTCACTTTACGCCGAATGTCCTTCTCAGACACCCCTTGAACGACCAACGGAAGTGCCACGTTGTCGAACACGGACTTTTTCGACAAGAGACGAAAATCTTGGGAGACTGATCCAATCTTCCGTCGGAGATACGGAATCTCTGATTGTTTGAGTTTGGTTACATTTTTGCCATGAACAAACACCTGTCCCTCGTCGGGCTGCTCCTCACCAATCAGCATCCGCAACAAGGTGGACTTTCCTGCTCCGCTTGGCCCCATCAGAAGGACAAAATCTCCCTTCTCAATTTCGATCGTGACGTCGGAGAGCGCCGCTCGCCGGTCGTACCATTTCGACACATGGATCACCTGAATAATCGCGTCCACAGAATTCCCTTACTACAGGGCAGGTGCCGTCAGTGTTCGGTGACGTCAAACGCGTTCTGGAAGTGCTCGATCTGCCCCTGTGCAGAAGGTCGCCCGTGGACCAACACCACATCAAATCGACAGACCTTGTCGGACCAGTGCCGTCGAGCTAGATACTGCGCTGCCAATTTTGTCAGTTTGGCCCGCTTCCGATGGTTCACTGCCAGCAGCGCCCCGCCAAACGCTTTGGTTGCCCGACCCTTGACTTCAACAAAGACAACGACCCCACGGTCTTCCGCCACGAGATCCAATTCTCCGATGGAAGTCCGTACGTTGCGATCGAGAATCCGATAGCCCTTGGCACGTAGGAGTTGTTCTGCCAAGTGTTCACTGGCTTGACCGAACACATGCCGCTGGTCCGGGACAGCCATGCGCTTAGAGTTCAAAGAGCCTCTGGCTCTCCGGCGGAGCATACTCCATCTTCGTCGCGCTCATCACCACCCCCTGCACCGGGGAGAACGTACGACGATGAATGGGACAGGGGCCATGGCGGGCAAGTCGCTCTAAGTGCTCAGCCGTACCATATCCCTTATGGGACAGGAAGCCATATTCGGGAAATGTCTCATGATACTTGGCCATCAGGCGATCTCTTGTGACTTTTGCAATAATAGAAGCCGCCGCAATCGATACGGATAGGCAATCACCTTTGATGATAGGCCGTGTAGGTACGTGGAACTCAGGAATCGAAACGGCATCGATCAGCAAGTAATCCGGAGGGGGCGCCAGCTGGTCAACAGCTCGGCGCATGGCTAACCGCGTGGCTTCGAGGATATTGAGCTGGTCGATCTCTGCAACGTCCGCCGATCCGATTCCAACCCCCACAGCCCGCTCAAGAATCGCAGCATACACCTGCTCTCGATCCTTTGCAGACAGCTGTTTTGAATCATTGATCCCCAACAGTCGACATCGGCTTGGCAGGATGACTGCCGCAGCAACCACGGGACCAGCTAAGGGACCACGCCCTGCTTCATCAATCCCAGCGATACGTCGATAGCCACAAAGTCGGGCTACCCGTTCGAACTCTTGGGTGGGCCCCATCGAACACTCCCTCTCTGGCAATTATGCGATCATCTCGCATGATTGCACACATGTTCAGAGAAGTGATCTACGCCGTGACCGCTGCTTCTTCCGAGGCAGTGGGTTGTGTGGACGGTTTACTCCCTCCTCCCACAAACTCACGCTCTTCGACTTTTGCAAACTTTCCCTTCTTACCACGCAAGTAGTAGAGCTTTGCGCGTCGAACCTTCCCCTGTCGAACCACATCAATCTTGGCGACAATCGGAGAATGGACCGGAAAAATCCGCTCAACTCCGATTCCATACGAAAGCTTTCGGACCGTAAACATTTCTGTATTCAAGCTTCCCTTGCGGGCAATCACCGTTCCTTCATAGACCTGAATACGTTCTTTCTCGCCTTCCACGACTTTGACGTGGACCTTGACGGTATCCCCAATCTCAAAATGTGGGACCGACTTCTTCGTCAACGACCGCTGAATGCGTTCCAACTGATTCATACCCCTATCCCTCCTCCCGGCGTGATATCGGAACCGTCAATAGGCCTTCGCTCTTCAATTCATCCAATAACTGTCGATCTTCACTCGTAAACGACCGATCATGCAAAAGATCGGGACGTCTGAGGTACGTGCTGCGCAACGCTTGTTTTCGACGCCACAACCGAATCGCCTCATGATGGCCGGACAGCAAGACTTCGGGCACCCCGATTCCGCCGATCTCAGCCGGTTTCGTATACTGCGGATACTCCAGCAGCGATTCAGAGAAGGACTCTTCCAGCGTAGACCGTGGGTCTCCCAAGACACCAGGCACCAGGCGCGCTGCGGCATCGATCAACACAAGAGCCGGCAACTCGCCTCCGGTCAATACATAGTCCCCGACTGACACTTCTTCCGGAGTCAACGTCAGACGCACACGCTCATCCACTCCTTCATAATGCCCGCAAAGAATCACGATTCGGCGACGCTCACCAGCCAACTCTTGCGCATAGGGCTGCGTCAATCGGCGGCCCTGAGGAGTGGGAAACACGACCCGAATATCCTCACCATTCAACTGTGCGTCTCTCCGTACTGCGGCAACCGCCTGAAGAATCGGATCGGCCTTCATGACCATACCAGCCCCGCCTCCATAAGGTGTGTCATCTACCACCTTATGGCGATCCGACGCGAAGTCCCGCAAGTTGCGCACATTCACATGGAGCAGGCCCTTCTCTTGTCCGCGCTTCAGCATGCTGTGAGCCAAGACCGGCTCAACCATCCCCGGAAACAGTGTCAGCACTTCGAACCGCAACATGCTAGGCACCCAATCCATTGATCATCCGAACCGTCATCGTCCGAGCGGGAAGATCGACTGCCACAACTAGTTCTTTGGCTGCCGGAATCAAGAGTTCCTTCTCTGCTTGTCGAACAACCAATACCGGATTCCCCGGCAAATTCCAAATCTGTTCCAGTACACCGATTGACTGCCCTTCCTCAGTACGAACGGTCAGACCGATCAAATCGCATTCGTAATAGTGCCCATCTGGGAGCGCCGGCACTGCCCCACGAATCGTCTGTATGTATCCTCCCCGCCAGAGACTCGCTTCCTCCGGTGTGGTGAGGCCGCTCAGTCCAAGTATAAACCGGGTACCGGCCCGTCTCACATGCGTCACGCTCGTCTCAAGGGTCTGGCCATTCCTTCCCATGAGACTGACATGCTTCAACCCTTCAATTCGGCCAGGCACATCGGAGAGCGGTCGAACCTTGACCTCTCCTCGGACGCCGAATGCCCGCTCGATCTGTCCCACCGTCACGGTTTCTGGCTGATTCGTCATACCACGACGTTATGATTTGGCAGGCGCCTTTTTCTGTGCAGCTTTTTCAGCTTCAAACTGCTTCCAGACTCCAGCCCTGCGCAGCAATGTCCGCACAGTCACTGTGGGTTGTGCGCCATGGTGAAGCCACCTGAGCACACGTTCCTGTTTGAGCTCCGGGATGCCGGCCTCTTTTAATGGGTCAAAGATCCCGAGGATCTCAAGGAAGCGTCCGTCGCGGGCTTTCCGCGAATCCGCCGCCACCACTCGATACATCGGTCGTTTGTGTCGTCCCGTTCGAGCTAGTCTCAAATGTACAGCCACAACTGTCCTCCTTCTCCCGCTATGTGAAGACCACCTACCGAGACCGTAAGAGCTGGGCGAGCTGTCGACGCCCCCCCGCACCGGTCATCGCTTTTGCCAACTTCTTTGCGGACAAGAATTGCTTGATGAGACGATTCACGTCCTGCACCGTCGTCCCGCTCCCGCGGGCAATCCGCTTTTTTCGACTCCCATTGATGATCGTATGATCGCGGCGTTCCCGCGCGGTCATCGAATCGATCACGGCAACGACCCGACCGATCTCCCGCTCCGGCTTATCGCCCTCGATGGCTTGCTTTAGCTTTTGGCCGCCCGGAAGCATACCCAAAATTTGCTCGAACGAACCCATACGGCTCACCTGTCCCAACTGGGTCCGAAAATCTTCCAACGTGAACGTGTTGCTGGTGAGCCGCTTCTGCGCTTCTTCGGCTTGCTCACGCGTGATACTCTCTTGCGCTTTTTCAATGAGCGACAGCACATCGCCCATTCCCAGTATACGGGAGGCCATCCGGTCTGGATGAAACGGTTCAAGCGCATCCAACTTTTCACCGACGCCCAGAAACTTGATGGGCTTCCCGGTTGCAGCTCGAATGGAGAGAACCGCTCCACCGCGCGCGTCACCCTCTACCTTCGTCAAAATGACGCCGGTGAGTCCCACTTTTTGATCGAACTGACTGGCCATCGTGACGGCATCCTGACCGGTCATCGCATCAGCGACCAGGAGCACTTCATGAGGCGACACTGCGGCTTTGACGGCGATCAGTTCCCCCATCAACTCATCGTCGATATGCAGGCGACCGCCGGTGTCCAGAATAATGAGATCGAAGCCCTGTTCGTCTCCTCGCTCGACTCCTGCACGACAAATACGCACGACGTCCGCTTGGGAAGCCTGGGCATCATCCATCCGATGAACCTCCACGCCAAGGTCCCGACTCAGGGCGCTCAACTGCTCGCCGGCCGCGGGTCGACGGGGGTCGGCCGCAACGAGAAGCACGCGCTTCCCTTGACTCTTGAACAAACGGGCAAGCTTGCCACTTGCCGTCGTCTTCCCGGCACCCTGCAGGCCGACCATCATCATGATCGTCGGCGGCCTGGAACTTAGGGCAATCCCTGCCCGCTCATGCCCCATCATCGCACGCAGTTCATCCCAGACCACTTTAACGACCTGGTGCCCAGGAGTCAGGCTCTGCACCACTTCCTGTCCAATGGCTTTTTCACGGACCCGATCAATAAACTCTTTGACAATTTTGAAGTTGACGTCCGCTTCGAGCAGCGCAAACCGCACCTCTTTTAGCGCGTCGGTAATGTTTTGCTCCGTGAGCACACCCGGCCCCCGAAGCTTCCGAAAGATCTTCTCAAACTTCTCGCTCAGCGCATCGAGCATAACGTCAGACCGCCACAAAGAAAGAGGCCATCGAGGCCTTACACCAGACCTTCGATCGCCTCGAAAATCCTAGAAAAAGAGCATCGGGGAGTGTACTAGGACCAATAAAGGCAAGTCAAGGTCATCACAGGTCAGTCGTTTTATTGACATGCCGTAACCCTTCGGATATGGTGCGTTTTAAGCCCGACGAACCTGTATAGACACATCCGCAAGGAGGATAAGCGGCCGCGTGCGAAAATCGCCCTGGGTACTTCTCATGTTTGTGCTGATCGGCGGCCTGCTTGGTGGAATCCTTGGAGAGATTCTCCACGTCATGGCACCCCAAGGGACTATCCAGAGCATCTTCTCGACTCATTTCACGCCTGGTATTAACCCACCCCTCACCATCGACCTGGTCTTATTCACGCTCGTACTTGGATTCAGCATTAAGATCAACATCTTGAGCATCATTGGGATGTTTATCGGCATCTACCTCTACAAACACGTTTAACAGGTTGCGGGAAGACTCCCTTTGACTCCTGTGTCGCCACAGGTCTCGAGATGCGAGACGATATCAATGCATCACGCAGGATGCTCAAAAAGGCACGTCCAGCAAGGCCGCAGCGAGTGAAGAGGCGAGGCGTACGCTTCGGTACGTTGAGCCTCTGAGCGATGCGAGAACGCCGCTGGCGGACTTTTTCAGCATCCTGTTAAGAGTTCGCATCCAAAGCCTGAAGCCGCAACGATCGAATCTGATTGCGCAATTCAGCGGCCCGTTCGAAGGCCAGCTCTTTGGCGGCAGCTTTCATTTCCGCCTCCAACCGCTCGATCAGTTGATCCATAGATACAGCCCCCCCGTACGACTCCAGCGATTCGGCTGCGAGATCCAGCTGTACGTAATCCTTGTCGGCCACCGCATACTCGAGGGAAGGAATATCCTTGGTAATCCCAACTGGGATAATGCCATGCACTCGGTTATACTCAGCCTGGATCCCCCGGCGACGGTTTGTTTCTTCAATCGCCTGCTTCATCGAAGCAGTCACGAAATCTCCATAAAAAATCACCCGCCCTTCGAGATTGCGCGCGGCTCGACCGGCCGTTTGGATCAACGAGCGGTACGACCGAAGATAGCCTTCCTTATCGGCGTCTAGAATGGCCACAAGGCTCACTTCAGGGAGGTCGAGCCCTTCGCGCAACAAGTTGATCCCGACCAGCACATCAAAGATCCCGCGTCGGAGATCGCGGACAATTTCAGCTCGTTCCAGCGTCTTAATATCGGAGTGTAAATAGCGCACTTTGATCCCTAGGTCGTGATAATACTCAGTCAAATCTTCCGCCATCCGCTTCGTGAGCGTCGTGACCAACACCCTGCCACCCTTGGCAACTTCCGAACGAACCTGACCCAATAGATGGTCCACCTGTCCCTTGGCCGGGACCACATCGATCAGCGGATCCATAAGTCCGGTCGGGCGAACAATCTGTTCAATGACGTCAGAACCAGCATGCGTCAGCTCATAAGTACCGGGCGTGGCGGACACATACACCACTTGATTGAGACAGCTTTCGAATTCGGCAAACTTCAGGGGACGGTTGTCGACTGCCGACGGAAGTCTGAATCCGTACTCCACCAGCGTCCGTTTCCTGGAAGAGTCACCCTCGTACATGCCCCCGACCTGGGGCACGGTCGCGTGCGATTCATCGACGATCAACAGAAAATCTTTCGGAAAATAATCGAGCAACGTGGGAGGCGCCTCGCCGGACATCCGCCCGCTGAGATGGCGTGAGTAATTCTCAATCCCATGGCAATAGCCCATGGCTCGGATCATTTCGAGATCAAATTTGGTGCGCTGCTGGATTCGTTGGGCCTCCATCAGTCGTCCTGCTTTCCTGAAATACCCCACTCGTTCATCGAGTTCCTCCTCGATGCCGGTAATCGCCCGCTCATAGCGATCAGGAGCAATGAGGTAGTGGGTATTCGGGTAGATAGCGATCTTGGGAAGCTTGCCTAACGATTTCCCGGTGAGGGGATCGATTTCGTGGATGGCATCGACGACATCTCCAAACAGCTCGATACGCACCGACTTCGCCTCTGACGACGCAGGAAAAATTTCGATAACATCCCCACGCGCGCGAAAGGTTCCACGATGAAAATCGACATCGTTGCGCTCATACTGAATCTCGACAAGCTTCGCCAAAATCTTCTCGCGCCTCGTTTCCGTGCCTTCTTCGAGGTACACCAACATGTCGTGGTAGACCTCCGGCGACCCTAGCCCATAGATACAGGACACCGACGACACAATCAGGACGTCATTGCGCTGTAACAACGCCGTCGTGGCGGAATGGCGCATCTGATCGATGGCGTCATTGATCGACGCATCCTTCGCGATATAGGTATCGCTTTGAGGAATGTATGCCTCTGGCTGATAGTAGTCGTAATAGCTGACGAAATACTCGACGGCGTTGTGCGGGAAGAACTGCTTGAATTCTTGATAGAGTTGTCCAGCCAGAGTCTTATTGTGGACCAACACCAGCGTCGGCTTTTGAACATGTTCGATGAGATTCGCCATCGTAAACGTCTTGCCGGAACCGGTCACTCCGAGCAAGACCTGATGCTGTTTCTCAGATTGCACCCCAGCGGTCAGTCTGGCGATGGCCTGTGGCTGATCTCCACAGGGTTTGAACGGAGCTTCAAGCTTAAAGGGCGGCACACCAACCTCACTGGAATATCGAGTGGCATATCTCTTATTGTGACAGGTGATACTGCGGCTCAACAAAAAAGGGCTGCAAAAAAGGGCTGCCGGAAGTTCCGGCAGCCCTTTGTCTCACACACGACAGATTCGCGGTTAGCCGCGATCGCCTCCAAATCCTCCTCGCCCTCCTCCGCCGGAACGGGGCTCCTGAGGACGAGCTTCATTCACCGTTAAGGTGCGACCGCCGAACTGTGTGCCGTTCAACGCGGTAATCGCTGCCTGCGCTTCATCATCGGACGACATCTCGACGAATCCAAACCCTCGAGACTGCCCGGTAAACTTGTCCGTGATGATCCGCACCGAGGCCACAGTCCCATGCGCCGCAAACAAGTCGCTCAGTTCTTGCTCAGTTGTTGAATAGGGCAATCCACCGACATAGATCTTAGCACCCATCAGACTCCTCCTTCATTTGACACAATGATGTTGTCTTGGACTCGAGAAAACAACGAGGAAGGGATGGGCCGAAGACGTCAACACAACGGCGACTTAGCTCTGTCTTCCGATCAGATTCCCGGGCTGGGCCAAAACAACATTCGTCCAGGCCTTGTCACTCTCAGCGCCGGTCTTGCCAGGCCTTTCGCAAATCGGCAGCGCATGCTACTCCAGACCGCCAAAAAAGGCAAGCTTGCAACGGATCCCCTAATCCGGACGTAAGGTCGTTGGCAGACTCCTCAGGCGCAACATACGGGCTCAGATCACGATGGCCAGGCGGGGGAACAGCTGCGCCTGGCGGGCCACCACCACAGCGGGGCATCCTGACGCGCCTCCGAGCGGTCTCAGCGACCGTGCACGGACCTCGCCGGACAGACCTTGTCCTTGCGAGAGACGGAACGAGTGT
>Ga0224510_10000112_pt1 | contig 70473 bp, 61 predicted proteins | sample SF_May12_sed_USG_FD_170161 | JGI IMG/M metagenome (GOLD analysis project Ga0224510, IMG submission 170161) | Sediment microbial communities from San Francisco Bay, California, United States - SF_May12_sed_USGS_4_1 | ecosystem: Environmental > Aquatic > Marine > Sediment | place: USA: California... | reverse complement strand
GTTTTACCGATTTTCCTGTTTTGATTAAATGATCTACAGCGTTGCGCTGAAACTCCTCATCATACTTTGCCATATTTTCACCTCTATTTTTTTACGCGGAGGTGTCCAGAATATTGGGGTCACTTCACTAACACAATTTCGAGAATTTTCAAAAGAAATAAAAAACGAAATGAAAGAAAAATATGACATAGATGCAAAAAATATAGATGCAAAGATAAACAATGGCTTGGAAAAATCTGAAATTCTGTATAAGAATATAAACGAAAAATTTAAATTATTAGAATTTAACATAATAAAATTTGACATAGAGAGAATGATTAATGGGTTAAAAGACCATGCAACAATGCATGATAACAAAGGAAATCAAGTAATAGACTTGGAAACAATGAAAATTGCAGTTAATTTGGATATTCGGGATTTTCTGACAAAAATAAAAGATACTGGATATTTACAAAAAATTATAGATAATCCAGCATTAATACATAGATATATGTTTTATACCATCGATTATGCTTTTACAAAAAATTATATTGATAATCTTGATTTCAATGTAGACAATAATCCTATTTTCAAAGAAATATTAAAAACTATTGAAGAAGATTTGGATCCAAATAGCTATAAACAGTTAATAGGAAATTTAGAAAAAAAATGGAAAACCTTAAGTAAAATGAAAAATGTGAAGACTAAATAGACCGAGCCGCTGAAAGCGGCGCAGCTTATGTGCCTTGTTATCGGTTGAAAACGCTTAGTTAATCAAACACCGATGAGGCAGGAAGCCGAAGAGGTTATTGCAATCTTAATATTGAGAAGATAGGCTTAATATTGAACTTAATCAGCATATTGCAACACTTCCGGTTGTATGACTAGTTATAGAATCAATGAGGAGTTCCTCGCCGCCCTTTCTCGGTAAAATATCTATAGAATCCCAAGCACTCCTCCAAAACAGCATTGTTGCTAAGGCGTGCCTCATCATCAGCCAAATATTTTGGCTTCCAGTCAGGAAAAGATAGTTCTAAATTACTCAATTCGCTTTCAGCATCAATAAAGACGAAGAACGCTTGTTCTGTGCATAAAAACGATGTGATGCTAAAGTTTTTGAAATCATTTTTGTACGCCTCGAATTTTTCTGACAATAGAGAATAATATTTAAAATCAAACAAGCTTGCAGGAATAGGTCGAGGAGCAAGTGCCTTCTTTTTTGGATCAGTTGATTCGGTGAGCCTAAACATTATGTTACCAATTTTATACTGCCCAGGATCTTCTTGCAAATAAATGACTTCCTTTGCATTACCTAAAGTCATTATTCCTGAGCATTGAGCACAAGACTCTAAAGATGTATAAATTGTAACACCTTGAAGCAGTTGACCGTAGCTACTTGGGCTGTCTTGGGGTGCCCCCACGTTCCATGAGTCGTTAATTTGGTTTAGAGAAAAAACACGATTCAAAAGTCGTGCTTCCGCATGTTGGATGGAACTGTTGAAAATTTCATTGTGATTAAAATCAAAGTCAATAATATATCCATCTCTATCTACAGCAAAGGCAGCAATATTGTGTCCAAGATAGTCCCCTTTCAGATATTTACCACGCGCTACGAGTTTTCCTATTTTTGATAAGAGTGGATTATTTCCATAATCCTTATTTGGTACAGGTTTTAGCTCGTCACTAACACCCCTCTTATTTGAATTCCAGCAAAATGCAACCATACTCATTAGAAGGAGCGAATATATATTATGGCGTTCCTTTTCTTCCACTGAAATCTGGCGAAACGAATCCGCAACAAGGTCTGAAACAGGTTTTTTAAGATATTCGTCAAGTTTTGACATATTTTTCTCCAGTTTTTCTATCCATTATGTTGATGGCGTATTACAATTTAACACGATTCCGAAAGTAATGCGCATAACTTTATCAAACTATAGGGGACCATACATATTAATGTACTGGTTTAAAGGACCTTATATACTTCATTTTTTCTTTTATTTGATTTACATCTTTGTCTTTTCGGTTATATAGTACGGTTTCCCATGAGCCATATACTGGGTTTGGTAACAAAAACCAGTAATTTCCAAATTTTTCTTGATATTTTGTTGCTTCTTTGATACGTTCTTCAGGAGGTAATATCTTTATATTTGGTATAAAATCAGCAAGATCATCGCCAATCATTCCTAAAATCCAATATTTTGTTGCAAGATACTCCCGACGAGATGTCTTTTCATTTGGCCAAGGTTGCGTGGCAGAATCTTCCTTTTCTTCATAGGAAAGTATTTGTTCATCGAAAACTACGATAGGGCTTAAATCTTTAATAGTATGATCCTCTTCCGCTTTTGTACGATTTGTTACAAAAATAACTTCCACATTTGCTGCTCGAAGTTTATTTATAAACTCGTATGAGCCAGGGATGAAATCAGCTGCTTCTTTTTCAACCCACTTGCTCCAATTCTCAGCTGTGTAACCTGCTTTTGTTTCGATTAACCGCCCTGACATCGGCGAATTATCTAAAACTGTTTCATCTATATCCAAAATTACGGCAAAAGGTAGTCTGTTTATGTTAAAACCTGCTTGTTCAATTGCAGCGGAAGGAACGCCGTATCCAGATTTTATTTTCGCTAGCTTATCTTCTATTTGTGACCAGGCTAATCGATATGTTTGTTCAGCGAGCATCTTATACTCTGCCGATGTTTGAACCCATAATATTCCATTTAATCTCTCATGCGTATCACGAGGCTGATCCTCCGCTATAACAGGCATACCTAAAACCAAAACAATTATTGCCAAAATTCTTTTCATAATGTTACTCCTTATCATTGTAGAAAGATTTTCTCACCCAACTTATCACCAATAAATACATTCAGTTTTTAAATGTTTTAAAATATCTATTTTAAATAGAATAAATGTATTAGAATCAAAACGTCAAATCTAATTTATTATAATTCCGAGCACAAGAATGTGCGAGCTTCTCGACCCTCTGCATTTTTTCCGCACAACGCCAGGCAAACGCCAGATTAACCTCCACAGCGCGTTAGCTATGAAAGGTATTTTACGCTGTCTTTGCAATTAAACGTCGGGGTTAGCGTACCCCGCACCACTTTTTGCCGGATTATTACGAATGGCAAGGAAAATCAAATACTGTACAAGCAATTTTAAAAAATTCAGGCAAAAAGTGGTGCGGGGGAAGCGAAGGGGGAGTCTGTTGAAAAACCCTCGACAGAAATAATTATTCGGGTACCAGATTTTCAGGAAGGCAATATTTTATATATGGTTACCGGCTTTGACATTTTAGGCTATCCTGAATTCCAGCAATCTGGAAATGTTATGCGCAATACATCTTTCACTCCATTCAACCTGGACTCTCGGCAACCGGCGTCTTAAAAATTGGGACGCATTTCTGATCTCTTTGATAATGCCAAAGACACCCTCGACAACCTCAAACCTGCGGGCATAAATTTTCTTGCCTTCCGGCGAAGCGAGTTTTTCTCGCATTCGTAATGTCAACACCCCGCCCACTGGCGGCATTCTCGTTTTATTGGACTGGCCATAATGGGCAACCATTTTATGTTTTACCGACTGGTAGTTTTTTTGGGGAAGATGAACTTCTTTACGCGACTTGCCGCCGACGCAAGTTCCTTGATATTTACATTTATGACATCCGTCTTTTCTGTACATCCTGTAATCTGTTCCATTTAATTTTTTTATCCGGCGATAAGTCATAAGTTCGCCGTTCGGGCATTTTAAAACATCCGACTCTGCATTGTATTCAAATTTGAAAAGCTGGTCATCTTTTTCTTTGCGATCTTCGGGTTTGACCTTGCCGCCCATCTCCCTGGCAAGTTCGCGATCTGGCATGTACAAATCCAAATTGTCCAGTTTTTCCAGATTGCCTTCGGAGGCATAACCGCAATCAAGAACATACTTTATGGGCTCCTCTTTTTCTGGCATCACTGCATTTTTTACTTCTTCTGTGGCGTTGACCATCCCCACGGCGCAATTGCTATCCGATTGATCCGTTACGACTTCCTGGTGAACGATCATTTTGTTTTTGGCATCGACGGCTGTCTGCGCGCTGTAACCGACAATAAAATGATTTGATCCGTCTTTATGCCAGTCTGCGTGCGGGTCGGTTAGATGAATTCGTTTCCTGTCTTTGTTCTGCTTTAAAAATTCGATGGCGTTGTTTATTTTCTCCTGCTGTTTTTTGTAGTCCGCAAGCTTTTTGCCCAGGTATTGCTTCTCTACCTCGTCTTCGGAATTTGACCATTGTTGAAAACGCTTGGCGCAGACCTCTTCAATTTTTGCCAGACGACGACCGAGCTCATCAGATGTCCCGATGTCTCTGCGATTGGCGCTTGCCTTGATTTTTGTGGAGTCAATGCAGACTGTCTCAAGGTCAATCATGCCTGCCTCGACACCGGCAAAGACGGTTTGCGAAAAAAGATTCTGTATCGCCTTTTCGTGGCGTCTGCGAAATACGCTGATGAGCGAGTGATCAAAGGTTAGCCCGCCGGAAAGATACATCAAGTCTGCGCGCTGGTCAAGATCGCGGGCAAGATTGCGCATCGAAATATTTCCATACAGCAGAGAATAAATTATAATCGCAAGCATTCGGTCTACCGGCATCGCGGGTCTGCCGCCCAGAGAAGAATCATTGGCATAGCCCTGATCAAATTCGCTCAAATCAAATCTGCGAACCAACTCCAGCAGGCGCGACAAAAAATGATCTTCTGGAAAAAGTTCCGAGAAATTCAATGTTACGATTCGATATTGATCTACATCCGGGTTTTTATAACGCGCCATAACGTCAGATGGGTTAATTATATACCCCGTCGAGGGTTTTTCAACAGACTCGGGGCAGACTTGCCCCTCTTAAAATGACATGGAACTGGCCGGAATGAATGACGATTTGCCCTTCATCCCGGCCAATCCTGGTATTCAAATCAGGAGAGTTTGTAGTTTTTAATCTTGTCGAAGTTGAGATACTTGTAGATCTTTTCTTCGTTGCCGCCGATTTTTTTCACCACCATCTCCATGTACTCGTGTGAGGTTGGTATTCTACCGAGCTTGGCGCATACCGCGGCTAGTTCGGCCGACCCGAGATAAACCTGGGCATTTTTTCCAAGACGTCCGTCGAAGTTTCGCGTGCTGGTTGAAAACACGATGGCATCGTCGGCAACCCTGGCCTGGTTACCCATGCACAGGGAACAACCCGGCATCTCGGTTCTGGCCCCGGAGGCGCCAAAAATCGAGTAATAACCTTCGTTGATCAACTCGCTTTCATCCATCTTTGTCGGGGGAACGATCCAGAGTTTTGACGGCACCTGGCCTTCGTTTTTCAACACCTCGCCCAACGCCCGGTAGTGACCAATGTTGGTCATACAGCTTCCGACAAACACCTCGTCGATTTTCTTGGGGCGAAGTACGTCGGCATGTAACTCGCTCAGGGTTGCCACATCGTCCGGGTCGTTCGGGCAGGCCACGATCGGCTCCTTAATCTGGCTCATGTCGATCTCGATGATCTCGGCATAGGTTGCATCTTTATCAGCCTCAAGCAGGACCGGGTTGCTCAGCCATTTTTTCATCTCATCGGCCCGTCTTTGCAGGGTTTTGGCGTCCTGGTAGCCCGACTTGATCATCGCCTCAATCAAGGTAATGTTCGAATTGATGTACTCCATCACCGGTTCTTTGTTTAACTTCACCGTACAGGCGGCGGCCGATCGCTCGGCGCTGGCGTCGGTCAACTCAAAGGCCTGTTCGATCTTTAAATCGGGCAAACCTTCGATTTCCATAATCCTGCCGTTAAAGACATTTTTCTTGTTTTTCTTTTCGACCGTCAACAGGCCTTTTTTAATCGCCACATGGGGAATCGCGTTAACGAGATCCCTCAGGGTAATGCCGGGCTGCATCGTGCCGGTAAAACGAACCAGCACCGACTCGGGCATGGTAAGCGGCATCGAACCGGTCACCGCGGCAAAAGCCACAAGGCCGGAACCTGCCGGAAAGCTGATCCCGATCGGGAAACGCGTATGCGAGTCGCCGCCGGTTCCGACGGTGTCGGGCAATACCATGCGGTTTAACCACGAATGGATGATTCCGTCGCCGGGTCGAAGCGATACCCCTGCCCTGGTTGTGATGAAATCAGGTAACGTGTGGTGCAACTTGATGTCCGATGGTTTCGGGTAGGCCGCGGTATGGCAAAAGCTCTGCAACACCAGGTCTGCATTAAAACCAAGGGCTGAAAGTTCCTTGATCTCGTCGCGGGTCATCGCCCCGGTTGTATCCTGGCTGCCCACCGTGCTGGTGGCCGGCTCGACATACATACCGGGTTTTACGCCCGGCAAACCTACCGCGCGGCCGACCATCTTCTGGGCCAACGTGTAGCCCTTTTTGTCGTCGGCGGGTTGCTCGGGCTTTGAAAAGATCTCTTCGGCGGGCATCTTTAAAAAGTTTCGCGCCTTGTTGGTTAACCCGCGACCGATAATCAAAGGTACGCGGCCGCCGGCCCTGACCTCGTCAATGATCGTGTTGGGGTCAAGCTTAAACTCGCTGATCTTTACGCCATTTTTTTCAATCTTGCCTTCATATGGATAAATGTCGATCACGTCGCCGGTTTCCATCTGGTCGACGTTACACTGAAACGGCAACGCGCCGGAGTCTTCGCAGGTACTGAAAAATATCGGGGCGATTACGCCGCCAAGAACGATGCCGCCGGTTCGCTTGTTGGGCACGCCGGGAATGTCTTCGCCCATATGCCACTGTACGGAGTTTACCCCCGACTTGCGGCTTGAGCCGGTACCGACAACGTCGCCGACATAGGCCACCGGGTGACCTTTTTTCTTCAGCTCCGCAATGGTCGCGATGGCGCCGGGCATCTTGGTGGTCAGCATCGAAAGGGCATGGAGAGGAATATCGCTTCGCGTAAAGGCCTCGCTTGCCGGCGAAAGGTCGTCGGTATTGGTCTCGCCCGGAACCTTTAAAACCGTCACCGTAATCTTTGCCGCCGGGGCCTTGCGGTCGTTAAACCAGCCCGCCGCCGCCCAGGATTCCACAACCTTTTTGGCGTGCGCATTTGTCTTCGACAATTCCGCGACGGTATTGAATTCGTCGTAGACCAGCAAAATATTGGCCAGGGCATTGGCCGCATCGTCAGCGGCATCAGCCACGGCCAGGGCGTCGATCAGGGGTTTTACGTTATACCCGCCGAGCATCTCGCCGAGCGCCTTGATGGCTTCTTTTTTGGAAACAGCCGGGCATTTTACTTTGTTTTGTATCAGATCGTTTAAGAAAGCAGCCTTGAGTCTTGCCGCGTCGTCGACCCCCGGGTTTACCCTGTTTAAAAGTAAATCTTTTAAAAATTCGCTCTTGGGGTGAGTCGCTTTTAACATTTCGATCACTTCGGCGACCTGGTCGAGAACCAGCGGAAGCGGGGGAATTCCCTGGGTAGTTCTTGCTTTTACATGTTCATCGTATTTTTCTAAAAAACTCATATATTTCTCCGTTTGTTGATACTGGCGTTCACAATGCCGTACGCGGCCGCGCTGAACACCAATTTAAATAAAACTGGCACGTTTTTTACAAGCATCAAATGGTAAATAAAAATTTGGCAAGGAGTGTCAGGCAATCATAAAAGGCTCGAAACCCCTGAAACTTTCGGCAATTTTTCAGGCTTAAGCTGACCTTCTTGTTCGAGTCGCGATAAACCGCGAAGCAAGTTATTTTCATATCCAAAACAATACCACGATGCACATAAATTCCCAAAAGCCATGCCAGGAAGGCATTGCTTTTGGGTGGCTTTTGGGCGTCACCCGTTTTGGCCAGTCAAAATGGGTGACATTAATAATTGATGCCCGACTTTAGTCGGACATCAGACTTAAAAACTTGACAACCTGACTGAAGTTTAGATGAAGTTCAAATTCATCTTTAAAAAGGGGACTAATAATTAATGAGAGAAAAGGTATATTGCGCTAATTGTGAACATTGTCTGGTAGTCAGGGTTTTTGAAACAGATAACTCAAAATACGTACTGCGTGTAAAATGCGCCAAAAAACGATGGGCAAAGCGCTCTGGCGAAGAAAAGCAATACAAGTACTTCACGGTTGCCCGCAGGGTACAGCAAGACTGCCCGGACTACGCTCCCATGGGCGATTCCAATCCTTTCATTAAGAACCTGCGCCGCGAATTGCCGGTTAAAGACGAAATCTATTCTCTTAAAGAAGCCGAATAAGCGTCATGAAGGTTTCGCAGCTGGTACCGGTAGAGCAAATCTGTATTGGCTGGCCGACTTCGAATATTCCCGGGACAAAAAGCAAATGGGAATTCATTCAAAGCATGGTGGGTTTTCTTTGCGAAGCGCATAAAATAAAGGCGGAGCATTGCCAGGCCGTCATAAACCAGGTAATCGAAAGAGAAAAATCCATGACCACGGCAATCGGTCATGGAATCGCCATTCCCCATGCCTCTATCCCCAGGTTGTCAAAACCGACGGGGCTCCTTGTGATTCTCCCCGGGGGAATTGAGTTTGAAGCCATTGACCATGAACTGGTCCGGATTGCCATACTGGTCTTGCTACCCGAAAAAGACTATAAAAAACACATTCAGACCTTAAGCAACATCGTTGACTTGACAAGCTTTCCCGGCCTGCAGGAAAAACTGCTTCAAGCAAATACGCCTGGCGAGATCTGGAAAATCATCGCCGAAATCGAAAATACGCCTAAAGTTAAATAATCAAACATCCGGCGATACGGGAACATCATTTTTCAACCACACATTGATCCGGCTGATCTTTTCGATACAGTCGGCCACCCAGATACCGCCGGGGTTTATCTTGACGACCTCAAAGAGATCTTTTTTTACCTGTGCGATCCGCAGGCATAGTTTCTGGTAAACGGGATCACGGGGATCCAGGTTTACCTGCCTGACCTTCTCAAAATATTCCTCAATGGCCAGGGAATATTCGCCAACGGCTTTTTTGTACAACGTATAATCCCGGGAATCTTTGACCTTGTTTTGTGTCGGCGTAAAAACCGGGTATTGCCGCTTATGTAGTATTTCAAAGACAAGTTTCTCGTTTTCCCGGACCGCCCGGCTTAATAACTGGTAGGCCGATAGAAGGTTCTGAAAATCTTCTTTACTGCCATTCTTGTCAGGGTGTAATTCCAGGGCCCTTTCATAGTACTTTCGTTTCACCGTCTCGCCAAGTCTCTCGCCTTCAACGACCTCGGTTATCCCCAACATCTCGACGGCTTGCATCACCCGGCGCACTTCAAACATACTTCCGGAACGAAACGCGCCCGGCATACGACATGGTCAAGGATTTTTGTACTGATAACTTTGGCCCGGCAGAAAACATGATTTTCGAACGGGAATTCAAACCATACTCCCATACAAAAGTTAACACAATAAAATTTTGTTTATTATGAATTTTTTCCTTTAAAAACTTGTCATATAGATTACCAATAGTCAGTTTTCAAAAATGCGGAACAAATTATTTTCACATCCTGGAACAATACCAGGATGCACCAAATTTCCGAAAGCCATGCCTGGATGGCATCGCTTTCGGATGGCTTTTGGGTGTCACCCGTTTTGGCCAGTCAAAATGGGTGACGAAAATAAATCTGATGTTCGAACTTTAGTCGGAACATCAGCAAAACGCATTGACGAAATGTTATACAAATGGTATATTTATGGTATGACCGATGATAAAATCCGGTTACAGTTCCTGGGAGCCACGGGATATGTGACCGGTTCAAGGACGCTGATCGAGACAAACAATGTTCGGGTATATGTCGATGCGGGGCTCTACCAGGGTCCCAAATACATTGAAGAAAAAAACTACAAACCCCTGGAGACCGATCCAAAAACCATTGATGCAATTTTTTTAACCCACGCCCATATAGACCATAGCGGGCTCATTCCCCTGCTGGTTAAAAAAGGTTTCAAGGGAAAGATCTTCTGTACCCCGGCAACCTACGATCTCCTGGAAATTTTATTACCCGATGCGGGTCGTCTTCAAGACGAAGAATATCGTTTTTTAAGCAAAAAGAAGATCAGCGAATACCAGATCAGCGAGTCCCTTTACACCGCCGAAGATGCCATCAACTCCCTGAAGTATTTCGAAACCGTACCGTTTGACACCGAATTTACATTTAAAGGTATCACGGCGACCTTTCACTGGGTTGGGCATATCCTCGGCGCTTCCAGCGTCAGGCTTACGATCAATAACAAAAGCCTGCTGTTTAGCGGGGATATCGGGCCCAAAAAAACCATCCTGCACAAAAACCGGAACAGGCCGCCGGGTGCCGACTTTATCATCATGGAGTCAACCTACGGCGACCGTAAACACGACGAGAGCGACGACTACCACAAGTCCATGGCCGAGGCGGTCATGCTGGCAATTCGCCGCAAGGGCATTTTATTGATTCCCTCGTTTGCCGTCGGCAGGACCCAGTTGATCCTCTACGTCTTGTACCGGCTTCTTCAAGATGACAGAATTCCCCAGATACCCATCTACATCGACAGCCCCATGGCGACCAAAGCAACCCGGGTATACCTGAACTACCCCGAAGAAATTGCCCAGATCGTTATAAAAGAAAAGTTCTTTGAGTTTATCAATTCCCGGCAAATCCATTTAATTGAAGACGTTGTGGATTCCAAACGGTTGAACTTTTTTGACGGCCCCGGTATCATCATCAGCGCCAGCGGGATGTGCAGCGGCGGGCGCGTTGTGCACCACATCTTTAACCGTATCTGGGATCGCCGAAACATCATGCTTTTTGTGGGCTACCAGGCCGAGGGAACCCTGGGGCGAAAACTCGTTCGGGGCTCTTCCCGGATCAAGCTGTTTAAACGCGAACTGCCCGTGCGGGCCTCCATACGATCCATCGAGGCTTTTTCTGCCCATGCCGACCAGACCGGCCTGATCGAATGGCTTGGGGATTCCTGTCGAATCCAGACCCCGGCCAAGGTATTCATCAACCACGGCGAAGAAGAGGCCCGTCACGGACTTAAAAGCGCCATACGATTTATCCCTGAAGAAAAACTGGTTCTGCCGCGATCGGAAGAAATTTTTTATATCTAAATGTATCCATAAAGAAGCGGCCCGGAACAAGGGCGCGCCTTACGATACAAGGATGTAGCGGCGTATTGCACGTCTGGTGTACAAGCACCTGGCGGCGCAAAACTACAAGCTTTTTTGTAAAACATACACAAGGATATGGGCATAATCGGGGGCTGCATTTTTTTTATAATCATAGTCTTTGCTTGTCACCTCAAAACCCGCCTGTCGGCACAGTCTCTCGATCGTGACCTCGTCGAATACCTTTTGAATGTGTATTTCCCGGTATTTCTTTTTTTTCCAGAAAACCAGGTAACCAAACCAGCCGGGCAGGAATTCGGTAATATCAATCACGCTTCGGACGATTTTTGTTACCGGGTCAAAGGTATTTGCCCAGCGCATATGCCGGTTGCCGTGAATCTCCCGAAACACCTTGTTGTTAAAATTGCGCATCACGTTATACTGCGTGCTGTAGTCAAAAATGTACAACCCGCCGGGTTTTAAAACGCGAAAGACCTCGCCCAGGTGTCGTAAAAACGTCTCCTCTGTTGTCAGGTAGTTAAGACAATCGTGTGTGCTGTAGGCTGCCGAGAACTCCCCGACGGCAAATGGCAGCCAGACCATGTCGCCCAAAACACAATGCAAGCCGGCGTTTTGACGGGCATAGGAAAGCATCCCGTAAGAAATATCCAGCGCGACCATCTCATAATAACCGGAAAGTTTTTCGGCAATCATCCCCGTTCCCGCCCCGACGTCGAGGACCCTGTCTTGCCGACATAAACCGTGCGCGTCGAAGACCTGGTAAATATAATACGCCCATTGGTGATAGGGAATGTCGGTCATCGTCTTGTCGTATACCGTTGAAAATGCCGAATAGGGCGGTTTTTGATTTACCATGCGATTTAATATTTGATTTAAAATACTGAGCCTGTGCGCCAACTGTATTCTGAAAACAACATCAACCCCAAAGTTCAATGCTTTACTCAAAAAGCTGCGTTTTTCTTCGAAAAACTCCGTGAATGGCTAGCAGGGTCACCGTTAGTGACCCTTTTAGCCACTTTTCGATCGCATTGAACTTTCTAATCTTACTCAGAAAGCAGGTTGGCGCACAGGCTCTACTACAGAGATTTTGTCCATCTTTCTTATATTTTATGTATTTGACAACCCATAAAATGTTTTTTCTTTATAAAGCGAATGTCAGAATCTATCTTTCTTGCGCGCGGTAAAAGTAAAAATCGCGTTATCAAGTCGGCAATCGCGTTACAGGAAAACTATTTCGGGGCGGGAATTCACATACCCTACATTTTAATTAAAGGCCAGGAAAAAGGACCCCGGGGGGTCGTCCTGTCGGCCATTCACGGAGACGAACTCAACGGCATTCAGATTCTACATAAACTTACCGGCGTCATCGACCTTGAAAATTTCAGGGGAGAGCTGCTTCTTCTGCCCATCGCCAACGTTCCGGGTTTCAACCTTCACAGCCGTTACCTGCCAGATCGGCGCGACCTTAACCGCCTGTTCCCGGGCCAGGAAAACGGCTCGGAGGGCAGCCGCCTGGCATGGTGTCTGTGGCAGAAATTTATCCAGGATGCCGACTTCGGAATTGACCTGCATTCGGCAAGCTACAACCGGTGGAACTTTCCCCACGTGCGCGGCAATATGCGCCAGGAAAAAATCCGTAAAATGGCGGCAGCCTTCGGGACAAAGATCATCATCCATTCCAAGGGCGTCAAAGGCTCTTTAAGACGTGAGGCGGCAATTCGGGGTATTCCGTTTATCCTGTTTGAAGCGGGCCAGACCAACCGCTTTGAGCCAGACATCATCGACATCAGCGTAAACGGCATTATAGGCGTCTTAAACCAGATGAAGATGATTCCGGATCCCGCAAAGTACGAAAACATTCCGTCTCTATCGACGACCTACTACAACAAGTCCGAATGGATCCGGGCAGACAACGGCGGACTGTTTGTGCCGAGACATTTTCCCGGCGACCCGGTCAAGGCCGAAGAAATCCTGGGCGACATTCATTCGATTCACGGCGACATCACGGGCAATGTCAAGAGCAACCGCGACGGGCAAATCATCGGCTTCAACCTTCACCCCCAGGTGGTACCCGGACGGGCCCTCTACAACATCGCCTATTCTCCCGAATCGATCCTGGAACCCCTGAAAAAGCCAGGCGCAAATCGCCCTGATGCAAATGGTAATGATGGTAAAGACGGTAACGACAAAAAGGAAAAAGTAAAAATTGAAACCCCTGATGATCACGAATTTATTTGATGGTAAGTTTTTTTATAGAATTATTCCGGGCGTTTTTTTATTCTTTTTTTCTTTTGGCTGCAGCCGCTCACAATATTACGAAATTCGTGCGCAATTTTTAAGGCCCGTAAATTATACCGGAAGTCTCTGCCGTCTTTCTGACGAAACCCTGCAAAAGTTTTTCACCCGAAAGCCGGCACAGGGCGACCCCGGTTTTGTACGGGAAATATCCCGTATCCTCGGGAGGGAGGTTGCGTGGTTTGCCATCTCGGTTTATGACCCGGACTCCGGTTATACGATACAACTTAACCGCGACCTGGCTTTTCACGCAGCCAGTACCTACAAGGCTGCGATCCTGGTTGCCCTGTTGCGTATGGACCAGGAGCATGCCTTGAAAATTTCCGACAAGGTTTTACTGGAAAACAAATTTTACAGCGTCGTCGATTCATCCCTATACCAGCTTGGCGACGACCCCGATGAACCCGACGAAACATTTACAAAGATTGGTAAAGAGGTTTCTATCCGCAGCCTGCTGGATATCATGATTGAAAAAAGCAGCAACCTGGCAACCAACGCCCTGGTAAAACATGTCGGGGCCGAAAAAATCAACGACACTCTCAAAAGCCTCGGCCTGCAAATTACCGTCGTCCGGGGAGTCTCCGACGACAGGGCCTATTATGACTGTATCAACAACGTTGTTACGGCAGGCAGGCTTGAGACACTCTACAAAATCATATTCGATGAAACAAAATTAGACCGGCAACACAGAAAGATTGCCCTGGACATTCTCGAAAAAAATACCGAGTCAAACCGCCTGGCCGGGAAATTACCCCCGGAAGTCCGGGTTGCCCACAAGCCAGGCAACACCAGCAAGGTCTTTCATGACGCGGGCATTGTGGTCGACGATTCGACCAACCCCTACTACATCGCGATTCTTACCTCGGGGTATCGATCAGAAAAAAAAACCGCCGGGGCCATTGCCGAAGTCTCACGGCTGGTATATGAAGAAATTTTAAAAGCGCGTAAAAATATAGCCCCACAGTAATTTTAAACGGTAAATCAAGAAGACAACCCCCCAGGCCGGATTAAAATATGACGCCGACCGTAAGGGCGATCTTTGCCCCGCGAACGGCCATCGTGGGAACATAGCTGCTGTAGTCTTCGATACTGTTTAGAAGTTCCTCGGGAGTGTCCTTATCCTGAACATACTTGAACTTCGCATCGGGAGAATACGCATAACCTGCGGTCACCAACCCGTACACATGGGGGCTGAAAAACAACTTAACCCCGGCATGAATCGTGGCATACCCCAGGATACTCTTTACAATCAGTTGCTTGCTCTGAACTTCAATAATGCCATTTTTATCGGGTATCCCGGTATACGTCCCGGGATCAGACGCATGGACGCGTAAATTTGACACGGTTTGGATATACGAAACCCCGGCGTCAAGGCCTACCAGGAAAAAGAGTCCTTTATAAACATGAAAGTTATAGCGCAATTCCAGCGCGGGATTGACGCCCAGGTAACGCCCGTTGATAAACAGGTCCGCCGCCACCCCGTACTGGAAAAGATTGCCCATCAATACCCCGGCGCCAATCTCGAAGATGGAATCCTTGAGAGTCGCAAATTCGCCCCGGTTCATGGCCCCAACCAGGGACAACTCCATGGCAATGTTGGAAAAATACTTTTCTTCGGCCCAGATAAAGGCATCCTTCTTGTCGTCCATATTATCCAGGAAAATTACAAATGCCTCGGCGTTGTCGTCATGAACTTTTTTCACCTGGACAAATCCAATGTCGGTTTCAAAGTTTCGTTCTTTCCCGCCAATGTTTACCTTTTTCTTGCTTTTGAGAATGTACTTCTGACCGTCTTTTACGCCCTGCTCGGTACCGCTTAACATCTTCACATGGGTAGAAGAAAGATCAAAGATCTCGGCGTTGATGGGGAATAAAATGGCCACCGCAACCTTGATATTCGACTGGAGAGAGTTCATCGCCGATTTCACGCTAAATGCCGCATTCTCGTCGCTGCCGCGACCCGAAGCGCCTCGCGACTTGACCTCGCCGCCGCCCTGTATGTCGGTCACCTTGATGTCGAGAGAAATCTCGGTTTCATAGGTATACGTAACCGTTACGTTACCGTCTTTATCTTTGCTTTCGTGCTTTACCAGGATCGGCCCGGAATTTCGAACATTGGTCGCCTGTACAAAATAGTCGACGTTTTTCAAAAGAGTAATGCTGTCGTCTTCAGTGATACCGCTTTGGCGTTTTTCCCATTCTTTCAGAATAAAAGGAATGTCTTTTTCGGAAATAAACAGGAAGCGCTTGTCTTCGCCAAGAGCCTTCTGCACCATATCGGCATAAACCCGGTCGCCCCCCTGGGCGATAATCGCCACCTGGTAGCGGCCAAACTTCTGGGCGCTCAGCGACCCCGATATTGAAATTGCAAGCAACGTAAACAAAATAACCCGGATTGTCTTCATATAGAGTACCGAACTGTATAAAATCACAAATGGTCAATAAGAATTTTTATGCGTTAACATTCCAATGGAAAAGAACAAAGGTCAAAAGATTTAAAATATCGCTTTTTAAATATATCTATAATCCAGGAAAAAATATTTTCTTTTTCTTACGGCCTTACGGGTATAAACGAATACGCGCCCGCTTTGATTTCGGTAAAGGCATCGAGAGTTCCGTTGATAGAACCAATAATGGGAGTGGCACCAGGAGTTGTGAGATTCAACTCGGCCATGCAGTAGCTTCCCGAAAGTTTGGTAAGATTGATCGTGTTGATGTTGTTTACGTTTGGTCTAAAAAATATATTCTCGCCCCAACAGTCTGTGGTAAGGCTGTCAAAAGCCATCATTTCACGAAAGCTGAATACGCCGTTTACATAGACGTCGATGGCGGAAAAATTCCCGGTGATATAAGTAACAACAGCCGCACAACTCTTGGTAAAACGAACTTCCTGGCAGGAGACTGGTTTGATCTCCGTAGTCTTGACGCAACCCTGCAAGATCGCCAACGCCAGAATATAAAAAACCACAACCCGTTTCATTTTGACACTGTAAAAGTTACGTTTGCAAAGTCAACATACTATTGGCGATTTTGCCTTTTGCAAGTGGAAATGCGCTCTAAAAAAACTACTGTAACGATGTCGGAATCCATCGATCGGTGAAGTCGCCGTGACCGAGCTGACCGTAAAAATTATACCCCCATGACGAGAGTGAAAAATTGCCATCTATGGCAAGGCCGTGATATAACCCCGCTGAAACAGATTGCCACTGGCCGGCAATATGTACCGGAGTCCATTTATCTAAGTTGGTACCGTCGCCAAGTTGACCATATATATTATACCCCCAGGCCAGTAGCGAACCGTCAGATAACAGGGCCAGGGACTGATAAAAATTTGTATCAACGGAGGCCACGGTGGCGCCCGCGGAGGGTATTATTATCTGTACAGGGGTCAATTTATCTATATTCGTAGCATCGCCGAGCTGACCAAATGCATTGTAACCCCAGGCCCACACAGTGCCGTCAGATAACAGGGCCAGGGTATGATACCCGCCACCGGAAACCTTTACCCAGGTAGCGCCCACGATGGGCGTAACAATTTGTACCGGGGTCGATTTATCCGCCCCAATTCCTGAGGTATTGTCACCGAGCTGACCATACAAATTATAACCCCAGGCCCATAGCGTACCATCTGACAAGATTCCCAGGGTATGCATGTGACCCGCAGAAACCGATACCCAGGTAGCGCCCACGACGGGCGAAGCAATTTGTACCGGAGTCAATTTATCCACAAGGGTACCGTCGCCGAGCTGGCCATTTACATTATGTCCCCAGGCCCATAATGTACCGTCGGATAAAATTCCAAATGAATCATAAAGGCCTGTAGATACAGATACCCAGACGGCGCCCGGTGTAGGAGATGAAATGAAATTCGGTACATCGCATGTAAAACTTAAAGCACACACTGCATTATCGCCAATTTCGCCAAACGTATTACTGCCCCAGGCCCACAACGTGCCGTCGGTTTTTATACCGAGACTGTGAGTTTCGCTGGCAGAAATCGACTGCCATGACCCCGCATCAATCAGAACCGGAATATTTTTATCGACGTAAGTCTTATCACCGTTTCCGAGTTGCCCGTTACTGTTAAAGCCCCAGGCCCATAATGTACCGTCGGATTTAATGCCCAGCGAATGAAATGTTCCGGCCGAAGCCGTTTTAAATTTCAGTTGAGAAAAACCGGTTGTCGACGCAGGGCTGAGTATATCGAACAAATTCCATGATTGGCAATTTACACTACCCAGCGCTATAACCACCATGACCATCACGTTAATATACAATGACTGATTACATGATATTTTTTTCATAAACACCCCCGGTTTATTAACAATACTAAAAAGTTATCGCCTTGAAAATAATGACATGCATTTTAAAATACAATATTTGTCGTCAAGGCCAGCCCGCCAAAGATCAAGGGCTTTGGTTTATCGTAATACATATGACCCATGACAGACAAACCAACGGAAAAAATTTCTGATACCAGGTATTCGGTGTTTACCCTGGCTCCAAAGGCCGGGTTATAATACCGGGCGTTCCTGGTTTTATCGATTATTAGAAAATACCCCGCGTCGATGTCGGCGCTTATCAGCCAACGGCCCAGAGGCAGGCCGTACCCTGCCATCGCCATGGCGTCGAAGGTCAACCACATGGGCATACCTTTAAAAAAAGGAACCCCGGTTGTATCGACCCCGCCGGCGTTTACCAGTAATCCCAGGTATACATGGGGAACAACCCAGTATCGCCCGGCAAGTGAAAGCTGCAACTGGCAGGCGCCACAATTGCCCAGGTTTGAGGTGAACATCAAAAACCCGGGCGATAGCGTTAAGGAAAACTTTTTTGAACCCCAGTCAAATGTCGGGGTCATGGCGACCTTGCGCGTCAGGGCCGTTTTTTCGCCGGGCTTCTTTTTTTCGCTTTCTTTTTTATCTTCTATTTTTTCGCCACCTTTTTCTGCGGCGATTTTTTCGGCCTCTTCGATCATGATGTGAATTTCAGTAACCAGGTTTTTGGCGACCTTTTCGGTGGCCCTGAAAATGGTGTTATCTACCACGTTTCGGGTTTCATCGAGTTCTTTAACGGCATCCGATAGCGCAAGGTACAGGGCGGCGGTAAATACCAGTTCGTTGGTTTCGTTGTCGTATGAATAATTGCCATAAATGACAATATCTAATTCGAGGTTTTTGGCGACTTTCTTAACCAGGGCAAGCTGGTCTTCCTCTCTTTGAAGTTGTTCGGGGGTTTTTATTTTTTCAGCTTCGGTTTGTTTATTACCTGAATCATCTGAACTGGTAGTTTCTTTTTTATTATCTTTTTTATTTTTTATAAGGGTTTTGGTTTTAGATGCCGGTTTATTTTTTTGTTCGATTTTTTCTTTAATTATCAATTGTTCCATGTCGTACATCGACTTTTTTACCGCCTGGGGATCGGTTCGGTTGTACGAAAAATCTTTCATCATCGAGGCGCTGACGGCATCGCTGAGGCTTTCTGACATGTATTGAAAATTTTTAGACCCGGTTCGGTCTTCAAAAGGCAGAATACTGACTTTTGCCAGTTCGTCCTCTTTATTTACCTTCGCCTGGTCCTTTACACCGTCTTTTGACGCCTCATTCTTAGCTTCAGAAACCTTTTGATCGGCGGCTACCTTTTCTGCCGCCAGGAACATCGCGGGTAGAAAAAGTAACAATATAAAAAAGGCGACCGGTTTATTTATTTTCATCATTTTCATACGCTGTTATTCAAGAGGTTTTTAACAACCATTCCTGACAAGCCTTTTTTAAACAGTTTTTGCCGTTAGCGGCAAAAACTGTGAGCCTGTGCGACAACTGTATTCTGAAAACAACGTCAACCCAAAGTTCAATGCTTTACTCGAAAAGCTACGTTTTTCTTCGAAAAACTCTGTGAATGGCTAGCAGGGTCACCGTCAGTGACCCTGCTAGCCACTTTTCGATCGCATTGAACTTTCTCATCTTACTCAGAAATCAGGTTGGCGCACAGGCTCCTGTTTTGTGTAACCGACTTGAAATAAATCCCGGGGGGTGCCGGACCCCGCACCACTTTTTGTCGGGTGATTGTAAATGTTTATCAAAGTTAAAAATGCTTTAACAAACTTCGAAAATCAAGACAAAAAGTGGTGCGGGGGGAGGCAGGGGGCGCGAGTTTAAGACCGTCGCCATGATTTTACCCTTGCCCCCCTTTATAATGCCTTTTGAGCTTATGCATGAACTACTTTGCGCAAGTAAAATTAACCGCAAAGTTCAATGCTTTCCTCGAAAAGGCTAGTTTTTCTTCGAAAAACTACGCAAAAATGGCCTTTGGCCCGCCTTCGGCGTACGTCGGCCACTTTTCGATCGCATTGAACTTTTTTCCTCTGCCAACGAGGCGAGTTCCGGCCTAAGCTCTTTTTCGTATTTATTGCCTTCATGATTAAATAAAGAAAATCTTTACCTCGTGTGAATTGTTTATATTATGTCTCGATATGGCTGATAAAGACGCACCCCTGTTTGATAAAGTTGCAAAAAATGTGATCCCGGTTGAGATCGAAGACCAGATGAAGTCTTCGTACCTTGCCTACTCGATGAGCGTGATTGTCGGGCGGGCCCTGCCGGACGTTCGCGACGGGCTCAAACCCGTGCACCGGCGCATTCTGCATGCGATGAACGAAAGGGGCTGGCGCACCGACAAGGCCTACGTGAAGTCGGCCAAGATTGTCGGGGAAGTCATCGGTAACTACCATCCCCACGGCGACGTCGCGGTCTACGACACCATGGTCCGTATGGTCCAGGACTTTGCCATGAGGGTTCCGCTCATTGACGGCCAGGGTAACTTTGGCTCGGTCGACGGCGACTCTGCGGCGGCCTACCGTTATACCGAGGCCCGTCTGACCAAGATGGCCAGCGAACTTCTCAAGGACATCGACAAAGAGACCGTCAACTTTACCCCCAACTTTGACGACACCAAAAAAGAACCCGTCGTCTTGCCCGCCGCCTGGCCCAACCTCCTGGTAAACGGCTCCAGCGGTATCGCCGTCGGTATGGCGACCAAGATTCCTCCTCATAACCTCGTCGAGGTCATCTCGGCCATCGAACACCTCATGAAAAACCCCGACTGCACCGCCCGCGAACTCATGAAGTTTGTACCCGCCCCGGACTTCCCCACTGGCGGCACGATCATTGGTAAAGAAGGTTTAAAGAAGGCCTACACAACGGGCCGCGGCTCGATTAAAATCCGTGCCGTCTCGACCATCGAAACCACCCCCAAGGGCCGAACCCGGATCATCGTTACCCAGATACCTTACGAGGTAAAAAAGAACGACCTTCTTACGAAAATCGCCAAGATGGTTAACGAGAAGAAGATCGAGGGCATCAGCGACATCCGCGACGAAAGCGACCGTACCGGCATGCGGATCATCTTCGAACTCAAGAAAGATACCAACGAGCAGGTTGTCTTAAACCAGTTGTATTCCCGCACGGGTCTTGAAATGAACTACGGGATTATTTTCCTGGCCCTGGTTAACAAGGAACCCCGCACCCTCAACCTCAAGGAGATGCTCTTTCACTATGTCGAACACCGCAAGGTTGTGGTCGTTCGCCGAACCGAATACGAATTGCGGGAGGCCGAAAAAAAGGCCCACATTCTCGAGGGCCTCAAGATCGCCCTGGACTTTATCGACGAGGTGATCAAGATCATCCGCGGCAGCAAGGACGTCGAAACGGCCCGCACCACCCTGATGGCGCGGTTTAAACTCACCGAGATTCAAACCAACGCGATCTTAGAGATGAGACTTTCGAAACTGACCTCGCTGGAATCGAAAAAAATCGTCGATGAATTAAATGAACTTAAAAAACTCATCAAGGATTTAAAGGGCCTTCTTGCCAGCGACACGAAAATTGCCGATGTGATTAAAACCGAACTCGGGGTCATCAAGGAAAAGTTCGGGGTACCCCGCCATTCCGAGATCAGCCAGCAGGATGTTGCGGATGTCTCGTTTGACCATACCGACCTGATCCATAACCAGGACGAGGTGATCACCTTAAGCGAGGGCGGTTATATTCGCCGTGTGCCGGTTGACACCTTTAAGCGCCAGCACCGTGGCGGCAAAGGGGTTATTTCGGGCGGTAAAAAAGAAGACAACCTCAAATTTGCCTACTTTTGCCGCAGCCACGACACCGTCATGTTTTTCTCAAACCGTGGCAAGGTATTTCACCTCAAGGCCTACGAAATTCCCGAGGCCAGCAAAGACGCCCGGGGTAAAAACATCCGCGGCATGCTCAGCCTGATGAACGACGAATTTATCACCGTCATCAAGACCGTCGAGAAGTTCGAAGAAGGTATCTATCTTCTTTTAATTACCCGCCAGGGCATCGTCAAGAAGATGGAAATCGGCGCCCTGCAAAATGCCAAAAAGGGCGGCATCATGGCCATGCAGTTTAAAAACCCGACCGAAGAGTGGTTGATCGACGTGGTGATGGTTTCTGACTCCGACCAGGTCTTCCTCGGTACCGCCGAAGGCATGGGCTTAAGAACCAGCCTGGCAAAGATGCGTCCGCAGGGCAGAAGCGCCTCGGGCATTATCGGCATGACCCTGGAAGGCAAGGACCACATGGCCGGGGCCGACGTCATCAAGGGCGACGAGGACCAGATGATCATCATCACCGAAAAGGGCTATGGCAAACGGGTCGCCTACAACGAATTTGCCGCCAAGGGTCGCGGCGGCAAGGGAATGGCCTACATGAAGATCACCGACCAGAAAGGTCCGGTTGTGGCCATCAAAACCGTCCGGGAAAACCAGGAATTGATCATCATCACCGAATCGGGCATGACCCTTCGCATCGGCGCCAGCGAAATCCCCGTTCAGGGCCGAACCGCCTCGGGCGTTCGCATCGTCGACTTAAAAGACGACGACAAAATCTCCGACATCACCGTCTGGTCCGAACAATAATCTGAAATTGCCGTAGGGGTCGCATATATGCGACCCCTACGGCAATTTGCGGCCCCCGCAATCGTTACCATTAAAAAAATTCTATTTTTTTAAAATATTTTTTTGCAAAGTGTAAAAAATCCCCGTTTTTTTTAATTACCCTATTGAGAGGGTCTGGTTATGAGACAGGCTTTCTCAAATTCAGGGGTGTCGAAAAGCCGTTTGGAATTTTGGCTTCGTTATGAGAGTTGTCGAATACTTTCAGGCGGCAATCGGCGCCCTTTTTTAATTTAAAAATTTTTTTAAATTAAAAAAATTAAACCAATTAAAACAAAAGGGGACAAATATGTTTTTCAATGCCATGAACATCAACCAGCTCAAGGGTAGAATCGTAAACGACCCGGAGCTTAAAGAAACCAAGACCGGGAAAAAGCTGCTCACGTTTAACCTGATGTACTTTACCCGCCAGACCACCGACGCCGAAGGTTCGCATACCAACTTCATTCACGTGGAGGCATGGCAAAAGGTGGCCGAACTCTGCGGCCCCCACATGTCGCGCGGCCTCGACGTCGTGGTCAACGGCGCCCTGGTACAAAAACGATGGACCGACGAAAACGGCAATCACCGATCACAATTCACCTTCACCGCCGACGCCATCACCATCGACACCTTGAAGATCAACGCCGACCAGGACCACAAAATCGCCGCTTGATTTGGCCGGCAAGAAGGGAACATCCCTTCCCTTCTTGCCGGTTTTTTAGGGGGTGGCGCAAAAGAAAACCCAACAAAACATAAATCACCAGAAATCCCCTCCCCAAAATCCTGCAATCCTGTTCATCCTGGCAATTTTCCTCGCATTGTTTTTTTCGGGGCAGCTAGCACAGAGGTTATTTTTCATCATTATTTTCACCGCGCATTTTTGTCGGTCACAGTAGCGTTCAAGAAGTTTCGCATATTTATTTTGGAGGTGCCTTTTAACCAATAATCTACCATCGCTCAGATCAAAAAAAAATCGCGAAGTCAATTATTTACGTATCCTGGAACCATACCACGAGGTCCGTAATAACCGCTTTCCCGCGCCAGGAGGGCGCCCGGAAAGCGGCAATCTTTTGGCTCCACCTTTTCTGTTGGCAGAAAAGGTGGAATATTTGATAAGAAAAAATGGGTAATTACCATGCCGCAGGCAAGGTGGCTACCCTCATCCGTTTTCCTTCAAACCATCATCCGCTTCCTGCAACACGACATATTTCTTTTCAATGTTGATTCGGAAACTTTCGGGTAACCGGTTCCAGTCAAAAATATCGACGCGAAAAGGCAGGTTGGATTCTTCAAAAGCTTCGCGCAGTCTGGCCATTGGCGTCTGGCCGGAATTTTTTTTACCCATCAAAACCAGGTCCAGGTCGCTGCCGGCGTGAGACGTTCCGTCAACACGACTTCCGTAGGCGCGTACTTCATAGCCGGCCGCGGCTTCGCGCAGGATGTCGCCAATGATTTTTTTTTGTTTTTCGGTAAGATCAATCATGACCAAATTTTTCCGCGATGGCCGCTTCTACTGAGCCGGCATCGGTTAAAAAACCCGGCAGGAGTTTTAACGTTTCTTCGGCAAACCCGATGCCGTAATCATGCGCCGTGTTGTTCCGGTTTTCACGGTAAGCAAACCAGCGTTCAACTGTATCTTGATCGACAATTAATCCATGTTTTAATGCCTCGCGAAAAACGTCTTTAAAAACCAACTGATCCACATTGCGCGGCGCCCCGGTATATTGCTTCAGGGCCTTGCGCAACAGTTTGCCGCAAGTTTCCAGCGTTAATTCAAAACCCTTGACAACCGCATTACGATATATTTCAAATTCGATACTTTCTGGCGTAGCTTTTTCCAGCATTTCAAGCGAGGTTTTTAAAGTCCTGATACAACGGCTCAAATTTTCTGTTGAAATTTTCATATATTATACCCGATTTTCGACCATGCAACCCTTATATGATAGTCAGAGATCAAATCTTTTTGACGTTTTCAATGCTTATTTGCCATTATCGCGCTACAAAGGTGTTACCGGTCACTTCGAGAGCCTCAGTGACCGAGCCTCTCCCGGTCACAAAGATTCTTCTGGTCACTGAGGCTCTCGAAGTGACCGAGCCCACACAGTAACGATTTACCGTTTAAGTAAATATTCAATGATGGCCCACGGGTTGTTCAAATACGGCACCCCCCGGAGGATAGATGAACCTTGGCGACTTTGGAAATATGAAAGAACTCTTCAACCAGGTAAGAGACGCACAAAAGCACGTTAAAGCGATGCAAAAAGAATTGCAGCAGATGCGGGTCGAGGCCCAGACGGGCGCGGGCACCGTAACGGCCATCGTTGACGGCGAGGCCCAGCTTGTCGACATCAAACTGGACATGTCCATGCTCGAAGGCAACGAACTCAAGGCCCTGCCAAGCCTGATCGTAAAGGCCGTCCAGGAGGCCCAGAAAAAGGCCAAACGGGAATCGATTGAAAAGGCCAAGGCCCTCGGTATCAACCTGCCCGGCCTCGGACTATGATCCCCCTTCTTGGCGACCTGACCGCCTTGATTTCGTCCTTTCCGGGCATCGGTCAAAAATCGGCCACCCGGATTGCGTTTTTCCTGCTGAGGCAGCCAACAGACTACATTCAAAACCTGACGCGGGCCATCGAGAAATTTCACGCCGACATAGAATTTTGCCCCAAATGTGGGGTATTAAAAAGTCATGACAAAGAATGTTCCCTTTGCAGCCCCACAAGAGATCAAACCCTGATCTGTGTCGTCGAACAACCCTCCGACGCCTTCACCATCGAAAACTCCGGCGACTACCATGGCCTCTACCACGTTCTCATGGGTTGCCTCTCGCCGCTGGACGGTATCGGTCCCGACACCATCCGCCTTGCCGAATTAAAATCGCGAATCCAAAACCAGGACCTCGACATCGAGGTCATCATCGCCACCAACCCCAGCATCGAGGGCAACGCCACGGCCAACTACATCGCCGAAGACCTCAAGGAATTTCCCCGGGTCAGGGTGTCGCGAATCGCCATGGGGCTTGCCATCGGCTCCCAGATTGAATTTGCCGATTCCAAAATCATCGCCCAATCCATTAAAAACCGCACGCAGATCTGAGCCTTTCCAGCCTAAACTCTTGTAAAAAAAGCTTTGCCGAGGGTATCTGACATGGCCACTTGGTTTTCTATGAAAACCAAGCCTGTCGCCGTCGTCATTTTTGCGGGAATCTTTTTTATCGCCGGTTGCGGCGCCGACATCACCAAGAAAACCTTTTCGAAAAACGAAATGGAAATGATCCTCCAGGAATTCACCAGCGCCCGGATCAACCAGTACCTCTACAACCCCTCGGATCTCAAGGACAACGCCACCCTCATGGTCTACCTGGTAAAGCAGCACGGGTATAATTACGCCCAGTTTATCGAGGCATTGAAAATTGAAAAACCCACTGTCTTTAAAAAACTTTTCGTAAAAAACGGCGCCTGATACCATCCCCTTGTACATAGCGCCAAGGCTCTTGAGTCGGAACATCCGAATAGAAATGGCTTGACAATATAACTTTGCATCTCGACAAAAACCTATGGCAACAATTAAAATCCCAAGTCAGTTACGACCGCAAACCAATGGACAAGATCAGGTAGAAATTTCGGCAGATTCAGTCGGCCAGGCGCTCAACACGCTCGTTGAACAATATCCCGCCATGAAAGACCGCATTTATGACGAAAACAACAAGCTTAGAAGGTATGTAAACATCTACCTGGGCGACGAAGACATCCGGTTCCTCGAAAACCTGGAGACAAAAATTGACGCCAAATCGGAATTATCACTTGTGCCCGCGATAGCCGGCGGTATGCATACCCGTGGTTAAAAAATTTAAACTTAAAATTCCGGTCAATTTAATAAACGAACCCATCATTTATAAAATGGTGACGCAATACGACGTGGTGCCAAACATTCTCGTCGCCCACCTCGACAAGGAGTCCGAGGGCGAGGTGGTCATTGAAATCAAAGGCACCCCGGAAAATGTCGAAAAGGGAATGGATTACCTCAGGCAACTGAGAATAGAAATCACAGAACTATGAACCAGGCGGCGCTGCAACACCTGAAAAACCTCTTTGGCAACCCGGCCTATGCCTGGGTTGTCATAAACAAGGCGTCTTACCGCAGCAAATGGATACTCTTAAAAGACAACCTTTCTTTTTTTTTAATCGTCAACCCGCTATTGTTTTTTATCATTCATCTTGTACAATTTCACGGTTTGTTCAAAATCATCTCCAGGGGAATTTTATTCCCTCTAATTTTTAATGTCCTGGCAATTGGTTTTTTAATCATCACCGCGCTGGTTATCGAAGAAATCTACAGGCTGACGTCGCACAAGGATCCCCTGGACAATGTATTTAAACTTTTCACCTTCTCCAGTATGCCTTTTTTTGCTCTTTCGGGATTTCTTGATGTCCCGGCTTTTGGAAAACTCATATTCCTGACCGGTATTGTATACTCGGGGTACCTTTTCAAGGTCGGCCTGCTGAAATATCTCTGGACCAACAAAAGCCAGCGACGCCAGGTTTTTCTCATTTCATCGTTTGCTGCCATAGTTGTGATTATCTTTGCCCTCTGGACGTCTTTTGAACTCCTCTCGATTGTGAAATCCTACCTGTTGAAACTTCTAAAATGAGCCGTCAGAAATGAAACACCTTGAGGCAAAGTTAAAATCCATCGGGCGCATTCACGTCATGCCTAGAAAGGTGTTCTGGGTCGGGATGCCCGAAAGTTTTAAAGAAAAAGATAAAATCGAACTTTTTCAAAAAGATATCTGGATAATTCGACATCTCCTGGAAAACCTCATGGAGCTTGAGGCCGAATCGGAATTTACGCTGTTTATAAACCTCGACAGCGCCCTCTTTGCCGGACGTTCTTCCCTCTCGATTCCCGAAGGTCCCCTGGCCGTGAAGCTGATTCACAACATTTCAAAAATCAAACCACTGCATACGATCGTTCATACGACGCACATCAGTCCCAAAATCAAGGAGTTGTTTACCAAGGCCAGTTTTACCTATGTCGAAAGGAACCTGCACGACACCACGGCGGCGATCGCCACGATATTGAAAACGGTAAATTTTATCTACGAAAAGACAAATCGCACCACCCGGGCTTTTTTACGAATTGAAATCAGCGAAAACGACAAGATACCGGTCAAGTGCCTGGCAACTGCCGGCGGTAGAAACACGGTGGTCGACGGTCATATCGGCGACCTGAGTTTAAACGGGATGCAGGTTAAATTTACGGGCGACAACAAGACATCGCTTTTTTCATTAAAAGACTTCGCAGAACTTACGTTTTTCATAGATCACCACCAGATCAAGATTCAAAAGGCCCTGGTGGCGCGAATCGACCCGGCGGGAAATTCCATCGGGTTGTACTTTGACATTCATAACGAAAAAATGGTAAAGACCATCTATGCCCGCCACTTTACCGACATCCTGTACCAGATGTTAAAAGAATTCCTGGCAACCGTCGAAAAGTAAATGCAAGTATGCGCCTGGGCAGGAAAACTGCTGTATGCTTTTGGGTTTTGGGCCGATGTTTAACCTGTGAAATGGGTTAATAAAAAAATTATCAACAAAGCGGCAAAACTTCCCTGGCTGGAGGTCGTTGCCCAAAACCAACCTGAGCGGCCAACCGCCACACTCGACAGGAACATCCCGGAAGAAAACCAGGAGTACACCAGTCGGCTGAAATCTTCGCTGGAAGAGGTCATGGCCTTGTACGAACAAACCCTGGGGTACGAGGATGAACCGGTACAACAGGCTCCCGAAACCACCGAAAATCATTTTTCTACCCCGGACTCCCTCACTGACGACTATATCCCCCTTAGCCGCCTCAAGCCGGAGGTAAAAAGCGAGGAAGAACCCCAAACCCAACTGCAAAAAAACCTGGCCCGCTACCATTACACAAGCTTTTCCATTAACCATATCCCCGAATCGCTAAAAGCGGCCTTAAACCCTTCTTTTGATATTTTCAAATACACGTTTCCCCAGCCGGCCGACGCAGGTAACCACCTCTCTCAAACAGGAGAATGTCGGCCCGAAGCCGACAAGACGCCAGGGCAAATTGACGGCGGACGGGAAAACGGCCAATACCTTGAGGTGCAATCCTTCCCTTTAAAAAAACCCTCGCTGGATGACGTTGTAACCCCCGAAGAAGACAGGACATACCCGGTTGAAAAATTGCCAGAGGGGGCCATCACCGGTGATTTGCCTGAAGAAGACGAAATGCCTGAGGCGGTTTCTTCATCGCCGAAAACAGGCGATGTGCGAAGCCTTCTGCCGGTGAACGAAGATTTCCTGTTAAACCCGCTGACGGCCCAAAGCTATTACCCCGCCGGCGTAACCTTCAACGAAGACCGGGATAATTTTGACGAAGAATCTTTTGACGACGATTCCTTCGAAGAGGAAAAAGAAGCCGAAGAACAGGATATATCGATTTCTGAAATTTCACATTCTCAGGAATACCCGGATGGTTTTGACTCTTACGATCATGATGATAATAAGGATGAAGATGAAGAGGATGAGATGGATGATGAATCCGGTTTTATCGTCAACGAGTCGTTTGCCCCGGTAGAAGATTTGACAGCCACAAATAAAGTGATACGCCATATTACGCCCCCGGAACCTGTCGTTGGGTCGTTTCGCGCCTCGGTCACCCCGGAGGTAAAGACCAGCAACCAGTTTCATATCCCCTTTAACGTCTTGCACACCGGAAACGACGAGCTCGACCATGCCGACCCTGCCGAGGTTCAGCAGATTATCGAGAAACTCGAATCGACCCTCGACCAGTTTGGCATCGAGGCCCGGGTCATCGGGATGCAGCGGGGGCCGATCATCACCCGTTATGAGATTCGAATTCCGCCGGGCATCAAGGTCAATCGTATCCTGAGTCTGACCGACGAACTGGCCATGGCCCTTGAGGCCCTGCGGGTGCGCATCGAGGCCCCGATTCCGGGCCGTTCGACGGTCGGCATCGAGATCCCCAACAAGAAGCGCTCAACGGTGCTGCTGGGCGACATCCTCAACCACCCGGACTACAACGCCAGCGCGGTCAGGCTTCCCCTGCCCCTTGGCAAGGATATCGCCGGAAACCTGTTGCTTGAGGACTTAAGCCGGATGCCGCACATCCTGATTGCCGGGGCCACCGGGTCGGGAAAGTCGGTCGCGATCAATTCGTTTATCACGAGCATGATCATCACGAAGTCGCCCGAAGAGGTCCGCATGTTGATGGTCGACCCGAAACTGGTAGAATTGTCACAATACAACGACATTCCGCACCTCTTGCACCCGGTGATTTCCGACGCGCCAAAGGCCATCCTTGCCTTAAACTGGGCCGTCGAGGAAATGGACCGGCGCTACGAAGACATGGCCGACATGCGCGCCCGGGATATTGTCTCGTACAATCTTAAAGTGGAGCAGCATAACAAGGTCAAGGGTAAACATGATGAATATATTCCCAAAATGGCATACATTGTGGTTCTCATTGACGAGTTGGGCGACCTGATGATGGTCGCCGGCAAAGAAGTCGAATCGTCGATCATCCGGCTTTCGCAAAAGGCCCGGGCCATCGGCATTCACCTGATCCTGGCGACCCAGCGCCCCTCGGTCGACGTGATCACGGCCCTGATCAAGGCCAACTGCCCCGCCCGGATCGCCCTGCAGGTTGCCCAGAAGACCGACTCCCGGACAATTCTCGACTCAAATGGCGGCGAGCAGCTTCTGGGCCAGGGCGACATGTTGTTTAAACACCCTTCCCGCGCCCAGTTGATCCGGGCCCAGGCTCCCTACGTCTCCGACCAGGAGGTCGAAAACGTGGTCAACATGGTCAAAAAATTCGGCAAGCCCAGCTATATCGTCCTGGAAGACCCCAAGGCAAAATCCGGCGAGCTGGAACTGGAAGACGAGAATCTTTTTGACGAGGCCTGGAGCATCATCGTCGAAAGTCAAAAGGCCTCGGCCAGTTACCTGCAACGAAGACTTCGCATCGGCTACAACCGGGCAGCCAGGATCATCGAAGCCTTTGAGGCCCGCGGTTACATCGGCCCCCAGGTTGGCTCCAAACCCCGGGAGATCTTCATTCACAATAAATGACCCGGCAAATCATGGCCGCATCCTGCGCGAGCCAACGTCAGGCCCTCCTGGCCTTTTGTTGGCTCCAAACCCCGGGAGATCTTCATTCACAATAAATGACCCGGCAAATCATGGCCGCATCCTGCGCGAGCCAACGTCAGGCCCTCCTGGCCTTTTGGTCGCCATTCATGCACATCCTGTGCATGGCGACCTCAGGCCCTCCTGCCCTTTTGTTGGCTCCAAACCCCGGGAGATCTTCATTCACAATAAATAAGTTTCTAGACACGGTTTAATTATTTCTTTACACGTTGAGTCAAATTCAGAATCAGCTCATATAATGAATACACCTGTTTTGATCATGGATCGTTCAAAGGTTCTGTCTAACTACAGAGATATGAAAAGTTCCTTTCCGGATTTTCATGTGGCCTATGCCATGAAGTCAAACTCAGACGACAGCATACTGTCGATCTTGCTAAAGGAAGGCTCGGACATTGAAACGGCATCGATTGCCGAAATTCGACACCTCATTGAGATCGGCGTTTCTCCGGAGAAAATTATCTTCTCAAACCCCGTAAAACCGGAATCGGCCATTCGGGACGCGGTGGAAGCCGGTATCCGGGTGATGACCTTCGACTCTCTTGCCGAGGCCAGGAAGTTCATACCCTATAAAGATTTTATCAAACCCGTTTTTCGAATCGACGTACCCAATGACGGAAGTCTCTGGGTGCTCAGCGGTAAGTTCGGCTCCCCCAAAAGGGTCTGGCCGACCATTTTTCAATTTATGGAAGAAAACGATATCCCGTTGGCCGGTATCACCTTTCATGTCGGCTCGCAATGTGAACAGGCCGCGACCTGGGGCAAGGCCCTGGAAAGGGTCGGGGAATGCGCCCTGCTGGCCAAATCTTACGGCTTAAAGCCCGAAATCCTGAACATCGGCGGGGGATTCCCGATCTTTCTCGGCCGGGAAATTCCGGCGATTAAAGATATCGCCGAGGTTGTTTACGCCTCGATCGAGGACCTGCGAAGGGAAGGTATCGTTTTTGAAAAATTCTACGCCGAACCGGGCCGGTTCATCAGCGGCCCGGCCGGTACCCTCTGCACCCGGATTATCGGCATCGCCGATCGCGACATCAAGGGACAAAGCGAGAAGTGGGTATTTTTAGACACCGGCGTCTTCAGCGGTCTTATGGAAACCATCGACGGTATCACCTACCCCCTTTACTCCAGCGGTACGGGCGAACCGGAAAAGGTCATGCTTTGCGGGCCAAGCTGCGACGGGGCCGACAAAATGTTTCGTGTCGTTTTACCCTCGCCCAAGGTCGGCGACATTATCTATATGTCGGGAACCGGGGCCTACACCATGTCGTATTCCTCGAATTTCAACGGAATTGAACCGCCCAGCGTTTCCTTTGTCGACGCAACCGGCAATGCCCCGGAAAATTTTATTTTAAATTAAGGGATTTCCCCCGTGGGCCGACCACGGGGGTTCTCAAAAATCTACGAAAGCAAGGCTTTGCCGACAACCTGGCCCGAAACGACCTTTTGCCCGTTTGCCGCCAGTTGTAAGAGCACGGTTCCGGCTGCGGGAGCCTCCAGGGAAAAGGCCGCCTTGTCGGTCAGCAGGTCGCAAATCTCGTCGCCTTCCTGGAATTGCCCCCCGACGGGGATTTTCCATTCCAACAGTTCAATCTCGCCGGTCTGCCCCACATCGGGGATTTTAAGTTCTATTTCGGTTGGCATAGGATTTTAAAAAATATGAAAAGGCGGGGAAAAAGCGGGGACGTTTTTAAGAAACGCCCTTGCCTTTTTTAATCATCTCGATGCTGGCCAGGGCAATCTTGAGGGTTTGGAGATCCTTTTCATTGGAAACGATCGGCTCGGCCTGGCCCATGATGCATTTATGAAAATGAATATGCTCGCCTTTTAACGGGTTGTCCTTGTGAACAAATAAATTTTCCACAAAGGATTCCTGCGAATACCGGATTTCATCGGGCATTGTCAGATTGGCGCTGCTGGCATTTCGATGAATCTCGATATCCTGGTTGGCATAGTTTAAAATGATGTAGCTGTTTTCCTGGGTGATGTATAACTTTCGTTCTTTGGCCTGACTGATACGGGAAGCCATCAAATTCGCCATCGTATTGTTTTCAAACTTCAGCGATACCACGGCGATGTCTTCGTGCTTGCCCTTGAGAAACTCCCCCATGGCGTAGTATTCTTTAACCGGCGATTTAACCAGGTTCAAGACGATATCGAGGTCATGGATGAGCATGTCGAGAATAACCCCGGCGTCCTGGATTCGGGGCGAAAACGGGGCAATCCGCTTGGTCTCAATGTACAACGGTTTATCGACGATTTTTTGAACCTCGATGACGGCGCCGTTAAACCTCTCCACATGACCGATCTGTAAAATGATATTCTTTTGCCGGGCAAGCTCCATGAGTTCCACCGCTTCCTCAATTCGAGGGGTCACGGGTTTTTCAATCAGGACGTGGCAACCGCGGTTGATGGCTTCTTTGGCGACCTTATAATGATGCTCGGTGGGTACCGCAATGGTGACGGCGTCGCAGTCATCCATTAACTTTTCCATGGAGTCATAGTTTTTCACTTGAAACTCCGCGGCAATTTTCTGAGAATTCGCCTGGTTCACATCATAGATGCCGATCAACTGGTGGTGGCCCGAATTTAACCCGGCAAGGACATTGACGTGATACTTGCCCATATGACCAACGCCGATGACCCCGGTTTTTAACTCTGTTATTTTTTCACTCATGGAATTAAACCTTTACGAGACTTTATTTAAAACGACTGAAAAAACCAGAATTGCTCATAAGCTCTTCTTCAAGTTCCTTCACAAGCTGCTTGCTCTTTGTGCTGAGCGTTTTGGGGATTTTTACGATAGCTTCCACCATCAAGTCGCCATAACGGTCATGACCGCCCATATAGGGCAGGCCCTTGCCCCGGACCCGGAATATGGTCGAAGGTTGCGTACCTGCAGGGACTTTAAGTTTTACGGAACTGCCAGAAATCGTTTCGATGTCCAGTTCGCCGCCGAGAATGGCCATCGTAACGGGAATTTCATGCTGGGTTATTAAGTCGGCGCCTTCTCGTTCAAAGGTCGCATGACGCTTTACCTGGATAACGACGTAGAGGTCCCCGGCAGGTCCGCCCTTTGGCCCGGCCTCGCCCTCGCCGGCCACTTTCAACCGTGTTCCGGTTTCAATGCCGTGGGGAATACGAATATTGATCGTTCTTTTTTTCGAAACCAGGCCGGAACCGTAACAAACGGAGCACTGGTTTTTAATCATCGAACCGGTGCCGCCGCAGGTCGAGCAGGTTGAAGCGATGGAGAAAAACCCGGAACTTTTGCGAATCTGTCCGCTGCCGCCGCAGGTCGTACAGACGTCGACCTTTCCGTCGGCTGAGCCGCTGCCGTTGCATTTTTCACAATGTTCGTCACGGGGTATCTGGATCTTGATCTCTTTGCCGTGGTAGACGTCTTCAAGATTTACCTCTAGGTTGTAGCGTAAATCGGATCCGCGGCGAACCCCGGAACGCTGGCCGCCGGAAGATCGTTGCCCGCCAAAGCCCCCCAGACCCGAGAAAATATTTTCAAAGAGGTCTTCAAAATTGCCCCCCTGAAAAATATCCGAGAAATCGGTATAGGCGCCGCGGCCAAATCCCTCGCTGGAGGCCTGACCGGATACCCCGGCATGGCCAAACTGATCGTACATCTTGCGTTTTTTCTCATCCCGGAGAACCTCGTAGGCTTCCGTGGCTTCCTTGAATTTCTCTTCGGAGGCCGCATCGCCCTTGTTCTTGTCCGGGTGGTACTTCAGGGCCAGTTTTCGATAGGCCTTTTTAATCTCGTCGATAGTTGCCGACCGGGATACTCCTAGTACCTCATAGTAATCTCGTTTTGCTGCCACATTGATCCCCTAAAATATATCCCCTGCCAGGTTTCCTACTTATCCTCATCGACGATTTCCGCGTCCACAACTTTTTCGTCCTTTTTATTATTATCTTCTTTTTTTGAAGTGTCGTTTTCCGGCGCGGAGGTTGCTTCTTTTGCGGCATCTTGAAGAGCCTGGGAATGCTTTGTTAAGACATTGTTGAGATCTTCTTTGGCCTTTTTAATCTTTTCCAGGTCGTTACTGTGCATGACGTCGCGTGCGTCGCGAATAACGTTTTCGATTTCGGTTTTTATGCCCTGGTCGAGCGTTTTGGCCGACTGGAGAGACTTCTCAACGGTATAGATCAAATGGTCGAGTTCGTTAAATTCACGGGCGACTTCTTTGATTTTTTTGTCCTCTTCCGCATGGGCTTCGGCGTCCCGAACCATTTTTTCGACATCGTCATCACTCAACGAACTGGAGGCCTCAATCTTGATTTTTTGTTCTTTGTTTGTCTTGAGGTCTTTTGCCGAAACGTGTACGATACCGTTTGCGTCGATGTCAAAGCTTACCTCGATTTGCGGCATGCCTCGCGGCGCAGGCGGTATCTCGGCAAGGTGAAACCTTCCGAGGGTACGGTTGTCCCGGGCAAGTTCCCGCTCGCCCTGGAGAACGTGAATTTCTACAGAAGTCTGGTTATCAGCGGCTGTAGAAAACACCTCGGACTTTTTCGTAGGGATGGTGGTGTTTCTCGTGATGATTTTTGTCATGACGCCGCCAAGGGTTTCGATACCCAGGGAAAGCGGGGTAACGTCCAGGAGAAGTACGTCATGAACTTCCCCGGCCAGAACACCGCCCTGGATGGCGGCGCCAATGGCGACGGCCTCGTCGGGGTTTACGCTTTTGTTGGACTCTTTGCCAAACAACTCTTTTACCTTTTCACGAACGGCCGGAATTCTCGTCGAACCGCCGACAAGAATCACTTCGTCAATTTCCGAGGCGGAAATACCGGCGTCGGCCAGGGCTTTTTTGCACGGCTCGACGGTTTTTTCAACCAGGCTGTGGGTAAGCTGGTTAAACTTGGCGCGGGTCAGGTTCATATTCAAGTGGCGCGGGCCAGAGGCATCTGCCGTGATAAACGGAATATTGATGTCGGTGGTTTCTTTACTGGATAACTCGATCTTGGCTTTTTCAGCCGCTTCTTTTAAACGCTGCTGGGCCATTTTGTCGATAGAAATATCTATGCCGGTTTCTTTTTTAAACTCGGCGACAATCCAGTCGATGATCAACTGGTCAAAGTCGTCCCCGCCAAGATGGGTGTCGCCGCTGGTGGACTTCACCTCGAAAACGTCGTCGGCAAGCTCCAGGATGGAGATATCAAAGGTACCTCCCCCAAGGTCATAAACGGCGATGATTTCATTTTGCTTTTTCTTGTCCAGGCCATAGGCCAGGGCCGCGGCGGTCGGCTCGTTGATAATTCGCATAACTTCCAGACCGGCAATTTTACCGGCGTCTTTTGTCGCCTGGCGTTGTTCGTCATTGAAGTAGGCCGGAACGGTGATCACGGCTTTGGATACGGAATGGCCCAGGTAGTCTTCGGCTGTCTGCTTCATCTTTTGAAGAATGCGGGAAGAAATTTCTTCGGGCCTGTAATCTTTTTCACGGGTTTGAATGACGATGGACTTCCCGGTAGATTCTTTCAACGTATAAGGAACGAGTCTTTTTTCGCTGGCAATTTCGTCGAATTTTCGACCCATGAAGCGCTTTACCGAACGAATGGTGTTTTCCGGGTTTGTGATCATCTGGTTCTTGGCGGTCTGGCCGACAAAGACCTCGCCCTTTTCGGTAAAAGCGACTACCGAAGGAGTCGTCCTTCCGCCTTCTGAATTCGGCAGCACGACAACTTCGCCCGCCTCGATGATGGCGACACATGAATTGGTCGTTCCGAGATCTATTCCTATTATTTTTTCTTTGCTCATATTTTTCTCCTGATTCTAATATTTATGGATTACCCGAAATTGACGCTCCGGGAATTCCTGTAATTGCCTGTTGTCCCGGTATCATTTTCCGGGGGATTTTGGTTTTTCAACCGCCACCCTGGCCGGTCTCAATATCCGGTCTTTGTACTTGTAGCCTTTCTGGTAAACCTGCTTGACAATTTCCCTGTCAACGGCTTCCGATTCTGAGACGCTCAAGGCCTCCATAGTGGTCGGGTCAAACTCCAGTTGATCCGGGTCAATGGTCTCTACGCCGAGGTTCTCAAAAACCTGCCATAGCTGCTTTCGGATTAATTTCGAACCCTCCAGGAATTTTTCCATCGACTTTTCGCCTTCATGTTCAGAGACCAGTAATAAGTCAAAGGCGTCAAAAACGGGAACCATTTCCTGGAGAATCTTACCGGCGATGCGGCCTTCCTGCTGGAGATTTTCCTGGTTGATTCGTTTGCGATAATTTACAAACTCCGCCCTCTCGCGCAAAATAATATCATTTAATTTTGCAATTTCTTCGGCAGATGCATCGGACGCCTGTTGCACCTCATCTTCTTCGGTTGTGTCCTCACTTTCATTTTCCGATGGTATTTCCAGTGGTATGAAAGCCTCATTTTCATTCTCGACCGAAGAGTTTTCCTCTTCGCCGTTGTTTTGATCCTTCTTGTGTTTATCCATTCTTTGTCTTCCCTTGTTTTTCCCGGGGCTGCCTGTCTATACGCTTTGACAACCCGCCATAGTTATTTGCCTGAAAACCTTTCGGGCAAATTGCCAAACCTGATTTTTATGTCGGCATTAAAATCCAGTTCGCTGGTTTCTTTCAGAACATTCGAAAGAATCTCGGAGCCATAATCCATACTCCGGATGATGTTCTCGTAGGGCATCCGGTTGATACCGATTACTCCCAACGAGCCGATTTTTCTGCCCCCGACAGAATAGGGACAACTTAAAATAGAGATACCCGAAAGGTGCTCTCCGTCGACGTCCAGGCCAACCCTGACGGTGATTCGCTTCTCTGACTTTAAGCTGTTTAACATTTCTATGAGAAAGTCTTTATCGTCCAGTATGTTGACCAGTTTTTCCGCCTGGCTGGTATCGGGGTGCTCGTCGAGCAATCTCTTATAAAATGTGGCCTCGCCTTCCAGCAGGACCTGTTGATCCGGGGGCATATAGATTAGACTTTGGGCGACCTGCATGGCCGTACTTCCCAGGTCGCCGAGACCGGAATTTGAGTCGATAAAAAAGGCCAGCCCCTTTTCCTTGATATCTTCAATGTCGTAGCCCTTAAGTATCTGGTTCAAATACCTGCTGACCTTATAAAGGTCTTCCTGGGTGTGATTGTTTTCAATTTTTATTTTTTTTTGATAAATGGTCCCGGTACGACTGACCAGAATAACCAATACCAGGTTGTCGGTTACCGAGACCAGTTCAATGCGGTTGATCGTGGCCCCGGCGGCTCTTGGGGTCAATACAAAACCGGCATTTTGAGAGGCCGTAGCCAACTGTTGGGCGGTGACCTTCATGAGTTTTTCAACCTGCATGTTGGCGGTTTTATAAAACTCTTCCAGTTCTGTAATATTATCCAGGGAATCTTCATAGAGATTCACGAGCTCATCGATGTAGAGTTCCATGGCCAGGTCTGTCGGAACCCGCCCGGCTGATGTATGGGGACTATACAAATACCCCATCTGTTCCAGGACCGACATTTCTTTGCGAATGGTCGCCGATGATACCGAACAGATAAGTCGCTCCACGATAATGGCCGAGCCGACGGGTTGCCCCGTTAACACATAGCCATTTACAACTGCCCGTACGATGTCCGCCTGTCTTTTGGTAATACGCTCTGCCATACTCTGCATCAGTTCTAGCACTCACACAGATAGAGTGCCAACAGATGCAAGATAAGTATTCAAAATCAAGTTGTCAATTAATATTTAAATCCAGTTACCATTTTTCGGCAACTTGCTCGAGCCTGTACGCCAACTGGCGTTCTTAATAAGATGAGAAAGGTCAATGCGATCGAAAAGTGGCTAAAAGGGTCACCGTCGGTGACCCTTTTAGCCATTCACAGAGTTTTTCGAAGAAAAATCAAGCTGTCGCTTGAGACAGCTCAGGTAGCGCATCATTATGAAATATTAAAGATGCGCTACAAGCTTTTCGAGTAAAGCATTGAACTTTGGGGTTGGCGTTGTTTTCATAATACAGTTGTCGCACAGGCTCGCTCGCGTTTAAACAGATATTCCAGGCTTTCCAGACTTTTTTCAAGTTCAAAAAACAGTATTTGTGCAAGCGAATCCAGCAAGGCAAGCGCATTGCGATCGGCATCGCCCTTGGTTACCGCCTTTAGCCTGTCAGAAATCCCCATGTTTACCTTTTCCACTTCCTTATAACGAGCCAAAAGACCCGTCAATTTAATATCCACCTCTTCCCCTTTTTTATGGGCAAAGTATTGCTCCAGCAGGTACGTTGACACGGCACGAAAAACCGTTTCCTCCATGGAGGCAAACGGGGTATGAAACCTGGCCATAGGTTTTAAAAAATTCATATTGGGGCAGTCGCTTGTCGACATGATCAGCCCATAAATCGAGTAGAGCCCTTCTTGAAGAGAAATCTTTTTGCTACTAAAACGTTCTTCGGTTCGCACAAGGACCAGGGCCTCATCGTGAGATATCTCATTTTTGAAATATTCCACAAATGAAGATAGATTCACCGCGACCGGGCAATGCTCGACCTTGTCTACCGACAGGGGACAGTTTTCACATTGATGAAACCCCAGGCGGGTCCATTCCGGGCGAAATGAGGCATCAACATTAATATACGAAATCGTCTCAGGATCAAGCCTGATGAAGTAATCCTTTTTTTCACCCGAGGCGAATTTAAATCGATAGTGAATATTTATTGCTTCCATATAAATTCTACTTATAACAGTATCAAACCCCTGGGTATTTATTTCATAACCAGATTACCCGCACCCGCCGCTAAATACAGACTCACGAACTGCGATTATCTCGAAATGATATGCCTTATTTATCGGAAGTCCGCTCACCGTACATTAATCATGCTGTAGCGGACTCTCCATCTACTACTGTCAGGAGTATCTAAAGCCCGCCCTCACGGCGCCCCAGTAACGATCTTTAAAATGCAGCCGAACAGACATGTCCATTAACGGCTCTGCCGAAGCCAGAATACATTGTAATGAATAAATCGATTCGCTTTTCGTGGATTGCTTACTCACATAATCCTCCAAAATCACGCCGCCTCTTATGATCACCCCGGCATCCTCATCGTCAGAAGCCAGCTCCCTGTTTTGGGAATTGGTCAGGGGAACATAACCTTCGTCATCCATGACAATAAAGTATTTAAACCCCTCATACAAGGTGATATATTCGTCTACCAGGGCCTGAAGAGAGGATTCAAAAAAACTGTCATACCTGGCTCGATATTTCCGGGCGCCTTCATCGGGAATCTTTTCATAATTGCGTGAAAACAGATTTTCTTCCGTGAGCATTCCCCGGCGTAACCCATTTTCGATGATCTTCTCAAACTCCATCACAAACCGGGTTAAGATGGAATATATTTTATCATTTTGTTTCGTCAGCATTTCAGAAATTTGTCTGGCATGAATGATCTTTGCCAGGTGATCGCCCTGAACCTTCATATCATGACTCGTACTGGAAAGCTCCTGCATATGCATGAAATTTTCATCTATGAAAGATTTAATCGTCATAAAGTTATCCGTAATCTTCACGGCCAAATCTTTATTTACCTCCATCTCCTCCGTGATCTCAAGGATCTCCGACTGAATCGACTCCATCATCCGCACAACGTATTTAATGGATTGCTCCCCAAGCCTTGCGACCTGGAGTCCTTCCAGCGCCTCACGCCCCTCTTTATAAATAATCTCCTGGACCCCTTTGGTTTTGGTATTGATATCCCTCATCGTATTTGTGATATCCTGGACGGAAAGATGTGTCAGGGCAGCCAACTGCTTGACCTCCCGGGATACCATCACAAACCCCGCCTGTTGTTCGACAAACCTTGCCCCCTCAATCGAGGCGTTCAACGAAAGCAACCGGGTCTGGCTTGCGATCTTGTCGATGACATGCACCACGCCTTCGACTTTCTTTGTCGCCGCCATAAGTTCGTAGATACTCTTCTTGGTGATATCCACAAACTTCATCATCTTGTTTACCATCTCCATGATGTCGGAAACCTTGACCTCGCCGGTACGGGCCGCATCCAGTGTTTTCCCGATAATATCCCGGGTTATGTCCACCGACTGGGTCGTATCAAAAAAGGTTTTCTGCATCAACTTCGCAACTTCCAGTACGTTTAAGAGCCTTCCCTTTTCTTTATTGATATTTTCAATGTTCCTCAGGGCCGTACCGCGAATTTCCAGGGCGGTTGACATGATGTTATCGGAAATGGCCTTCAGGTAAAAAATATAGGAAACCTCGGAGGCCTTCAGGTAGAGCGATTGCGGTTGTTCTACGGCTTTTTCTTCATGAGACTGAAAATCAACATACCTTTCTAATCTTTTCATGATAAACACAAAAAACCCGGGAACCCCCACGGTGGCAAGGCACATCAGATAGAGGCTATTGAGGGTAAAATTCTCCGGGAAAATTTGAACCTGGTCGTTCATAAAATAGGCAATCATAAAAAAAATGCCGGAGGCGGCCCCAAAAAAATAAACCGGTTCTTTCCTGAAAAAAAACACAAGCGCCATGGGCAACAAGATATGATACATAACGTATACCGGGTACCCCTTCAACAGGGCCAATATACAAAGGGATACCGCAACCAGGCCCAGTGTAGACAACCAAATGGACATTTTTGCCCACTTCCCGGAGCTTAAAACATGGGACAAAAAAACGACCAGCGAAAGACCGACAACAAGCCCCGCAAAAAAATGACTTTGTTGCTGGTACACGAGGTATAATAAAACCGTTAAATGCAGCGCCAAAAAAACCGTAAAAAACTTCTGGACGCGAGTGATTGAATATTTCATTCTATTACTATACATTATCGGCCTTTTTGTATTTTACACGCCCTTTATACCCCGATTTTTTGTTTGTTTTTTTTACCTCTAAGGAAAAAACAGGCAAATTATGCAAAGCAACGCAAATCTCAAGGAGGTTCGAAGTAAAAGCTCCAAAAAATAAAATTATAAGGAAAGTTTCGCATACACGACCTTAATACCGCGTCCGAATTAACCGATATAGTAAATAAGGTTTTTTTTATACAAAATTCACCTCAAGTTAAAGCCATATGAGTTCAGCCACAACCACACTCCCTCAAAATCCCGCTCCGTATGGCAAAGAACCTTTGACGGACTCAGGCGCAAAATTTGTCGACGCCCTGTTTTCCTACTGGATCACCGTTCCCCTGGTTACCTTCCTGTCCATGGGTCTGGTCATTCTCAGCAATTACAATCTCTACGCAAATATTCTTTTTTACTTCAGCCTTTGCCTCTTTTTGACATATCGAAAACCGGCTCCCCTGTTTTTAAGCATGTCCCTCGTCGGTCTTTTTTACCTGTACCTGCTCTATTCAGAAACCGCCGAACCGCTTAACCTGGAAGATATCAAGTGGCTGCTCCTGGTTCATACGGGTTTTACCCTGTCCATCATCGCCGGCTTGAACATGGTTCCTTTCAAAACCGCCGCGAAGCCTGATATTGATGACAAAAAAATATCTCTGAAAAATGAATCTGACCAGGACCAGGTAAAAATTACCGACATTGTTTTCATCAACACCATTATTGAAACCATTGAAAAAGATTCCGCCTTTATCAACGAACTCATCGGCATAAACGGCGGACGACTGAGAGCCCAGGTAAACCAGTCACATGAGATCATGATCTCGACAAACGAGCTCAAGGCCTTCTTTGACGATATCAATAAAAATGTCGGTATCATACGAAGCATGTCCGAACGGGCCATAGAATCGGCGATGGTCGGCCAGACCATGCTGCACAACATGGAAGAAGAAATCGGCCGGCTCCTGGGTACCATGGGAAAAACCACCGACCTCATCGTCAACCTGGGGAAGTCGTCCCAGAAAGTCAGCGAAATCATCGAGAGCATCGAAAACATTGCCGACCAGACAAACCTCCTTGCCCTGAACGCTACCATCGAAGCGGCCCGCGCCGGCGAACAGGGTCACAGCTTTGCCGTTGTCGCCGAGGAAATCGGCAAGCTTGCCGAAACGACCCAGAAATCCACCAAAAACGTAATCGATATGATCGAATCGATTCGAATTTCGACCAACATTGCCGAAGAGGTTGTCCCGAAAGAGTCGGCCCAGGCCCATGTCATCATCGAAAGCTCCGTCCTTGTCCTGGAAGATCTCAAGGCCATCCTGGAAGCCGTCGAATATATGACCGACCAAATCCATGACGTTTCGATCATCGCCAAGCAGCAATCCAGCCGCGCCGAAGACATCAGCCTGTACATTGAATCCATCGCCCGGTTCATTCGCGAAAGTTCTGCCGACGTGGCCGATATCTATTCGTTTACCGACACCCTGGACATTCAAATTGACGCCATGAGGAACATCGTCAACCGCCTGAAATTCGACGAAAGAATTGAAAACCCCACCCCCAAATTGATCAACCTGGGTAAAGAATTTATCCGCGAATGCTGCCAGGTTTTTGAAAACGCCATAGAAACCGGGCAGATTACCGAAGAGGAACTTTTCAGCCGCAAATATACCCAGATCAGCGGGTTTAACCCGCCCAAATATCGTTCCGATTTTGACCGTTTCACCGATGAGTATATTTCCCCGCTCCTGGAAAATTACCTTGCCAAAGACGAGCGATTGGACTATTTTTCCATTACCGACGACAACGGGTACTGCCCGACCCACAATAAAAAATACTCCATGGGCATCGCCACAGATCTAAACATGGACAGAAATCTAAACAGAACAAAGCGAATTTTTAACGACCCCATCGGTAAAAAAGCCGCCAAAAATACAAAAGACGAATATCTTGTTCAAATGTACCCGCGCGATACCGGCGACTTTATGAACGACCTGTCATTACCCATAATATTTCGTGGACGTCATTGGGGAGCCGTCAGAATTGGATACGTATTTGGTAAATAAGCCCTATGTACGCAAATACCGACTTCGACGAACTCCTGAAACATCGCTCGCAATTACACGGCATTGATTTTTCAAAAACAACCGCCTCTGAAGACCAGGTGCAAAACCGAATCCTGGATACCCCTTACATTCAACTGGACTATAACCGTAACCTGATCGACGCCCAGACCTTGCCCTTACTGGAAAAATTTTTACTCAGCAAAGATTTCTTCCAGTTCCGGGATGCTCTTTACCGCGGCGGCATCGTCAATGCGACAGAAAACAGAAGCGCCGATCACATCGCCCTGAGAGATCGTCATAATCTTTTCCAGGGAAGCGTCGAGGTCAAAAACGAAATTCAAAAATCCCTCGTCAAAATGCGGGAACTCACAGGAATCATACATTCCGGGCAGTCAACGCCATTTCTGGCCGGGGGGATCAAACACATTGTTCACATCGGCATCGGCGGCTCAGACCTTGGCCCGCGAATGGTCGTCGACGCCCTGAGGGAGTTCAGGTCGCCTGCCGCGCCCGAAATATTCTTTATTTCCTCGGTTGATCCCTACGAGATACAACATGTCTTAAGCAAGGTAGACCTTCAAACCACCCTGTTTTTAACGGTATCGAAAAGTTTTAACACCCCGGAAATTCGCGTCATCACCGAAAACATCCTCGAAAAATTCAAAGGCGAAGGCATCGGCCATCAAAACCACTTTATTATCATTTCGGCAAATGAAAAGGCGCCAGGTATTCTCAATACGCATCCGGAAAATTTTCTGAAAATCCCGGAATCCGTCGGCGGCAGGTTTTCTCTCTGGTCGGCAACCGGCCTTGTCATCTGCCTCCACCTCGGGTTTGACCGATTTTCTGATTTTTTAACCGGGGCCTCTGAAACGGACCGGGACTTTCTCCAACAACCCCCGTTAAAGAATCTACCGGTAATTCTCGGTCTCCTGGAATTCTGGTACACGAATTTTTTTCAAAGCAGGTTTTTTACCGTAAACCCGTACACCGAGAGACTGAGATTGCTCCCCATGTTCCTGCAACAGTTGCAGATGGAGTCCAACGGAAAATCCACGAACCTCGACGGGCAGCATATCGACTACCCTACTTCGGCGGCCCTGATCGGGGTTTCGGGAACGGCCTGCCAGCATTCCTATTTTCAGGCCCTTCACCAGGGGACCCATTTTTTCCATGCCGACCTTATCGGTCTTTTACGCGCCCCCGATTTTAAGACCAACCCGAAAAATCACTCGTTTTTATTTTCCAGCATGCTGGCGCAGGCGCAAACGATGATCTCGGGGTATGACGATTCGCCGGGCGAAAAGGTCGAAGAACATAAAAAAATTTCCGGCAACAAACCCTGTAACCTGATCCTGCTGAAAGAATGGAAACCGGCCGTACTGGGTAACCTCCTGGCAATGTACGAACATAAGACCGCCGTTCTCGGGATTCTCTGGCAGGTCAACAGTTTTGACCAATGGGGAGTCGAACGCGGTAAAAAAATCTGCACCCAGATAGAAGAGTATATTGACGACGAAAAAGCCGACTCCTCGTTCATAAACCCGGTCAATAAAAACAACATCCGGTTATTCAAGAACCTGTAATGTCGACCGTAAAATCTGTCTCGTTGCTTTTTGCCTTCGGCGCCCTGGCGGCTCTCTCGGCGGCCCCCTTGAACCTCTGGGTTTGCGGCTTTGTCATGCTCTTTCCGTATTTTTATTTTCTTGAAAATTCCCGCCCCGGGTTCAAATCTTCGTTATTATGGGGCTACCTTTTTACGCTATCGTATAACGTTTTTATTTCGTCGTGGCTGTTGTACACCATCGTGGTTTTCGGGCACATCCACTGGACGGCCGCAATTGTCATATTTTTACTCTACACATTGATTACATCGTCGCGATACGTATTTTTTATCCTGCTGGTTCAACTTTGGAACTTCCTTCAAAAACAACCCTCCCTGAAGTTTTCCCGAATCGTCGCCAACCGGTATTTTTCCTGGACCTTCTGCTGGGGAATGTCGGAATACTTCGGCTGGCAACTCTTTCACGCCCTCGGCGCCAATCATGCCGGCGGCGATCATTTACTGATCCAGTCGGCGGATCTCGTCGGCGTCCATGGACTTTCCCTGTTCTGGTTCCTTATAAACCTGGCGTTATACGATTTACTTAAAACGTTTTTCCCGGAAAAAAATCCTTCGTGGCAAAGAACCATACTTCAAAATAAAGGAATTATCTTTACGGCGACGCTGGCCCTCTGCCTGCATCTCTACGGATTTTTTGCGGCCGGTTACTACCAAAGAAAAAATAACGGCTATGAAAAAAAACGTATCGCCCTGGTTCAGGGCAATACGCCGCTTGCCTTTGAGGCAAACCGCTCCGTTATGGACCAGGTTCTGGCAACCCTCCAGGTACAGGTTGACCTGACGACAAACCTGCTGGAAAAAAGCGTCGCCGAAAATAAAAAACCCGACCTGGTCGTATGGTCCGAAAGTTCGGTTCCGTTTTTAAGCTACCAGACGCCGGGGTACTTTACCCGGGCCATGGAAAACCTGCAAGGCAAATATGAAGTGCCCATGATCATCAATGACGTCTACCTGGAAACCGTAAATGGCAGACAACGCTACTACAACAACCTGTGGCTGTTAAACGAGAAGGGAAAACCCCTGGGTTACTACCATAAAATCGAACTTCTGCCCTTTGGAGAATTCATACCCTTTGCCGATTTATACCCCGAAATCTATGACCTTGTTCCGGAAATTTCCGGTTTCACCCCGGGAACCGAGAAAAAGATTCTCAGCCTCAATTCCCTGAAAATCATTCCGTCGATTTGTTACGAACTTTTATCGCCCACCTTTACCCTGGATTTTTTCAAGCGCAGCGGTGGCCAGGGTCAGGTCATCATCAACCTCACCAACGACACCTGGTTTGGCCTGACGACCGAAAATGCCCTTCACATGAAGGCCTCAAGTTTAAGGGCCGTCGAATTGCGGCTGCCCATCCTTCGCGCCACCAATTCGGGTATCAGCGGCTATGTCGATACGACGGGGCAGATTCATGAACCGACAAAAAGCGACACAAGGGATACCCGGATTTACGAAGTCCCGATTCCCGACAAAAGCCATTCGCCCTACTCCGTGGTCGGCCTGTGGCCGTTTCGAATTTTTTTACTCGTCGGGGGATTTTTCTGGCTGACAAACCTTGGGTCTTTTTTCCGGGCCCGGAAAAAATGAAACCGGTATTATATCACCTGAATTGGTTTTGCTAAAGCAAAACCAATTCAGGTGATAAGGGTGCAAAGCCCCGATCTTCGTTACTGAATGAGTAAAACCACTTCGGCAAAGGCGCCGAGGTTTGCCTGTAGCGATTTGCGAATGCACTGAATCATGATGTTACGGGAGTTCTCGGGGCTTGCCTGAACCAGCGCGTTATCGAGGTGAACGATAATCTTACCCTGGTAGTTCCAGATATGTTTTACCAGAAGTTCGTCTTTGATGGCCTTGACGCCGCGCACGCTTTCGGGCGCCACGGAAAGCTGCTGGACGATCGCCCAGGCGTTTTCAACAAGCAATTTTTCGCGGTTAGCCGCATTGTATCGATCGTCAAAGGCCGTTTTCTGGCGCAACTCGACAATATTGGATTTTTCGCTGGACCCGCTCTTTTCGTTTAAATCCTTAATCGAGGCGGGATAGTACAAAATAATTTCTTTACGCAGGTCTTCCGGTGGCGGCGATAAAAACTTAAACGGGCTCAAAAGATGAAAGGGGTTGATCTTGGCCAGGACAAATACCCCAAACAGGTTGATCCATAAAAACAGGGCGATAACGCGAAACAGGAAAACCCGGTCGTTGTCGTTTTTTCGTAAGTACTGCAGGCCGCGGTTGTACCACTGGAGGGCAAATTTACGGGTCTTGTCAATTAGTCGTTTCATATCTTAAAATTACATTTTTGGTCTATATTTAATAAAATTTTTTATCCCGGAGGAAATCGCATCACCCAGGTTTTTTTTATACCGGCCGGTCTGTAAAACCGCGGCCTCGTCGCTGTTGGAAATATACCCCATCTCAATCAGCACGGCGGGCATCAACGACTTTCGCAGGACCCGAAAATCCGCCTTGCGAACCCCGCGGGAAGACACCTGCCCGGAAAGTTCAGTCATAAGCGTTCTGTTTAATTGTCTGGCAAGCATTTTACTTTCCGCCAGAATCTGCGAGTTCAACAGGTACGACTCAATGCTGTCGATGTCGGGGTCGCCCGAAGAAACCAGGTCGTTTTCGCGCATCATCACCTTTCGATCTTCCTCCGAACCGGGGTTCTGCGACAGGTAGAAAACCTCGTAACCGTGAATGCCCCGCTCAAGAGTCGCGTTACAATGAAGACTTATAAATATGCCAAAATTGTTTTTTTCCAGGTGGTCGTTGGCGATATCCGCGCGTTTCTCAAGGGCCACATAGACGTCTTTATGGCGGGTCATGTAGATGCGCACCCCCGGAAACTCCCTTTTTAACAAGTCGTCGAGGTACTCCGCCACCTCCATGGTGATTTTTTTCTCGATAACCGAGGTCCCCGAAGAGGCGCCGGGGTCCCTGCCGCCGTGACCCGGGTCGATTACGATAAAATCAATTCCATTGATTTTTACATCCATTTTTGGCTCGTCAACGACCGTGATGTTTTTTTTCTCAAACTTGTAACTGACCGGCAGGGCAAGCTCGGTAAAGACCTCCTCGACCAGGGGCCGGGGAAGGTAGATGTCGTTTTTGTGATACACGGGGGCAAACTCCAGGGAATACAGGTCGTCGCCGACGGCATAGAACTTTGAATCTACCTGTATTCTGAGGGTTTTTTTCCCGTGAATGATTTTTGCCGTCAGGAGTATGGGATCAAAATCCACCCGGGTATGCTTTACAACGGATTTAAACCTCTGAAGGGAAATGTACTCTCCGCCTTCGAGTTTGTCATATTCTAACCGGCTTTCGTTTTTGACAGAAGTTTCTTTACGTTGATTTTTATGCCGGTCTTTTTTTTCGCCGCTGTAAATTGCCGAAGACAAAATGATGACGGCTATTCCCAAAACAATTGTCCTTCGCGGTTTTCTAAAAAACCCGGGCAACGTAACGGCTCTTTCAAATACGGTTCGGCTGGGGAAAGTATACACAATCCTTTTTAGTATCGGTCAGATTTCCGATACCGTTGACTGGGTTTTCCGGTCGCGCTTGTTTTTAAAAAACCGCTGAAGCAACCGGGTTGACCCAATTTCGTCATTTAAACCGGGGTAGGTATGTATCGACGGCACATGATTATGACCAGGTAGAGACAAAACGGACCGCAGCCCCGGAAGCTTGTCGTCTGTGGCAAGAAAATGGACCGCGCTGATTCTGGCCAGGATAACGGCCCCCGAACACATCGCGCAGGGCTCCAGGGTGGTAAACAGTTCGCAGCCGTTCAACCGTTCGTTTTGTAAAACCCCGGCGGCCTTTTGAATGGCCAGCAATTCGGCATGGGCCGTCGGGTCGCGCCTTTCGACGATCCGGTTTCTTTCTTCGGCGATGACCACACCGTCTTTAACGACGACGGCCCCGACCGGGACCTCGTCTTGTTCATAGGCCTCAAGGGCCTGTTGAAAGGCGGCCCCAAAGGCGATTTTAACATATTCGGCGGTTTCGGCGTTACTCATTATGCACGATCTCGGTGCCGATTCCCTTGTCGGTAAAGATCTCGTACATCAGGGAGTGCTCGATACGGCCGTCGATAAAATGAACCTTGTCGACGCCGCTTTTTAAGGCCTTCAAGGCCATCTCAACCTTCAGCTGCATGCCGCCATGCAATACCCCGTCTTGTATTAACCTGTAAATTTCGGCCTCGGTCACATGGCTGAGTTTTGTCTCGGCCCGGGTATGATCCAGGTAGATGCCATTTACGTCGGAGATGAATACCAGTTTACGGGCCCTCACCGATTCGGCCACCGCCACGGCCACCAGGTCGGCGTTGATGTTCAGGTATGACCCTGCGGGAATGCCTGCGTCGACGCTCTTGCCAATCGAGGAGATCACGGGGAGAAGATGCGTGTCGATTAAACCCGCGTTGATGGAGGCGACCTCCCCCACCCTGTTTTCGGGGTCGGCCGGGTCAAGGAGCCTTGCCGAAACGGTATTGCCGGCGGCCAACCCCAGGGGCTGGCTGCCAAATTCCCGAAGTTTGTCGCAGATGACCTGGTTGAGATCGGCAAAGACTTCCCGGGCAAGGTCGGCCGCCTCGGCCGTCGTCTTTCTCATGCCCTTTTCGAAAACCACCGGCAGGTTTCGCTCTTTCATTTTTTCCGACAGCATTTTACCGCCGCCGTGAACCAGGATAATGTTGATGCCGTGTTGCTTCATCTGGGCAACGTCTTCCAGGAAATAATCCATCATGGATTTTTCTTCCAGCGCCGCCCCGCCGTACTTTACCACGATCGTGGAACCCTGAAAAATCTTTAAATACTTTTGACCCTCGTCGGTTTTAAAAAAATCAGCTGCCTTCATATTCGGGCATTTTTTACAGCCAATACAGGCGGACAATCGCATCGCGATGGCACAAGGGGTTTTTTATCAAAGCCTGTGCGCCAACTGGTTTTTTAATAAAACTGAAGGAGTCAAAGACCAAGGTTCAAAAATTCTCCCGAAGCGTTAAAACCGCCTTGCCCGAAACGGCCAAAATCTAAAAACGAAACTAAAGGAAAATTCGAACCGACCAGGATGTATTCACCGGGGTAAAATCAATTCCCTTTCTATGCAAGAAAATGAAATTCATATCATACGATCCCTGTCAAATATTTAAAATATTTCGTTTTACGCGCAAGCGTGAAATTTATTAGTGAAACTATGTCTGTAAAACTTTCCAAAGATTTGACCTTTGAAACGGCCCTGAAAGAACTCGAAGAGATTACCCGCAGCCTCGAAGAAGGCAGGGAATCTCTTGAAAAATCCATGGAGTTATACGAAAGAGGCGTTCTGCTTAAGGGCTTCTGCGAAGGCAAACTAAAAGAGGCCGAGGGCAAGTGGGCGATTCTGCGAAAGAAAACCGGCGGCGAGGTTGTCGCCGAAGAAATCAGCCGGGACCATTTTGACGACGAAAAGGGCGCAACCGGGGCCGCCCAGGGAAACATGTTTTAATGCCGACCCGGCCCGAAAATATCCGAAACGCCGTCGTCGAAACCCTCGAAGCGGCCGGCCAGTCCATACTGGAAAACCTGAAAAACGAGGCTTTTGTCGAACAGTGCCTCGTTGCCGCCCGGATTTTAAAGGATTCCTCAAACCGCATCATCGCCACCGGCATGGGCAAGTCTGGCCTCATCGCGCGTAAAGTCGCCGCCACATTGACCTCGACCGGTTCGCCCTCGGTCTACCTGCACCCCGCCGACGCCCTGCACGGCGACATGGGCAACATTCAAAACAAAGAGGTGGTACTGGCCTTCAGCAATTCCGGCGAGACCCGCGAAATCATCGAGCTGTTGCCCCACATCCGCTTTCTAGGCGCCAGGATCATCGCGGTGACGCAAAAAAAAGAAAGCACCCTGGCCCGGGAATCGGACATCTGCATTTCGTTTGACATCACCAAAGAAGGCTGCCCGCTGCAACTTGCCCCGATGGCCTCAACCACGGTCTCGCTGGTCATTGGCGATGCCATCGCCGCCGCCCTCATACAGCTTAAGCAGTTTAAACCAACCGACTTTGGCAGGTTTCACCCATCGGGTTCGCTTGGCAAAAAACTCCTCACCCGCGTTTCGGACATCATGTACGACAACACCGCCGCCTTTACCATCGCCAAATCGTCGATTTTTAAAGAAGTTTTGTCTTGCATGGTGTCCAGCAACCTGGGGGCCATATTGATCGTCGGGTCAAAGGGCCACCTGCGGGGCATCATCACCGACGGCGACATCAAGCGCCTGTTCGACAGTTTTGAAAAAGACATCCCCGCCCTGTTTTTAAAAACCGCCGAAGAAATCATGCACCCCGAACCCTCCTTCATTGGCCCCGACAGCCTCGTAGAAGAGGCCATCGCTCTCATGCACGAAAAAGGAACCTACATATTGCCTGTTGTCGACAAAAGTAAAAAACCCGTCGGTATTGTCCGCATGCACGACGCGATCGGTTTTGCCTAAGACGGCAAAACGTTATCTGCTATAATCCCGGTTGTTTTATAACAAGTTTTATAAAGTTTTAAAACAACATAAAGGCAAGGCCTACAATAACGGTTGGCGCCAAAGCCGCGGCGAGAAGCCCTGAAGGGGAAATGCCGTCTTTAAAAAATGGCGATAAGATCGATTGCCCTGCGGGATTCGGGGCGTTTGCAATGACGGTTAACCCGCCTCCGGTCACCGCCCCTGCCACAACGGCATATTTCATGGCATCCGTCAGATTTGGCACAAGGCTGCTGAGGTAGGTAATCGCCGCATTATCGTTTATGGCCGTCAAGACGGTGGCTCCCAGCATCAACGGAATTTCGGAAAGATTGCCCAGAATCGGCGCAAGCCACCAGCCCTGCAGGCCGCCATGAATAACCAGACCCGCAAGAAAAAACCCTACCAGCAAAGGACTTCTCATATTATTTCTATTCTGGTGATGAATCGTCGCCTGGTAAAAACCCAGGTAAAATAAAAATCCCCCGATAAACAGGGGCGGGTTATGCGCATTAAAAACCGTCCATGCCATACATAATAGATGGAAGATTATGATCCAGGCGGGTATATGGTCCTTACGCTCGTCCCAGGGGACAATGTTATGAGTTGCCGCCGCTCGCTTTTCCAGTTTGGTAAACTCTTTGGCAAAGATCAATAAGTAAAGAAAGTTGTTTATGACGATGCCAATGACGGCTTTCCATCCAAATTGAGTAAGCATAAATGGCAAATCCCAGTTCCATTTTCCGGCTACCATGAGAACCGGGGGGGCCGCAAAATGAGAAAGCGTGCCGCCGACAGAAATGTTGACAAACAATAAGCCAAGCGTGGCATAGGCAAATTTTGGCGATGGTTTGAGGTCATAAAACTGACGCCCCAGCAGGAGAGCCGAAATGGTCATCGCCCCTGGTTCGGTAATAAACGAACCGAGGATCGGGCCAATGGTTAAGATGATAAACCACCAAACGACGGGTTTTTTACCGCCAATACTTGCGATAACTTCCAGCGATGTTTCGGCCAGTCGTATAATGGGCCTTGATGACGCCAACGCCATGATGACGACCACAAAAAGCGGTTCTGTAAAATTTACTCCATGCGTCATGTAACCCACAAACGTTTTCCAGTCGAAGAAATACACAACGGCCCCGGCAAGTACGATGACCCAGAGACCAAAAATGATTTCGACTTCGCCTAAAAAATGGGCGGCATGAGCCTTAAAATCAACCTCTTCAAATGGTTCCCCTGAATATTGTTTCCGCAAAGCAGGGTCCCTTGTGGCGAGCATCGTTTTGTGTTTTTTTTCCAGCCTGTGCGCCAGCGCGGTAAATTTTGCCGCCATAAATGTATGTATGATGGCCAGGGCAAATATTATAGTGGCGACAACGTTAAAAGGTTCTTTTTTAACTCTGTTTGCCAGTATTTCCGTAACATCCTTTATGGGTTGATCGTCATAACTGTCCAGGGATCTTGGGATCGAAACCTCAGTTGGGCTGCCATGAGATTCTCCGGGCATCTGTGCTGCGCTTACTATGGATGTCATTGCAAATAACATCAACATGGAACCCGCTATTTTTATTTTTAACATTCAAACTCCTTGATCTCTTATGCGTTTATCTTTAATTGCGTTTGTTAATCTTCTGGTAATAAATTTTCATGATATCGTTAAATTTCAGGTAACCCAGTACATTGGCGTTGCTGGTAACGGCAACCTTGTCAAAATCATATTCCAGGATAATATTCAAGGCATCGCCCAGCGTGTCCCTAAAGTCACAGAAGGAATTTCTTCCGCCAGGTCGCCGACGGTTCTGCGAATCCCTTTTGCGGCGTCAGGCAATGCGGTATATTTTTTTTTGATGGATAGCATACCCAGGTATTGAGAATTCTTTGAAAGAACGACAAAATCGCTTGCCTGAATTTTTTTGGCCAGTACTTTAAATTTCGCCAACGACGTTTCTTCGGAAACTACGGCGTGATTTTTTAAATTTTCCGTAAAATGCGATATGCGAATGTTTCGCATAATGTCCATATCGTAGGCATGGGCGGGGGATTGAAACCTGTTCTCAAGCTGGGTGCGGTAAATGGCGATTTTATGCGACAGCGTCAGGGTAATGATGGATCCGATCATCAGGGGGGGCATCAAAACATAACTGCCGATCATTTCACAAATCATAATCATACCTGCAATCGGGGCCCTTGCGATTCCCGAATAAAAGGCGCCCATTCCGACGAGCATAAACGACGGCAGCGAGATTTGATTTTCCGGCAGAACATATCTCGCGACCAGCCCGACGAAAAAACCCAGTAAACCGCCAATGTATAGCGACGGGCCGAACATCCCCGCAGACCCGCCCGAACCGATCGTAAATGACGTCGCGATAATTTTTAAAGATAAAATTAATAGAATTACGGACCCTGTCGTTAGCAAAGCGCCAAAACTGCCGGGTTGATTTTTTACTTCCATAATTCTTTGAACAAATACCTCGCCTGTGCCCAATACAAACGGGAAAAAATATCCCATCAAACCAACGATCAACCCGCCAATGGCCGGTTTCAAGACAGGGTGAACCGCAAGCCTGTCAAAACCGTTTCGTACGACATTAAATACCTTGATAAACAAATTGCCGCAACCATAACTCAAAAAACCCAGAATGATATAAAACAAATACGATGCCAGGGGTTGAACGCCGACAATTCCGGGCGGCGAATAGACCGAATGAAAACCGATGATGGACGAATACAGCAGGTAGGAAGAAATCGACGATATAATGCATGGCAGTAACGCATCGCTTTCCATATCCTCTTTATAAACCATTTCAACGGCAGTCAGGGCGCCGCCCAACGGCGAGTGAAAAATCGCGCCCAGGCCGCCCGCCGCCCCGGCAAGCAGGAGGGTTCGTCTTGCCTTTGGCCCCCCGCCCAGCAAATTATTCAGCTTTGACCCGATACTGCCGCCGATCTGGGCCACCGGCCCCTCTTTGCCGCCGCTGCCGCCAAAACCCAAAGTAAAAACCGTGGCAAATATTTTGTAAAAAGAAATGCGGCCCCGCAGCCTGCCTTCCATTTGATGAAAGGATTCAATAAAGGAATCCATGCCGCTACCGGAAGTCTCCTTGCTGAATTTATAGATTATATAACCGGTCAGCAGGCCTCCAATCGCCGGTAAAAAAATAAACGGCCAGTAGCCGAAATGGAAATTGTACGTATTGTTATCCAGGAAAACATCGGGGTTGTTATACGATGGAAAATGGTTTTGAAAAAAATGATTTGTCGCATCAAGACAATAAACAAAAAGAAAGGTTGCCAAACCGGTAAACAACCCGGTTATTGCCGAGGCGATATAGACGCTCGGAGCGCTTTTTATTTTTAAAATTCTATATAATGCCGTTTTTGTAAAATCTGAAGAATTCATCGTTTGTTAAAAATAAGGACACCGGCGCCTTATTCGCCATTGGTTACAGTTTTTAATGGATGGCAAACTGACAAGGAAATTTGTCTCAAATTTGACCCTGGAGTTGAAAAATAATGGCAAGGTATATGGCATATAAAATTAAAAGCCTCGGGGCTGTCTAAAAAGTCACTAGACTTTTAGACAGCCCCGAGGTTGATCTTCTGTATTTCAATTATTTTTTAATTGCATTATAACTTTGGATATATGCTATTACAATACCGCCCAACCCTTGCTCAAACATATGATAAATTGCATTTTTAATTTCATATGTTATTGATGTATCATGGGCGCCCGCCATTGCCAACCCATGTGGAAAAACCCAAAGAATGCCAATAATCATTCCAACTTTTATTCCTTCCACAACTGGTTTACTTGTCTTTAATTTAAACGAATATACTATCGTCATTAAAAAAGCTAATATAAGATAAGCCAGAAGCATAAGCCCTAAACCTTTGTGATGCGCTTCTATGTTATGGTTGAGGCTTGGTAAAATCAAATTATGCCAAAGACCCGCAGTAATCCACATGGCAAAGCCGCCCAATATTGTCGAACTCGTTAATTTAAGTATTGTCATTTTAAAACTCCTTTGTTTTATTTGATGGGAAATGTAACATAGAATTTTCTTTAATACTTGTACGAATCAGCTATTGTATGATTATTTTTTAATTGAAGACGGTTTTATTCCAAATGCTTTTTTAAATGTTTTAATAAAATGGGATTGATCCGAAAATCCTCCGAAATGGGATGCATGGGTTAAGGTATGGTGATTATGTATCGCATGTAAAGAATTTACCATTTTTAAGTGCAAAATAAATTGTCTAAATGTCAGGCCAGTTTCTTGCTTAAATAAATGATAAAATCTGCCCGGAGACAGGGAGATCAGGTCAGCGATCTGTTTAAGATTCATGTTTTCATTTTCTGAATTTTTCATAAAATGAATAGCACGAAGGATTCGCTCATCCATTTTCTGAACATGCAAACATGAAGATGGTAATTTTGAAACTATGGTTTCTAAAATATTATAAACTCTTTGAGTGTTATTGTCATCTTCATCGAACCATATTTTTAGATCATTTAATACATCTAAAAAATCAACCCTGTTCAAACTTTGAATCCCGGGGTTCGTCTGTTTAAATATCAGACTCGTTTCTGAGAAAGGATCAAGATGAATAAAAACCGTAAAATCATTTTTTGAGGCTAATAATTTATAATCAAAAGTCATGGGTATCAAAGCAGCTTCATATAATAATGAGCTGTTCTCGGAGGTGACAATTTCAAATTGCTTTTCGAAAGACAATACGATTGCAATGGAAGGATGTTTATGAAAAGTAGACTTGATATTTTTTCCAATGAAAATACCGCCGATTTCTGAAAATCCTATTTTATATTTTGATTTAATCATTATATGTGGGGAAAAACCAATATTTGACTCAAATTGAATAGTAAAGATTTAAAACTATAAAACCCGAGCTTTACATAAAAGGAAGCGCGTGAGGCAGACTGGCTCCACCAGGCGGCGAAGTTTTTCCAAACTTCACCGCTTGGTGGAATATAACTTTACAAAACCCGGAAAAAATATTTTTTGCCAGATATACAATTTCCAGGAGAAAGCATGAATTCCATTTTACTAATTTTTGGCGCGGCATTTTGCATCCGGTTGGTGTCTTTATCGATTTCCATTTCGCATGAGAAAAATTTAAAGGCACAGGGAGCAACCGAATACGGGACGTTTAACTCCAAGGTATTGTCGGCGGCGCACGTTTTGTACTACGTCGGGTCGGTCTTTGAGGCATGGCAGAAAAAAGCGGAGTTTAACCAATACACCATATGGGGAATCGGGCTATTTGTATTTTCCATGATCATGCTGGCCTGGGTTATTTTATCTTTAAAAGAAATATGGACCGTTAAGCTCTACATATTGAAGGGTCATCGTTTAAACACAAACGCCCTCTTTCGGTGGATTCGCCACCCCAACTATTTTTTAAATATCATCCCGGAGTTGGTCGCCATAGCTTTTATCTGCCAGTCCTGGAATGTGTTCATGATCGGGTTTCCGCTGTATATGATACCGCTTGTCACGCGAATCATACAGGAAGAAAAAGCCATGCGGGCCGAATTTGCGCAGTACTAGACAAGCCGTGTAAAACCATGCTCATGAAAACGGTTTTATACCTTTGTATTATCCTGGCTTCCCTGAAGTTTTGCAAGGAACCCGGTCAACACGAACTTCTCGACGGAGACCTCATTTTTCAACAATCGGAGTCGTCACAGAGCCGGGCCATCGAACTGGCCAGCCATTCAAAATACGGCCATGTGGGCATTATTTACAAGGCAGGCGGGGAATATTTTGTCTTCGAGGCCGTTCAACCCGTTAGACGAACTTCTTTGAAAGATTTTATCGCAAATGGCAGAAATTCGCACTATGCCGTTAAACGCCTGAAAAACCGGAATTTGCTGCTGACGCCGGAGGTTCTTGCCCGAATGAAATCTGAAGGCGAAAAATTTGAAGGTAAAAATTACGACCTGTATTTTAACTGGTCTGACGAAAAGATTTACTGCTCGGAACTGGTATGGAAAATCTACGACCGGGGCGCGGGCATTGAAATTGGGAAATTACGAAAACTCAGAGACTATGATCTTTCCAGCCAGGTCGTCCGCGAAAAACTGCGGGAGCGATACGGTCAAAATATTCCCCTGAACGAAACAGTTATCACCCCGGCTGACATTATAAACTCCGAACTCCTGGAGACCGTTTTTGAAAAGTGAAAAATGAAAAGCGAAAATGAAAAATAATGCGCCATATTTAACGCTGATTTTTCTCCTGTTTGTGGCGCTGAAATTCTGGTACACGCAAGCCACAACCGAAAGCCTGCTTTTTTTCCTCAAACCCGTCGACAAAATTGTGGAACTGGCCGTCGACTCGCCCTCGCAGTTTTTGCCACAAAAAGGTTATTTTCACGAGGATCTGAATATTGTAATCGACAGGTCCTGCTCGGGGTTTAATTTCTGGCTGATTTGTTTTGTCATGCTCGGCTCTTCGGCAATGAAATTTTTCTTGCGGCCCCGACAGAAAATCGCGGCAATTTTCGCCTTGCTTGTTTTTTCGTATTTTTTCACCATCTTTGTAAACGCCTGGCGAATATGGATATCCGTTAAAATGCAAAAAGTATGGGCTTCGATTTTCATGACGCCCCCCGCGCAGATTCACCAGGTCGAAGGTACGATGATTTACCTGGCCAGTCTGATCCTGGTTTATTTCACGGTTGACTGGCTGTTTCGAAAAACAACAAGACGCTATGCGACACCTGCTTAACCCGAAATGGCTGTTTTTTGTAAACACCCTGCCCCTGATTGTTCTATTCTTGCTTTTAGCCGCAGAATATGAAATCATCAAGAGTTTGCTGACCTACGAGAGTAAAGAATTCTGGGCAATCTTCTGCGGCGCTTTGTTTGTTTCAGGATTACTGAACATTCTCTATGGTTTATACCTGGTCAGGAAAAAAAAGACAGTACCTTTGTTCTATGGCATTTTTTTGGTATTCTGGTATGCAATATTTTTGATCCTCTATGGCGCATTTTCCTCAGAGATGTTTCCCCTTGTCATTCCCCGTTGGATGCTACCTGGTAACCCTTTCCTGTACATGGGTATCTTCATCATGCCTACCCTGGCCTACGGTCTGTTTACCAGCGTATTGCGCCTTACTTCCGAAATCAAGGCGGAAAGCGCCTGGTATACGTGGAAAAATTTTCTGTTTACCCTGGCCATTCCTCTTTCCTGGTTTGTGTATTTTCAAATCCTTTTACCTCTCTGGAAAATACCCGAATCTAAATACCAGGAGTTCGTATTAATCGTAATGTTAACCATTTCAACCTTTTTGTTTTTCTTTTTCTTAGTGCGCGGTATTTACCTCCTGGTATCTAAAAAATCGGGATTCTTTCAGAAGTACCAGCTTACCTGGAAAATTCCGGCGACGATTCTTTTGCCCCTGCTTGGTCTTGCTTTAAACAACGGTCTTGTCTTAAAGCCCCTGGGCATATCCATTAAAGGCTTTTTTGGCGATTTTCAAAATCCATGGTTCTATGTTTTAGCCCTGGTAAACGGAATACTGGTTTGCCTGCCTTCCCTGGAGAATAAAAAATACCGGCTGGCTCTCTTTGCGGGACGATGTTTTTCCCTTGCGTATACCTTGTATTTTTTCTTCGTGTTCCTGCCGTTTCTTCCCCTGTCGATAATTGCCATTATAGCTTTCGGCGCCGGGTTTTTAATGCTGGCCCCGCCGGTTTTATTTATTGTCCACCTCGGGGAAATTGCAAATGACGTTCAATTCCTGAAAAATCATTTTTCCAAAAGGTTTCTTTTGTCTCTGTCCATGGCGTCCTTTATATTACTACCAGGCATAATCAGCGCCCGGTTTATAGCCGACAAAATGACATTGCATAAAACCCTTGAATATGTCTATGCCCCCGACTATTCCAAAACCTACGATATCGACAGGTCCTCGTTATCCCGCACCCTCGAAGCCATCAGGTTTCACAAAAAAAGCAAAACGGACAGCGCCTACGAGGAAGAAATCCCCTTTATATCTTTTTATTTCCAGTGGCTCGTTCTCGACAACATGACATTGTCCAATACAAAAATCAATTTCATTGAAAAAATATTTTTTGGCAAATCCGGCATCAAGCTTGCCCCTGAAAAAGAAATTAAAAACGACGTACGCATCTCGGATATCTATACCAGGAGTTTCTACGACGAGGCCCAGGGCGCCTGGATAAGCCGGGTCGACCTGGAACTTACCAATCATGAAAACCAGGCCGCGCCTTCCGAATACGTCACAAAATTTGAACTTCCCCCCGGCTGCTGGATAAGCGGCTATGACCTCCATATCGGCGATAAAAAAGAACCCGGCATTTTAACCGAACGAAAATCCGCCATGTGGGTATATTCGCAGATCCGAAACGAAAGACGGGACCCCGGTATTCTCTACTACCTGACAGGTAACGCCGTCGCCTTCCGGGTCTACCCCTTTTCAAAAGACGAAACCCGGAAAACCGGCATTGAGTTCATCCACAAAGATCCCGTTTCGTTGCTTATTGACGGGCATACCGTAAATCTTGGCTCCGGCGATATACATCATACCCGCGCTGAAAAAAATCCCGTACAAGACGTGGTTTATATCTCCGCGCCGGAAAAAAAGAACCTACCCCCTGTTCAACGAAGGCCCGAATATCATTTTATCGTTGATACGTCGACAGGCAACGGTTCGCTGAAAGACGATTATATACGCAGAATTGAAAGTTTTATTAAAAAAAATCCCGTTGACATTAAAAAAGTGAAGGTAATTTTTTCAAATACATATGCCACTCCGGGTGCAGATTACGGCAACTGGCAACAGAAACTCCGGGAACAAACCTTCGAAGGAGGGTTTTATTTGGACAGATCCCTGAAAACGATACTCGCAGGCTCCTTTCAAAAGCGTGAAAATTCCTACCCTTTGATCGTCGTCGTATCCGGGGCAATTCAAAACGCGATAATCGAAAACGACTTTTTGAATTTTACAATGACATTTCCCGAAGGAGATACGTTCTACAGCATAGACTCCGGGCAAATACTGCGGCAACACTCGCTTACACGTGACCCGTTGCGCGCCATACCTGTGACGCGCATCGCCGGCGCCAACCCTGTCCTGGCATGGCCTGACCTGAAAAATCCCGCGGCGTATTTGCCCGACGACAACCAGGCGGGCATTGTCCTGGCAAAACCAGGTTTTTCCATCGACGAAGGCGCCCTCGGCGAAAAAAAATGGCAATCGGGCCTGCTGATGCAGGGCAAGTGGATGGACCGGGTATTAAACCCGCAAACGTCCCAAAAAGACTGGCTGAGCCTTGTCAGGTACAGTTTTATTTCTAAAATTATGAACCCGTATACCTCGTATATGGCCGTCGAAAACGAGGCGCAAAAGGCGGTTTTAAAACGAAAACAGGAAGAGGTACTTTCGGGCAACAAGTCCCTGGATCCCGGCGAAGATACGCAAAAAATGTCGGAACCGGGTTTCTGGGTTCTTGCCCTGCTCCTGGGTATCGCCTATGCACTTAAAACGAGACGGAAAAAACGGGTATAATATCGATTGCGGGGAATGTATAAACAAGGCTGAGACGATTTATTCGTCGAAATCGACATCTTTTTCCTGTCCGGAAAACATGAGGTCGCGAATCAAGGCGGCTCTTTCAAAGTCGAGATTTTCGGCGGCTTCAATCATGGCCGCCTTGAGGGTTTCTTTCCACTCTTTCTTGCTGGCGTAATTCTGGGGATGGTATACCTTTAACACCTCGTCATAAAGACCCGTTTCCTGTTCCTCTTCTTTTTTGACCCGGTCGATGATGTCGACAACGTCCTTGGCGATTGTCGTCGGCGTTATGTGATGCTTGACGTTGTATTGCGATTGGATTTCGCGGCGGCGGTTTGTCTCTTCTATGGCGGCTCTCATCGAATCGGTCATCTTGTCGGCATACAAAATCACCATCCCTTCGCTGTTTCTGGCCGCCCTGCCCATCGTCTGGATCAGGGACCTTCGCGAACGCAGGAACCCCTCTTTGTCGGCGTCTAAAATGGCGACAAGCGAAACCTCGGGCAGGTCAAGCCCCTCCCTTAAAAGGTTGATGCCGACCAGTACGTCGAATTCGCCCTTTCGCAAATCCCGGATAATCTCCAGCCGCTGCAGGGCGTCGATTTCGGAATGCATATACCTGATGCGGACCCCGATATTGGCGTAGTAATCGGTTAAGTCTTCCGCCATTTTTTTGGTCAGCGTGGTGATCAATACCCGCTGGTTTTTTTTCGCCCTCTGTTGAATTTCAAGAAGTAGATTGTCGATCTGCCCCTCGGTATGGCGAATTTCCACAACGGGGTCGAGAAGTCCCGTTGGGCGAATGATTTGTTCGACGACCTCGGGGCAACGCTGCAATTCATAGTCGGCGGGGGTGGCCGATACATACAAAACGTTTCTGCTATAGTGTTCAAATTCGTCAAAATTCAAAGGGCGATTGTCCAGCGCCGAAGGCAGCCTGAAACCAAACTCAACCAGGGTTTCTTTTCTACTGCGGTCGCCTGCATACATACCCCCGATCTGGGGAACCGAAACGTGGCTCTCGTCGAGGATCATTAGAAAATCTTCGGGAAAATAATCCAGGAGACATGCCGAGCGGCTGCCCGGGGCTCTCTGGGTCAGGTGCCGGGAATAGTTCTCGATACCGTTGCAATAGCCCATCTCGCGAAGCATCTCTATGTCGTACAACGTTCTTTGCTGGATTCTTTCGGCCTCAAGGGGCTTGTGTATGTCCTTGAAATATTGAACCCTTTCGGTCAGTTCGTTTTTAATTTCCTTGATCGCCTCCATCAGCTTCGGCGGCGAAGTGATAAAATGCTTTGAAGGATAAATGGCGGTTTTTTCAAACGTCTCTTTTTTCTTGCCCGTTATGCGATCTATCTTGTAGATCGACTCCAGTTCGTTGCCGAAAAATTCCAGCCGCAGAACATCCTGGCTGTAGGCGGGGAAAACCTCCAGGACGTCGCCCCTTACCCGAAACTTACCGCGTTGCAATTCGGTGTCGTTTCTTTCATACAACATGCGGACAAGGCTGGTGACGGTTTCTTCCCGTGAAATTTTTTGCCCGCGGTTTAGTAACAGCACCGATTCGGAATAGTCTTCGGGAGAACCCAGGCCGTAGATACAACTGACGCTGGCCACGACGACAACGTCTTCCCGCTCCAGAAGTGACGACGTTGTACGCAATCGCAACATCTCGATTTCGTCGTTTATGGCGGCATCCTTTTCGATAAAGGTGTCGGAGACCGGTATGTAGGCCTCTGGCTGGTAATAGTCGTAGTAGCTTACAAAGTACTCGACGGCGTTGTCGGGGAAAAAGTCCTTAAACTCACGGTACAGCTGGGCGGCCAGGGTTTTGTTGTGGGTGATCACGATGGTCGGTCTTTTTACCCTCTCGATGACATGCGCCATCGTCATGGTTTTTCCCGAACCGGTGACGCCCATCAAAACGGCGCGTCCGTTTTTGTCTTTCATAATCGCGCCAAGCCTCTCGATTGCGGCGGGCTGATCGCCCGCGGGCTGAAAACGACTGACTACTTTAAAATCCATTTTTTACCGCCGCCGCTATTTACCGCGGAGAGTTGCCGCCGCATCTTCCGCCCTCTTTTTTGCCTCAAAATCAGGTCCAAGATCCAGCGGGGGGAGCTTTACCGTAACGATGCGTTTACCGGTTCTGACCGGAAGAAAAATATCATGTTGCTGTAAAATTTTTTCAATTTTTTCAGGGTTTGTGTAGCGGGCGATCTTGATGTTGAGACTTTCGACTTCGAGATTCATTTTTTTCTTTTCTTTTTTTAACATCTCGATGTCGTAATCCAGGTTGGCCATCTGGATGTTTCGCCAGAGGTAAATAAACACAACCAGGGAACAAACGGCCACGACAAAAAAAAGAAAAAACAAATTTTTTAGATCGCTTTCCCTGCTCTCTTTATTTACCATAATTTTGTCGTGCGTTAACCTTTCTTCTTATCGGTTTTATATTTTTCGGATTGCAGGTAAACCATAATAATATCGATATCGGACGGATCTACACCGCTGATGCGGGCGGCCTGGCCGATCGTAACGGGGCGAAGTTTCATCAACTTCTGCCGGGCCTCTGTCTTTAACCCCGTGAGTGTTGCATAATCCAGGTCGGCGGGAATCTTCTTCTCAAGCGACTCCGCCTTTCGTTTTACGCTTTCTTTTTCGCGCTGTACATAGCCCTCGTATTTTAACGTCATGATGAAATTTATTTTCTCGTTCTCGTCAAGACCTCTTTCAAAACCGGGGGCGGTTAAATCGCTTATGGCATTTCCGAGAGTTCGTTCCAGCAATTCCAGGCAAAGCTCTGCCGAGATCTGGGGTCTTCGAAAAAACGCCTTCAGGCTGCCGCCCTTTTGCGGAAGAAGCGGTAACGATTCGTGGGCGGCCAACGTCTTTAAAATATCATCGTCGATTTTTACCTTCTCCAACATGGCGTCGATTTTTTCGTACATATCGTACTTTGCCGTCATGGCCTGAAAAATTTCCCGGTTGATTCCGAGATCATTGGCGTATTTCATCAGCCTCAGGTCGGCGTTGTCCTGCCTGAGGTGAAGACGAAATTCCGCCCGCGAGGTAAACATACGGTATGGCTCTTCGACTCCCTTGGTCACGAGGTCGTCGATCAATACCCCAAGGTAGGCTTCGTCCCGTTTTAAGACTAAAGGTTCGAGATTTCTGATTCTGTGAATCACGTTTAAACCCGCGACAATCCCCTGGCCGGCGGCCTCTTCGTAGCCGGTCGTTCCGTTGATTTGCCCCGCCAGGAACAACCCGGAAAGTAATTTTGTCTCAAGCCAGGGAGTTAGCTGCGTCGGTGGAACAAAGTCATATTCGATGGCATAGGCCGCCCTCATGATTTTTGCGTTCTCCAGGCCGACGATACTGTGAACCATCTGGCGTTGAACGTCTTCGGGCAGACTCGTCGAAATCCCGTTTATATAAACCTCTTTGGTGTCAAGTCCCTCAGGTTCGAGAAATACCTGGTGGCGTTCCTTTTCGGCAAATCGAACCATCTTGTCTTCGATCGAAGGACAATACCGGGGACCGACAGACTTGATAAAGCCGCCATACATCGAAGATTTTTCCAGGTTTGCCGTTACCACTTCTTTTGTCTTTTCGGTGGTATACGTTACGTAGCATGGCACGGGAGGCATTCCCGGTTTTTTTTGGGAATACTCGAAGGAGAAACTGAAGGGCTGGGGTTTTTCATCGGGGTATTGCGCCTCAACCCTGTCGTAGTCTATCGAATCGGCATGAATCCTCGGGGGAGTTCCGGTTTTCAGACGCGACAGGGTAAAACCCAGCGACTCCAGGTACGGGCTCAGGTTTGTCGCGCTATCGGCACCGCTTCGGCCACCCGCAAACGAAAGGTCACCGATGTGTATAACGCCTCGCAAAAACGTACCGGTGGTTAAAATCACGTGGTCGGCATAATAGCTGGCCCCGCGCAGGGTCTTTACGCCTTTAATAATTTTTTTGGCACTTACGTTTTCTCCACCGGTTGCGCCGTCATAGTCATTATCGCCATTATCGCCGTCATTAAGTATCAACGACGAAACGGTATCCTGGAGAATCTCCAGGTTGGGGGTATTTTCCAGGTAGTTTTTTACAAAGCCCCGGTAGCGGGCCTTGTCGGCCTGGGCGCGCGGGCCCCACATCGCCGACCCCTTGGAGCGGTTTAGCATCTTAAAATGAATTCCGGTATTGTCGATGGCCAGGCCCATCAACCCGCCGAGGGCGTCGACTTCCCGGACAATGTGCCCCTTGGCGACGCCGCCAATGGCGGGGTTGCAACTCATCTGGGCGATCTCGTCAAGATTCATCGTAATGAGCAATACGCGATACCCTGCCCTGGCGACGATATGAGAGGCTTCGGCGCCGGCATGACCCGCGCCCACTACGATGCAGTTATATTTTTCCATGTGGTTCTTTTTAAAATAAAATAAAAATTTATTCCGTTTTTTCCATCGACGGTAAACGATAGATCCCCCGCTTGTCGATATAGGCGAGCAATTCGGGCGGGATCAACGTTTCGAGCTTTTGCAAAATACCCTTGTCAAGCGTTTTTGCATATTCGACAATCAGGCGCCGGATTTCGTTAGACGAAATATTCCAGTGAGGGTTATCCATCAAAATGTCGCCGGGCGACAGCTTCGCCACGGAAAGATTTTCCCGCTTTAAAATAATGAAATTGTAGTTTTTCACAAGCGTTTCATGGTTGGCCCATTTGTGAAGATTCAGGTACATGTCCATGCCTATGAGCATGTAAATTTTCGCCAGGGGATGGCGCTCGCGCAGGCATTCGAGCGTTCTCCAGGAATAGCTTGGCGTTTCGAGGTGGCGCTCCAGGTCGCTGATTTCAACGTTAGCCGGTACATCTTTGGCGGAAAACAAAATGCGGGTCATTTCCAGGCGATCTTCAAAACTTGTGGCATCGTCGCTCTTGTGCGGCGGGTGATAGGCAGGTACCACATAGATGAGCCCAAAGTCCATCTGCCCCGCCACGTAGCGAACAAGGTTCAGGTGCCCGTTATGCGGCGGGTTAAAGGTGCCGCCGAAAAACAGAAAGGTTTTATTTGGCCGGTCATATTTAACATCGACAGGGAAATCGCCTGGTTCGTCACGACTGACTCTGTCACGGGCGAACTTGCCCGTTACCCATAACGATGTACTTTGTCGTGGTCAGGTCGGTTAAACCCATGGGGCCCCGGCAGTGCAGTTTACCCGTCGAGATGCCAACCTCGGCGCCAAAGCCAAACTGGCCGCCGTCGTGAAAACGGGTCGAGGCGTTGACAAAAAGCGCCGCGCTGTCGAGCCGCTGCAGAAAGGTTTCAATGGCCGTATACGATTCGGCGACGATGGCCTCCGAATGCGACGACGAATATTCGTTGATGTGTGCCACGGCCCCCTCGATGCCGTCGACGGCTTTTACCGAGAGATCCAGCGACAGGTATTCCTTATGATACCCTTCGTCGGTTAAATGTTGCATACCGATTTGGGGGTAAAATTCGCGGGTCATGGCGTCGCCATGAAGAATTACCCCTTTTTCAACCAGGGTATGCAAGACTTCTTCAGCCCAGGAAAGGCTCTTGTCCAGGAGCAGCGTTTCCAGGGCATTGCAGACGCCGGGGCGCTGCACCTTTGAATTTACGACAATCGCTTTGGCCTTTTCCCTGTCGGCGCTTTCGTGAAGATAGACATGACAGACGCCCTTGTCGTGTTTAACAACCGGGATCAAACTGTGTTCGCTGACATAGTTGATCAGCCCCTCGCCGCCGCGAGGTACAATTAAATCTATAAAATCTTTTTGTCGAAGAAGCCCGTAAAGAAGGTTGCGCCCGGTTTGCTCCACCAGCGAGACCGCGCCCAAGGGCAGACCCTGGCTGTGCAGGGCCTTTTGAAACAACCGGGCCAGTACTTTATTGCTGTGAATGGCTTCTTTACCTCCGCGCAAGATGACGGCGTTGGACGACTTTAAACCCAGCGCCCCGACGTCGACCGTAACGTTGGGCCGCGACTCATAGATAATGCCGACTACGCCGATGGGTACGCGTACCTTGCGAATGTTCAAGCCGTTGGGCCGGGTTGAGCCGCTGACGATTTCCCCTACGGGATCTTTCAGGGCGACAATTTCCCGCAACGATTGAATCATCGAGTCGATCACCTTGTCGCTTAAAATCAACCGGTCGATCATGGCATCTGACAAAGATTCTTCCCGGGCATTCTCTACATCCTCGGAATTGGCAAGTTTAATGGCCGGACGTTCAAGGTCGAGAAGTTCGGCAAGCTCCCGCAAAACGGCGTCCTTTTGATCGGAACCGGCGGCGCGCAGCTCAATCGAAGCATGACGCGCCTGCCTGCCGAGTTGTTGTACGTAGTTTAATTCCGCTGCCGTTAATTCCATATTTCCCGCTTGTGTTGTTCGTTTGACCGGCAATTGATGTTTGCCTGCCTGGTTTGTTACAGAAAATTTTTTACAGACCTGTGCTCAACAAGAAAAGTGTGTTAGCGCACAGTCTCACAGGCTTCGGTTAAGTTACAAGGCCTTTACCTTCGGCTTTTGTAATCATGGCGGCAACCGCTTTGCCGGAATATGCCGCCGTTGGCAGGCCGCCGCCGACTTCGACCCACTGGCCGCAAAGATAGAAATTCTCCAGGCCGGTAAGCTGTTTGGGCAGACTCAGGCCCACCTTCATCACATCTTTTGTCATCTGCAATCCTTCAAAGGCCCCCCGGTAAACACCGGTGTAACGAACCCAGGTCGTCGGCGTAGCGATGTCGATTTTTTCAATTTTCTTTTTTAAACCGGGTAGAAAATCCCTGTCAATGGTTTGAATAATTTTATTGGCGATTTTTTCCTTTTCTTTTTTATACCTTTCCTTGCTCTTGTTCTTCAAATCGTTCCAGTAGTCAAAGTCGGCAAGGCACATGATTTCCATCACGCTTTTGCCTTTGGGCGCCAGGGTTGGGTCAAACGAAAGACTGTGGAGCAACAGACAGTCGATACTCCTGTTGCCCGTATCGAGCGGTTGTTTTAACATCAAGCCATTACCCGACACCGAATGAGGTATTCCAGCGTCGCCGTTTAAACCCAGTGAGATATAAAACAGCGGCTCAAAGACGGGAAGAATTTTCCAGGCCTCTTGCAGGCGGGGATTATGGTATTTGCCCGATAGCATCTGCTCGACGGTTGTTCTACCGTCTGCCCCGGATACCACGTAATCAGCCTCGATGATTTTTCCGTTTTCAAGTTCCACCCCCGAGGCCCTGGCAACAGCTCCCGACTCCTTTACCAGGATTTTCTTCACGCGGCTTTTATAACGAATTACCACGCCGCGCTTCTGGCAATCGGCGGCAATATTTTTGGAGAAAACCAACGAACCGCCAACGGGGTAACCGGCATTTTTCTGCCCAAGCCAGGCAAAGGTTAAAAGATTAAACAACATGACCGAGTCCGGGGTAAACAAATTGGCGATGGCATCGCCCAGCCGGCGGTTTTTAAACCTTGCCCCGTATTCCCTGGCGCTGATCTTTAACCATTTAAACACGGGCAGAAAACCGATCAAAAAACCGACCAGGTTGAGCAAACTTTTAAACGATTTTTCGGCAAAGGCGGCATCCGGGCCGAGCATTTTCATTTTAGTCATATATCGAATTGTCTTTACAAGTTTTCGAATCTCGGCCCCATCCTGCGGCGAAAAGCTCAGAAGTTCTTTTTCGAGTTTATCAGGGTCGGCATAAAACGTCAGTTCTTCGCCGCCGGGGAACTGCACCGTCAGGTACCGGTCGTGATCGATGATCTGCAGGCCCTGTAGCGCCCCTAGGTCCTTCCAGATTTCATTGAGGTAGCCGCCTTCTTTGGAACCGACCAGCCAGTGAACGCAGGCGTCAAAGGTAAACCGGCCGTTTTTCCACGAAGTGCATTGGCCGCCGGGTATATTGTGCATTTCAAAAATTTCGACATCGAAACCGTTTCTTGCCAGGTAGGACCCGGCGGAAAGACCGGCAAGACCCGCCCCTATGATTGCCACTTTTTTCTTTTTTTCCATATTTTCCCCGATACGTTGTTTCCGGATAATACTCTACAAAACGGATTCAAAAAACCCGGTAATACCCATAACAGCATACAATTAAATTGACTTTAGTCTCACTGTCAATTTTAACCTTTGGCCCCAGCCAACGACAGTAATCGCTTGACGCAATTAAAAGCTTTCCATAATCAACTTTATAAATAAAATACAAAAGAAACCCGTAAAAATGTTCGACATATATAAATACTTACAATTTACGATGCATCTGTGTTTCGGAAAAGATCCATTGCACATCCATCAACTTCATCAACGCCATTAAAGCCATTCATTAAAGAGGAAAAAATATACCATGAAAAAAGCCAACATCTTGATAGCCGAAGACGATCCGGTCGCGGGCGAGCTGATCAGCAAGATTTTAATCAACGCCGAATACAATGTTAGCCACGTACAAAACGGTAAAGAAGCCCTTGATTTTTACCTGAACAACAAGGTCGACGTGATCATCGCCGACATGAACATGCCCCTGATGGACGGCCGGCAACTCGTGGAAGAACTTCAGAAAATGAACGCGCCGGTTACCTTCATTATTGAAACCAGCGACAACGACCCGGATACGATCATCGACATGATGAAACTCGGCGTAAGCGATTACATCATCAAGCCGTTTAACCAGCCCGAACTGCTTTTTAAGGTTCGAAACGCCATCGACCTTGCCTACCTGAAGCAGAACAAGATTGCCCTGGAAAAAGAACGTCAGATGCGAATGGAAAAGCAGCTTGACTGGAACGTGATGAAAGAACGAATCACGGCCCGAAGCTATGACCGTTTTGACAAGACCCTGTTTGCCAGCTTGAAAGCCAGTTTCAACCAGGGCGCCGGGATCGGCTCGCTGATCAGTCTTCTGGCGCTCCTGAAAAAACAAATCAAGGAATCTGACGGCGGTTATTTCGTAAGAAAAGAATTGATGGACCTGGTTTTTCAAAACGCCACTGCGGCCCAGAAAGCCCTCACCGCCATCTCGGAGATTTCAAACATGCTCGATGCCGAGATCGAACTTACCAAGTACCCGGTTCAGGAAATCTACAGTATCATAGAGGGCCTGCCGGCAAAACTGGAAAAACAAATCGCCATCAAGTCGCAGAAGATCAAATTCAATGACGCCCACTACGGCAATGTCCTGAAATTCATGCTGGTCAACAAGGAATTTATCGAAAAAGCCGTTCGGGAACTTCTTTTAAACGCGATGAAATTTTCGCCCCCCCGGTCGGTCATCTATGTCTTCTCAAACTGCTCCAGCGACAGGTTCTACCTCTCGGTGATGA
>Ga0224510_10000111_pt1 | contig 70530 bp, 60 predicted proteins | sample SF_May12_sed_USG_FD_170161 | JGI IMG/M metagenome (GOLD analysis project Ga0224510, IMG submission 170161) | Sediment microbial communities from San Francisco Bay, California, United States - SF_May12_sed_USGS_4_1 | ecosystem: Environmental > Aquatic > Marine > Sediment | place: USA: California... | reverse complement strand
ATGCTTTCGACGAATCCGGAAAACTGCGCCAGTCCCGCGACAACAGCCTGAACAAGATGGGTCATGCGATGCACGACCTGGATCCCGTTTTCGATCGCTTTTCGCGTTCGCCCGAGCTCGACCAGGTGGCAAAGGGCCTTGGGATTGTCGAGCCCGCAATCATCCAGTCGATGTACCTTTTCAAGCCGCCGCGCATCGGTGCCGAAGTCGTTTGCCACCAGGATTCGACTTACATTTACACGGAGCCCGAATCCTGCATCGGATTCTGGTTTGCACTCGAAGACGCGACCGTTGAGAACGGCTGCATGTATTTCATTCCGGGCGCTCATCGTGGACCGTTACGACAGAGAAACCATCGCCTCGAAGACGGCTCACTTCGAACCGACGTGCTGAGCGATGAACCGTTCCCGGAGGAGCTGAAGCTCGCAGCCGAAGTCCAGGCCGGATCGCTGGTCGTGTTCGATGGTCGGGCGCCCCACCTGAGCGGCGAGAACCGCTCGGAGAAATCCCGTCACGCTTATTCGCTGCACGTCATCGACCGGCGTTGCCACTATCCCGCAGACAACTGGCTGCAACGAAGCCCCGCGTTGCCGCTTCGCGGTTTCGTCTGAGCCAACCGAGTTCCTAATGCTGTTTACTGACGTAATTCGAAAGAAGCGGGACGGGCGTGAGCTTTCGCAAGAAGAGATCGAGTTCTTTGTCGCCGGCCTAGCCGATAACAGCATCCCGGCGGAACAGGTATCGGCTCTGGCCATGGCTATATTCCTGAATTCCATGTCGGCGTCGGAGGCCGGTGCGCTGACAATGGCAATGTCGCGATCGGGAACCGTTCTGGATTGGTCGGGCGAACAGCTGAACGGGCCGGTCGTCGACAAACACTCCACCGGTGGCGTCGGCGACAAGGTGAGCTTCATGCTGGCGCCCATCGTGGCGGCCTGCGGCTGCTTCGTGCCGATGATTTCGGGCCGTGGCCTCGGGCACACGGGAGGCACGACGGACAAGGTCGAGTCCATTCCCGGTTACAAGTCGATGCCGGATTTCAGCCTGTTTCGCAAGGTCGTCAAATCGGCCGGCTGCGCGATCATCGGCCAGACCGCCGACTTGGCTCCGGCAGACCGTCGTTTCTATGCGATTCGCGACATCACGGGAACCGTGGAGTCGATACCGTTGATAACAGCGTCCATTCTTTCCAAGAAGATTGCTGCCGGGCTCGACGGACTGGTGATGGACGTGAAGGTCGGTTCCGGTGCGTTCATGCCGACATACGAGAAATCGAGGGAACTTGCGTTAAGCATCATCGCCACGGCAAAAACCGCCGGCCTCAAGACTCACGCTGTGCTGACGGATATGAACGAAGCGCTCGGTACGACGGCCGGCAACGCGCTGGAAATTGCAGAATCGGTGGACTACCTCACGAACAGGAAGCGCGAGCAGCGTCTGGATGCGGTCGTCAAGTGTCTGTGTTCGGAGATGCTCGTCCTTACCGGCCGCGAGGATAGCCGCGAGGAAGCGGCGAACAAGGTTGAACACAGCATCGCTTCCGGTTCGGCTGCCGAAGTCTTCAATCGAATGGTGGCCGAACTCGGGGGTCCGGCGGATTTCGTGGCGAGTCACAAGAAATATCTGCCCGTCGCGAGAGTCAAAGTGCCGGTATTTGCCGAATCGAAAGGTTTCCTGTCTGCAGTCAATGCATTCGCCGTCGGCAATGCCATTATCGAACTGGGCGGAGGCCGGCGCGAACTCGGACAAAAACTGGACCTGTCGGTCGGATTCAGCGAGATCGCAGCAATCGGCACCTTCGTAGATCGCGAAGTGCCGTTGGCGACCGTTCATGCAGCCACTGCAGACAGAGCGGAACATGCCGCCGCACTGCTGCGGCGCGCCTGCACGATTTCGCCGACAGAGCCGAAAGAGAGGCCCGTTGTTTACGACATCATCGGTGCCGATTAGTGAGACAGCCGGAGGCCGAAGCCGGTATGCTTGGGTTACGCAGCTCGCTTCAAGAAATACAAAATCGATAGTTGGTCGGGGGACCTCGCATGACTGGCACTTTCATCGGATTGCTCGGCATCGTTGTAATTCTCGGAATTGCGTACCTGATATCCGGAAACCGCAAGGCCATCAGTTTGCGTATCGTCGGAGCCGCATTTGCGTTGCAGGCGCTGGTCGCCGCGTTCGTCATCTACTCCGATACCGGCAAGACCATAATCGAGAAGATGAGCTTCGGCGTGCTGAACGTCATGGGGTATTCCCGCGAAGGTATCGAGTTCGTGTTCGGCGGCCTGGCGACAACGGACGGTATCTGGAGCTTCGCAATCAATGTGCTGCCCATGATCGTTTTCTTCTCAGCACTGATGTCGGTGCTGTATCACCTGAAAATCATGCAGATTGTGGTCAAGCTGATCGGTGGCGGCCTGCGCTGGGTCATCGGTACGCGTGCTGTTGAGTCGCTGAATGCTGCCGCGAACATCTTCATCGGGCAGACCGAGGCGCCGCTGGTCGTGCGTCCCTACCTCAGCAAGCTCACCGATCCGCAACTTTTCGCCATCATGGTCTCCGGCGTTGCGTCAATTGCCGGCACCGTGATGCTCGCCTATGTGCAGATGGGTGCGGAACTGAAATACCTGCTTGCCGCGAGCTTCATGGCAGCGCCGGGCGGACTGCTGATGGCCAAGATCATCATGCCGGACGAAGACATCGTGGCCGGAGTCAGGGAAGAGCAGCTGGTGATGGAGGACAGTAAACACGAGAACGTCATCCTGGCGGCGGCGGTCGGTGCAAGTGACGGTGTGCGGCTCGCCGTCAACATAGGCGCGATGCTGGTCGCCTTCGTTGCATTGATTGCCCTGTTCAACGGCCTGGTCGGAGGGCTGGCGGGACTCGCCGGGATCGAAGACCTGACGCTGCAGAAAATACTCGGATGGATGTTTGCACCGATGATGTTCCTGCTGAGCATTCCATGGGCCGAAGCACAGGCCGCCGGGGCGCTGTTTGGTGAGAAACTGATTCTCAACGAATTCGTCGCCTTCAGTCATATGCCGGAGTACCTGGCAGGCATGAGCGATCGGACTCGCGCGATCGTGACATTTTCGCTTTGCGGATTTGCAAATCTTTCGTCGATAGCCATCCTGCTTGGCGGACTGGGCAGCCTGGTGCCGGAGAAAAAGGAATTGATAGCGCGATTCGGCATCAAGGCCGTCGCGGCCGGATCGCTGTCCAATTTGATGAGCGCGGCAATGGCGGGAGTTCTGCTGGGTTTCTGACCTTCCATGAAAGAAACAATCATCATCGACTGCGATCCCGGGCAGGACGATGCGATAAATCTGCTGCTTGCACTTTCCTCACCCGGGGAACTGGATGTGCTGGGAATTACGACGGTTGCTGGCAATGTTCCGCTCGATCTGACGGAGCGGAATGCGCGAATGATGTGCGATATTGCCGGCAGAACCGACGTACCGGTTTTCGCCGGTTGCGCGAAGCCGCTGCTGCGTGAGCTGATAACCGCGGAAAACGTTCACGGCAAGACGGGCGTCGACGGAGTAGAGGTATTCACGCCGACCGGCAGGCCGCAAGACCGGCACGCCGTCGATTTCATCATCGACGCATTGCGTTCGGCCGACGATGCTTCGATAACGCTGGTTCCGACGGGGCCCCTGACAAATATCGCGGCTGCAATACAAAAGGACCCGTCGATCCTCGCCGGCATCAGGAGGATCGTGTTGATGGGCGGGGCCATGCGCGAAGGCGGCAATACCTCGCCGTCAGCCGAGTTCAACATCCTTGTGGATCCGCACGCGGCGGAAATCGTTTTTGACTGCGGCAGGCCTATTACGGCGATGGGTCTCGATGTGACCCACCAGGTACTTTCGTCTCGTGAACGCATCGCCCGGATCAAGGCAGTTGGCAACCGCGCGGCAGAAGCGACGGCGGGAATGCTCGAGTTCTTTTCGCGGCATGACTCGACGAAATACGGGGCCGACGGCGCTCCGCTGCACGATCCCTGTACGATCGCCTTCCTGCTACAGCCCGAACTCTTCGAGGGCAAGCTGTGCAATATAGCGATCGAAACGCGGTCGCCGCTGACGCTAGGCCACACCGCGGTCGATTTCTGGGGCGTTAGCGGCCGGTCCGCTAACGCGACCTGGATATACCGGGTAAATGCAGACGGTTTCTACGAGTTGTTGACAGAGCGGCTGGCGCGGTTGAAGTGATGTTGGGACGAGACATCAAAGTCATCGTCGTGGGTTCCGTGAATCTCGATATCGTTGCCACAGTCGATCGCCTTCCTCGCGCCGGAGAAACGGTAACGGGCGGCAGCCTCGCCCGCTATCCGGGAGGGAAGGGCGCCAACCAGGCGCTTGCCGCGCGACGACTCGGCGCGAGCGTGCAGCTTGTTGCCTGCACAGGTGACGACTCGGCCGCCGATGAGGCGCTGCAGCTACTGCGCGAGGGCGGCGTCGATCTTTCGCTAAGTATCAGAGACCCCGGTTCAGCTACCGGAGTTGCGTTAATCAGCGTAGCGAAGTCCGGTGAAAACCAGATCGTGGTCGCGCCGGGCGCCAATCGTTCGCTTAAGCCTCAGCACCTGAAATTGCCCGATGCAGATGCCCTGATCTGCCAGCTCGAGGTACCGCCTGAAACCCTGTGTCACGCAGCCAGAAAGTTCCACGGCTTTTTTTGCATCAATCTCGCACCGGCGCAAAACGTTCCGCGGGAGCTAATCGAACGCGCCGACCTGATCGTGATGAATGAAACCGAGGCGGCCTGGTATGGAAGTGCCGTCGATCATTGCCGCGGACTGGTAGTCATTACACGGGGCGAACACGCTGCAGTGATCCTGAAAGACGGTCTGGTGATCGCGGAAGCGAAGCCACCTGCAGTTCATGCCGTCGACACCGTGGGTGCAGGCGATTGCTTTACGGCCGCACTCACTCTCTCGCTTGTCGAGGGCAGGACGCCAGCGGATGCACTGGGATTTGCTTGCGCGGCAGGCGCCGCTGCAACCACGATGCGCGGCGCCCAGCCGTCGATGCCAGATCGAGCCACGGTCGAACGGCTGCTTTGAGTCGGGTCGCCTGCAATGCAGGCTCCTGCAAGGGTTCTGCGATGCGGGTCACAAGCTTCGGTCGCCTGCGGTGCAGGCTCCTGCAAGGATTCTGCGATGCGGGTCGCAAGCTTCGGTCGCCTGCAGTGCAGGCTCCTGCAAGGGTTCTGCGATGCGGGTCACAAGCTTCGGTCGCCTGCAATGCAGGCTCCTGCAAGGGTTCTGCGATGCGGGTCACAAGCTTCGGTCGCCTGCAATGCAGGCTCCTACAAGGGTTCTGCGATGCGGGTCACAAGCTTCGGTCGCCTGCAATGCAGGCTCCTGCAAGGGTTCTGCGATGATAATCGAGGACTGTAGGAGCCTGCATTGCAGGCGACCCGATGTCGAATCTGTACGCATCGCCGAATTATCCAAACCGAAATCCAAGCATCGCGATGCCATCCTTCGACCATGCCGACTGCTTCAACAGATCCAATCCGGGGCACAAGCCAGCTGAGAAAAGGCAGGGCATCGATACCCGGACAGATCTACCACGTGATTGCGAAAACACACCAGCAGCGTCGATTGCTTGCAGAATTAACGACGGGACGAATTGTTGTCAACTGTCTGCGGCATGAAAATGAACTCAATCGGGCCAGGACTTTGAGCTTCGTCGTCATGCCGGATCATCTGCATTGGCTTCTGCAGCTTGGAGACGAGTCGGCTCTTTCCCGAGTTGTACACAACGTGAAATCCAACTCGGCGCGACAAATCAATTCGACGCGAAAAAGATATTGCGCCGTTTGGCAGCGAGGCTTTTACGATAGAGCCATCCGGTCGGAGGATGACTTGCCAGCGATTGCGCGATATATCGTTGCAAATCCGATGCGTGCTGGAATTGCAAGGTCGTGCCGCGAGTATCCACATTGGGATTCGATTTTTTTATAGATCGGTCGCCTGCAATGCAGGCTCCTACAAGGGTTCTGCGATGCGGGTCACAAGCTTCGGTCGCCTGCAATGCAGGCTCCTGCAAGGGTTCTGCGATGCGGGTCACAAGCTTCGGTCGCCTGCAATGCAGGCTCCTACAAGGATTCTGCGATGCGGGTCACAAGCTTCGGTCGCCTGCAATGCAGGCTCCTACAAGGATTCTGCGATGTGGGTCGCAAGCTTCGGTCGCCTGCACTGCAGGCGACTACTTCAATACGAAGGACTTCGGTAACAGCGTGTCGATGTCGTAACGCGTCGGTTTGCCGTTTTCACCCATCAGCACGATCACGGTTTCAGCATCGGAAAACTCGCGGATGCGTTGCCGACAACCGCCACATGGTGTGCACGCCTCTACGTCTTTTTTCCCGCCAACCACTGCAATCGTTCTGATCGTGCGGCCGCCTGCCGCAACCATTGCGCCGATGGCATTTGCCTCCGCGCAGGATCCTTCCGGGAAAGCTGCGTTCTCGACGTTGCACCCGATGTGTATATCGCCGCGGTCATCTTCGATAGCCGCACCGACGCGGTAGCCGGAATACCTCGAATGGGCGTTGTCCCGCACCTTGTGCGCGGCCTCGATCAACAGGTCCTGGTTTGCGATCTTCCTCGTCACTCAGCTTCCTTTGCGCATCGGGTTGTTCGGATGGGTGGTCCAATCCGCTTTCTTGCTGCTTACCGCTCTGCCGGTTCGCGGATCGACGCCGTTCGTCATCTGCTCCATTGTGATGCAGTTGTCGACCGGGCACACACTGACGCAGAGATTGCAGCCGACGCATTCGGCGTCGATCACCTCGAAATGCCGCTCGCCGTTCACCGTGCTGGTAATGGCCTGGTGCGAGGCGTCTTCACAGACGATGTGGCAACGGCCGCATTGAATGCAAAGATCTTGATTTATAACAGCTTTTTCTACGTAGTTTAGATTGAGGTACTGCCAGTCCGTAACGCTCTGCACGGCTTTGCCGACAAGCTCGGATACAGACCGCATGTTTTTCCGGTCGAGGAAATCGCTCAAACCCGCGGTCAGGTCGTCGATGATGCGAAATCCATACACCATGGCCGCTGTGCACACCTGCACGTTGGACGCGCCGAGTGCGAGGAAGTCGACGGCGTCCCGCCAGTCCGTTATACCGCCGATTCCCGAGATTGGAATCATCGCCGTTTCCCTGTTGCGCGCGATTTCGGCAACCATGTGCAATGCGATTGGCTTTACCGCCGGTCCACAGTAGCCACCGTGCGAACCCATGCCGTCCGTGGTCGGGTACATGGTCAGTGTTTCGTAGTTGACGCGCATGATGGAATTGATCGTGTTGATCAGTGACACTGCATCGGCGCCCCCTTCCCACGCGGCTTTGGCCGGTGGCAATACGTTGGTCACGTTCGGTGTCAGCTTGACGATGACGGGCTTTTTCGCGAATTTCCTGCACCACTCGGTTGCCATGCGAATGTAATCGGGCACCTGCCCGACGGCCGCGCCCATGCCGCGTTCCGACATGCCGTGTGGGCAGCCGAAGTTGAGTTCAATGCCGTCTGCGCCGGTGTCTTCGATCATCGGTACGTACTTCTTCCAGACGGCCTCGTTCATCGGCAGCATGACCGAGACGAGCAGCGCACGATCGGGCCAGTCCTTCTTGATGGTACGAATCTCGTCCAGGTTGACCTTCAGCGGCCGGTCTGTGATGAGTTCGATGTTGTTGAAACCGATGACGCGGCGCTCGTTGCTGTGAATGGCGCCGTAACGTGGCCCACTCACATTGACGATGGGCGGATCTTCGCCAAGGGTCTTCCACACGGCGCCGCCCCAGCCGGCTTCAAAGGCACGATTGACGTTATAAGCCTTGTCGGTCGGCGGCGCCGAGGCGAGCCAGAACGGATTCGGCGAACGGATGCCGAGGAATTCGCTGCTCAGGTCAGCCATGTTCATTCACCCCGCAGGTATCGGTCGATGGAGTGCGCGGCGACTTTGCCGTCCTGCACTGCAGTTACCGTCAGGTCATCACCACCGGCGACACAGTCACCGCCAGCCCACACGCCGTCGATGGACGTCTTGCGATCGCCGCTGACCGACAGTTTGCCATTGTGCATTTTCAGTGAGGCTGCCGCCGATTCCGGCAGGTCGCTTCCCAGTAGCTGGCCAACAGCCCTGAACACGACATCGGCTTCTATCGTCGACTTTTCCCCGGTGCCAATGAGCTTGCCATTGTCGTCGAGCATCGTGCGCTCGAATTCGACACCCGTGACGAACTTTTCCCCGAGAATTCGCACGGGCCTTGCCCAGTGCCGGATCGTCACGCCGCTGGTCTGCGCGAATCCCTGTTCGTAACCACTCGCGCCCATTTGCCCTGGCCCCCTCCGGTATACGATGTCGACGATCTCGGCGCCGAGCCGCTTGCTCTGTACCGCGATGTCGATGGCGGTCATTCCGCCACCGATGACGACGATGCGCCGGGCCACCGGAAGGCTCCCTTTATCGCGCGCCTGGCGCAACTTCGCGATGTAGTCGACAGCGTCGATCACGCCTTCTATGTCTTCGTTGTCGATGCCCAGCCGGTTCACGTCGCCAAGCCCGATGCCGAGAAAAACGGCATCGAAGTCGTCTATCAGCGATGCCAGTGTGACATCCTCGCCGAGCACCGAATCGTTACGCAGCTCTATGCCGCCTATGTCGAGAATCCACTGCGCCTCGCGCTGCGCGAAGTCATGCACCGTTTTGTAAGCGGCGATTCCGTACTCGTTCAGGCCACCGGGCTTCGAATTTCGATCGAATACGACCACGCTGTGGCCCAGCACAGACAATCGGTGCGCACAGGAAAGACCGGCAGGTCCGGCGCCGACGACAGCCACCTTCTTGCCGCTTTCCGGGCCGCGGTGAAAAAGCCTGATGTCCTCCTTGTAGACAGGGTCTGTTGCGTAGCGCTGCAACAGACCGATTCGAACCGGTTTCTCCTCGTGCGCATTGCGCACGCAGGCTTCCTCGCAAAGCACTTCGGTTGGACAAACACGGGCACACATGCCACCCATGATGTTCTCCTGGAGAATCGTCCGGGCCGAACCTTTGATATTGTCGCTGCGAATCTTCTGAATGAAGCCGGGAATGTCGATGCCGGTCGGGCAGGCAGTCGTGCACGGTGCGTCGTAACAGAAGTAGCAACGATCGGCCTCGATCAACGCTTCGGATCGCGAGAGCGGCGGATGCATGTCGCCGAAATTGTCCTCGATCTCGTTGTCCGGCAGTCGCCGGGCCCGAATGTCGGGGCGGTTTGACTTGCCAGCCGGCATCAGCGCTTGACCGCGGAGGGCTTTTTCAGCTGCGCCTGACGTTTCAGCGCGCTGTAGTAGCTCGCGAAAGGCGGTCGGTCGACGTAGCGGCCGGCACCGCGTTCGACGTCCAGTTTCCCGTCGGCGTAAACGACCTTGCCGCGACTGATCGTATGCGACGCACAACCCTTGACCGTCATGCCCTCGAAAATATTGAAGTCGATATTCTGAAAGTGCGTTTTTGCGGAGATGGTCTTGCTGCGATCCGGATCCCAGACGACGATATCGGCATCGGCGCCGGCCGAGATGCTGCCCTTGCGCGGGAACAGGTTGAATATCTGTGCTGCGTTGGTGGACGTTACCTGCACGAACTCGTTCATGGTCATGCGCCCGGTGTTTACGCCGTGATGCCACAGCACTTCCATGCGATTCTCAATACCCGCGGTGCCGTTCGGTATCAAACGGAAATCCTCCTTGCCGGCTGCCTTCTGCTCGGCGCAGAAGCAGCAGTGATCGGTGGCCGTCGTTTGCAGGTTGCCGGACTGCAAGCCGCGCCACAGCGCATCCTGGTGTTCCGCCGGGCGAAACGGCGGACTCATCACGTGTGCCGCCGCCGATTCGAAATCCTTGTTGCGATAGACCGAGTCGTCGATCAGCAGGTGGCCGGCCAGCACTTCGCCGAAAACCCGCTGGCCTTCGTTGCGCGCGCGCGTAATGGATTCCAGTGATTGTCGCGACGAGACGTGTACGACGTAAATCGGCACGCCGAGCACTTCGGCGATGCGAATGGCGCGATTGGCGGCTTCACCTTCGACTTCGGGCGGGCGAGACAGGGGATGACCTTCGGGGCCGCGGATGCCCATATCGAAAATCTTCTGCTGCAGCCGGTACACGAGCTCGCCGTTTTCTGCATGCACCGTGACTATTGCACCGAGTTCGAGAGCCTTCGAGAAGCTGTTCACCAGGATCTCGTCGTCCGCCATGATGGCGCCCTTGTACGCCATGAAGTGCTTGAAGCTGTTGACGCCATGATCGCGAACCAGCGTTTCCATGTCCTTCGCGACGGTTTCGTCCCACCACGTGATCGCTACATGGAACGTGTAATCCGCTACCGACTTTTGCGCCCACTCGCGCCACTGCCGGTACGCTTCCATGATGTTCTGTTGCGGATTCGGAATGACAAAGTCGATGATCATGGTCGTGCCGCCGGCGAGTCCCGCCGCCGTGCCGGAGTAGAAGTCGTCGCTTGCGACCGTGCCCATGAAGGGCAATTGCATATGGGTATGCGGATCGATGCCGCCCGGCATCACGAACCGGCCGCCGGCGTCGACAACTTTCGCACCCTTCGGCGCGTCGAGTTTTTGCGCGACGGTTTCGATGCGGCCGTCGACGCACAGAACGTCCGCGGCGAACGATCGATCGGCATTGACCACCGTTCCGCCCTTGATAAGAACAGTCATGAAACTAACCTCGACTCATCAGGTAATAGATGACACCGCCCAGCAGGGACCCGGTAAACCAGCCGTAATCATAAAACCAGCTGAGGTGACCTGTCGTCAGGGCCACCAATGTCAGTGCAACCGGCAGCAGAAAAGCCACGAATCCCGGCACGTGCCAGGCCGGATAACTGCCCCCGTCCCGGTAGAGAGACAACAGGTCGTAACGCTGTTTTCGCACCAGGAAATAATCGACCACCATGATGCCGGCGATCGGGCCGAGCAGGCTGGAATAGCCGATCAGCCAGTTGGAATAGAGGCTCTCGAGGCTCACGTCGGACTTCAGCCAGCCGAGCTTCTTCAGCAGCTCCCAGCTCATCAGCGCGATACCGATGACGCCCGTCAGCAGCACGCCTTTGGTCTCGTCGATAAACCTCGGCGCGATGTTCTGGAAACTGTTGGTTGGTGAGACGACGTTGGCGGCAGTGTTGGTCGATATCGTTGCCAGGATGATGATCAGCATCGAGATCACGACCCAGAACGGACTGTCGATGCGGCCTATGAGATTGATCGGATCGGAAATGGTTTCACCGACCAGGCCCGCCGACGCTGCCGTGAGCAGGACGCCAAGTCCGGAAAACAGGAACATCGTCAGCGGCAGACCGATGATCTGCCCCACGATCTGGCTCTTCTGCGATTCAGCGAAACGACTGAAATCCGGGATGTTCAGCGACAGCGTCGCCCAGAAACCGACCATCGCCGTCAGCGCCGCCATGAAATAGCCGAAAAACGGCGCATCCGCAGGGCGCGATGCAGCCGTCGACAGGACCTCGCTCAAAGAGACTTGCGGCAACGCCCAGAAGATCAGCCCGACGGCTACGGCCAGCAATAATGGCGCGGCCAGGGCTTCGAGGAGTTTGATGGAATCCGCGCCGCGAATGACGATCGTGACGTTGGCCACCCAGAAGATGAAGAAGCCGATTACCTCGCCGGTGCCGCCGAGCGCTGCCCAGTTCTCGGACACGGCCGAGAACATCAGGTGAATGGCTATGCCGCCGAACAGGGTCTGCACGCCGAACCAGCCGCACGCGACAATGGCACGAATCAGTGCCGGAACGTTGGATCCGATGATGCCGAAGGAGGCACGCAACACGACCGGGCAGGGTATGCCGTAGCGGGTACCGGGAAACGCGTTCAGCGTTAACGGGATGAGCACGACTATGTTCGCGATCAGTATGGTCCAGAGCGCCTCGGCAACCGACAGGCCGAAGTAGGCGGTCAGTACGCCGCCGAGCGTGTAGGTCGGCACGCAAATGGCCATGCCGACCCAAAGCGACGCAACGTTCCATCTCGACCAGGTGCGGTCCTTTGCTTTCGTCGGCGCGATATCGTCGTTGTAGCGGGGGCTGGCAAGAAGATCGTCGCCGGCCTCGAGCTCCACGAACTCGCCGACTTCAATGGTCCTGCTGTGTGCGTTGCCCATCGTCAGGCTCAGAAGTCCACCAGAGGCTCGTACAGTTCCGGCCGCCGGTCGCGGAAGAATTGCCAGGTATTGCGCACTTCGCGAATCATGTCGAGGTCGATCTCGTGAATCAGCAGCTCGTCTTTGTCATAGCTGGCCTGAGCCTCGATCGCGCCGCGCGGATTGACGATGTAACTGGAACCGTAAAATTCGCCCATTTTCTTTGCCCAGGGTTCTTCCTTGCCGACGCGGTTGATGGCGCCGATGAAGACGCCGTTTGCGGCCGCGGACGCCGGTTGTTCGAGCTCCCACAGGTATTTGCTCAGGCCCGCCACTGTCGCGGAAGGATTGACGATGTACTCGGCTCCGTGCAACGCGAGGGCACGCCAGCCTTCGGGGAAATGGCGGTCATAACAGATGTACACGCCGAGCTTTACGTACGCTGTCTCGAATACCGGGTAGCCGAGATCGCCCGGCTTGAAGAAAAACTTTTCGTAGAAACCCGGATCGACTTGCGGGATATGCGTCTTCCGGTATTTTCCGAGGTAGGTGCCGTCCGCATCGATGACCGCGGCCGTGTTGTAGTACACGCCGGGCATATCCTCCTCGTAGATCGGGACCACGATGACCATCTTGTATTTCTTCGCATATTCCTGCATCAGCCGTGTCGTGTGGCCGTCGGGAATGGGCTCCGCCGCGGCATACCACTTGCGGTCCTGGCTCGGGCAGAAATATGGCTGCGTGAACACCTCCTGGAAACACAGGACCTGCACGCCCTTTTTTCCGGCTTCCTCGATATAAGGAATGTGTGCGTCGATCATGACGTCGCGGATCTTTTCCGGGCTGGCGTTGGTATCGCCCTTGAACGCCATCTGGATCAAACCGCATTTCAATTTGGCCATCGCGAACCTCGCTTGGGAATGGATTGGCTACTTAACTGTAGTCCAGGAGCCGTGCATTGGATTCGGCAGGATAAACCATCCCGCTCCCCAGTAGTGCTGGTGCTCGTAAGTCATGTCATCACGGCTTTCGATCGTGGCCCTGTCTGTGCAGGGAGCGCGCGGGCTGCTGCGCGTACAGGCAATGAAGTCGCTGAGATCATCGCCGATCAGCATGATCACCCTGTGGCTCTGCGCGATTAGATTGCGCCGCACCACTTTCTCCCGGTCCCACTCCCGCCTCTCGTTCGCCATCATGACGTGTTCGGCATCAGCGACGATGCCGGCTTCGTTCAGATCGCGTACGGTGACGTCCTGTTGCGGGCAGGGATTGTCAATACCGGGTTTTTTTTCGCAGGGCCGGTTGGTCACGAAGAACAGTTCGACGCCGGACTCCCTTGCAAGTTTTGTGAAAGCGACAGCGCCGGGAATGGCTTTCGCGACGCCGGCATCGTTCCAGTCGTCCAGCTTGCTGTTGGTGAAAGGATGTTCATAGCTTGCCTGGAATGCGGCATTGCTCACCAGGGTCTCGTCGACATCGAGAATAATCGCGGCAGGCAGGTCGCCGGCATCTGTCTGGCCCGGAAGCGCGCTCCAGGTCCTGTCGCTCAGCGCGGGTTCGAGAAAGTCGCTGGCGGTTTTATATGCCTGCAGGCAAAGCGCATCGAACTCGGCAGCCGTCAGTACCCACTGGATGCCTCCGTGCGATTCACTCCCGGATTCTGAATAGACACAGGACGGACAGCTCGCAGAAATTATCGCGAGCAAATAGAACAGATTGAATCGCCCTGATGGCATACTCTTCCCCGCGGCCCGTCGTGCCTGCTGCAGATACTGCAGCTATCTGGTTTTCAAAGGATTTTAGGCGACTCAGATTAGCACGTAGGGGTCGATTTTAGCCACTGTCCGCCTGATTTTCGGATATGAGATATGAGCAGATTCGTTTTGATTTTGAGCCTGGTCCTCGCGGCTGTCGTTGCCTGTGATACGGCCGACAAAGTCGAGGTTCCGGATCTTTCGCTGATCCACCTGAATGACACCTATCGTATCGACGCCGTCGAGGACGGAACACGGGGTGGCTTTGGCAGAGTGGCAAGCATAATACGACAGCTAAAGAGCGACGGCAGGGAAGTACGCATCACGCACGGTGGCGACTTTCTGTATCCGTCTCTTGAGAGCCAGCTGTGGGACGGCGAGCAGATGATCGAAGCGCTGAATTTTCTCGATGACCTTGCGCCCATGCTGGTGGTGCCTGGGAATCACGAATTCGATCCGCGAACGCCGGACTCGCTGATTAATGCCGTCAGGCAATCGCGTTTCGACTGGCTGGCTGATAACGTGGTTTTCAAAACCGGTGATGCGGAAGTCGATGCTGCATTCCAGAAGAATGTCATTATGCAGGTTGGCGATCGGCGGATCGGCGTATTTGCACTGACGATGACCGAGGACGAGGGCGGCAACAGCCGCGACTATGCGGAGATTGACCAGAAGCATGTTGCAGGTGCCGAAAAGCTGATTTCGGCACTCGAGGAGCAGGGTGTCGACTATATCTTCGGATTGACGCACCTGCTTCTGGAGGACGATCGTGAACTAGCAAAACTCAGAAAGGATCATCCGAAGTTCCTGTTCATGCTGGGCGGGCACGAGCACGAGCCGGAGTTCGACGAAGGCAGCGCTACTTCGGCGATAATCATGAAGGGCGCATCAAATGCACGAACGATCTGGCAAGTCGATGTGTATTTCGAAAACAACGATGAATTGCCGCGGGTAGCGACCAGGGTTATAAGCATCGACGAGTCGATTCCTTCGGATCCGGCATACCAGGCCATCGCCGATCGCTGGCGCGCAAAGCTACTCGAGCTCGCGCCTTTCCTGCCAAGCAAGATCGGCGAGGCTGCAGTGTCGCTGGACGGACGCGAAGTCGCTATCCGCAACGGCGAGAGCAACCTGGGAAACTTCATAGTCGACCAGATGCGTGGCGCGTTCGGCAATCCCCGCGCAGACCTGGCGTTCGTCAACAGCGGCACACTGCGGCTCGATGACTACGTTGCCGGCGATATTACCTTTGAAGATATTGGCAGGACCTTCGGCTTTTCCTCGTACCTGCGTTACATGACGATTAACGGCGGAGATTTCAGGAAGTTGCTGGAGGCAGGGTTTCGAGGTGTGGGTCCGAGCAAGGGGTATTTCCCGCAGATCTCCGGTTTTCGCGTGTGCGTCGATCGGAACCGCGCCAGCGGCAGCCGCATCGTGCAGTTGCTGATTCCTGGCGGCAACGGGTGGTCGGCGATCGAGCCGGGCCGCGATTATCTGCTCATTGCACCGGATTACATCTACAGGGGCGGCGACGGCTACGATTTTTCGAAAGCACGGAATGTATCGAGACCCGGATCGGAACTGCAGTACCTGGTTCTTGACGCCATTCTGAATGCACAGGCGAACGGCGAGAAGGTCGGCGCAGACATCGATCCTGACAATCGCCGAATTGCGTTCCTGCAAACGGGCGAGGCGGTCTGCTTCAATTGAGCGTCGCTTTCGGTGCAAGGGCCCTGTTGTCGCCTGCGATGCAGGCTCCCACGAATGCAATAGAATGACTGTTGTCGCCTGCGATGCAGGCTCCTACAAATGCGATAGAACGACTGTTGTCGCCTGCGATGCAGGCACGTACAAATGCAACAGAACGACTGTTGTCGCCTGCGATGCAGGCACGTACAAATGCAACAGAACGACTGTTGTCGCCTGCGATGCAGGCTCCCACGAATGCAATAGAACGACTGTTGTCGCCTGCGATGCAGGCTCCTACAAATGCAATAGAACCATTGTAGGAGCCTGCATCGCAGGCGACCCAATCAACCCACGATTCTGAATGCGTGCGACTGTTGGGTGCGGATTGATCTTTAGCGCGACCAAGAAAAAGGCGACCTTTCGGTCGCCTTTTTCTTGCTTGCCGACTGCTAGAAATCGTATCGGATTCCGAAACGAATCTCCCAAAGTGATGCGTCCTGCGATCGCCCCTCGCCACCAGGCTGCGTGAACGAGTTGTAGAGCAGCTGCCCTGTCGGCGAGACGCCGCCCAGACCGACCACACCTTCAGCACGCGGGAAGGTCACTTCGCGGTGAACGCCCCAGTCATCGTTCAGCAGGTTGCCGAGGTTTTCGATCAGCAAGAAGCCGGCGAAGTGATGGTCTTCGCCGAAGCCCGGCAGTTCCTGTTCGATTCTCAGGTCGAACTTGGTCCACCAGCTGCTGTTGAACACGTTGCGAGGCGCAATACTGCCTGCATATTCGGACAGACCGCTGGAATTGACGAAGTTGAAGAACGCGGTCTGATCAAAGCCGCCGCCGAAAACGACGTTCGGATCAGACGGGCCGGTCGGAACGTACAGCAGGTGACGCTGGCTGAATGACGAGTCACCAAAGGCATTGCCGGTGCTGTACACATAGCTGTACGGGATGCCCTGGTTACGGCTTCCATACAACGTGAATCGTGTCGTGTTGTCGCCGAAGAAATCCTTGCGGAACGAGAACCGGCCAGTGAAACGGTGCGGGATGACGTAGTTCGAATCGGCCCGTGACGGATTGTTAGGATCCGATAGCGCAACGTTGCCGAAGTTGGAGCCGGCGGTTGAACTCGTCATCGGGCTTACGTCGGTCGAATCCGTATAGGCGTAAGCCAGCGACCAGTCGATGCCAATGTCCTCATGCGATTTGGCAACGCTGACCGAGAATACGTTGGCGTCGGCGTCGGAGCCACTGACGTTGGCGAGGATCAGGTCCTGTTGAAACCGCGAAGGACATACCGCGGAATTTCCAGGGTCAGTAGCGCAGTCCGGGTCGAGGAAGTCAACCGCACGGTACAGTGGCCGACCGTCTGCCGCGGTACCGACCTGGGCCAATGCGGCATCCAGCGTAATCGCCGAATCCTGGGACTTGGTGTAAATATAATCGGCCGCCAGTGCGTAGCCATCTCCCATGAAACCCAGGTCAAGCTCCCAATTCATGCCAACGTTGAACTTCCACTGCGACGGGATCTTGAAGTTCGGGTCGATGGCGTTGACGCCGCTGTCGGCGGTGCCGTTCGCAACCGCGTCGATCAGGTTCTGCGGAATGTCGTAAATCGGCCGCCCGGCGCCTGAGGTTGGTATGTTGAACAAGGTCAACGGACAGGGCGCCGCATTCGGGTCGGGATCGCCGTTCGGCAGCCGGATCATCGGGCCGCAGGGATTCGCATTATCCAGGTTGCGATCCGACACCTCCACCTGGGTGATGCCGTTGTTGGAATAGTTGTTCGACAACCATACGTTCGGATTGCCGCCCGAGTACAGGCCGGCACCGCCGTGCACGGCGAGCCTGTCATTCACGTCCCAGTTAATGCCGAGTCGCGGCTGGATGAGCCCTTCGCCATCGAAATTCTTGGAATTGCTGAAACCGTAGCGCTGCTCGAACAGCGGGTTGGCCGTGGGCACGTCGGAACTCGTGTACCAGTCGTAACGAACGCCGGCGACGACCGTGACATTGCCATCGGCTATCGGGAACTCATCCTGCACGTACAGCGAATTGATTTCGTAGCCAAAATTTGCTCCGGCATCTTCCTTGACGTTGCTGGGTGCAGCATTCTCGTAAATGATACGTTCCGGCGTGCCGGCTTCGAACGCATGGATACAGCCGTTCGGGTTGGCATCGTTGCAGGAATTATTAAAGCGAATTTCGAGTTCGGCTTCCTGGATAAACAGGTTGAATACACTGAATTCGTCGCGTTCCCAGCCGCCCGTGATCACGTGATCGTCCAGCGAGTAAGAGCCGGCAATCTTGTAGTTGACGACGTCGTAATTCAGTTTGTTCGCATGCCGGGAATCATCCGCACCGAGATAAACGGTTGCGCTCGAGAAGACGCCGTCGTTGTCATCGTCGTTGAATGTCAACACCTGGACCTCGCCGAAGTCGACGCCGCCGCGCGGAATCTGCCGGTTGTCCAGCTTGCCTTTCGATACACGAACCTCAGTAGAGAAGCTGTCGTTCCAGTTGGAGAACAGCTGTAAAGCTGTTGCTGTCAATTCGGCGCCACGCTCGTAACGGTGATTGGAGAACTCAAGCTGGCCGCTGGACGAATCCGATTCGGAGATATTAAAGCCGTCGTTCCAGTTGTGTGTCAGCGCGGCGCGATGCTGGTCGTTGATTTCCCAGTCGAGTTTGATCAGGTACTTTTCATCCTCGACGGGCAGCGCAGTTTCGAATGCGCCGGGTTCGTAACCGTAAAGTTCCCTGGCAATTCGCGCGATCTCGTTGGCCTGAGCCACAGATGTACCGGCAACCGGTGCGCCGACGGCAGTCCCGGCCGGTCCACGCGAGTAAGTGTTTGCACCTTCGAGCTTTTCGTAGGCAGCAAAGAAAAACAGCTTGTCCGAAATAATCGGTCCGCCTATCGAAAAACCGTAGCGCTTCTCGTCAAATACTCCAAGGTCGATCGGATCGCCTTCGAGGGTATCGCCGCTCAGGCTGTCATCCGTGTAGTCGAAAAACACCGATCCGTGGAATTCGTTGGTTCCGGATTTCGTTACCGCGTTGAAGTTGCAGGCCGTGAAACCGCCGTACTGGACGTCGAACGGTGCCAGTTCGACCGATACCTGCTCGATAGCGTCGTAAGGGAAGGGCATGCGTTCGGTCGGGTAGCCGCTGCGATTCAGGCCGAAATTGTCGTTCATCTTCACGCCATCGACCGTCAGGCTGTTGAAACGCGAGCTCGCGCCGGCGCACTGCAGGCCGTTGACGTCCGCTTCGTCGACATAAACCCGGGGATCAAGCCGCACAACGTCCGCGAGGTCGCGGTTGATTGCGGGCGCTTCCTGCAGCGTCTGGATGTCGAATGTATTCGCTGGCCCGAGTGCGACCTGGGCCGATTTGATGGCCGTCGCGGTGACGACGATTTCTTCCACCGAATCCGCCGCCAGCGCGAGATCGAATGTGAAGGTGTCGCCGAGGCCGAGATAAACGTCAGTGACCGTTTGGCCGGCGTACTGGCTGGACTGGATCTCGACGTTGTAGGGTCCGCCAACGCGCAGGCCGCTGACCGAAAACTGGCCGCTGCTGCTGGTGACCGCCGATCGACGGGTGCCGGTTCGCAAGTCGACCACGGTGACTGTTGCTCCGGCCGCCGGAGCGCCGTCCGGCCCACTGATCGTGCCTCGAACGGCAGACGTCGTTTCTTGTGCGAATCCCGCAACAGACAGGGCAAGCAATGCCAGGGTTGCAAAAAACGCATGTCCGAACGACCTGTGCGATGGGCGTGCAGGCTTACTGTTGTTATTCATCGTCGATCCCCGCAATTTGAATGGGAGCGAAACCTTAGGCCAGCAATATGACGGTTTGATTTCGCTCGGGAAAAAAGTCGGTGCTGCTGCCCGGATGGCCGGAACGCGCAGTCCGCTTCGTGTGCTTTGTGGCAAATCTAACGCAGCGAAAATGGCCGCGCAATAAGGGTTTACAGTGGCTTTCGCAGTCCGGCAGCAGCATTTGCTCCGGGCCGTGCGCCGATCACTCGAAACCTCGTCAGCAAAAACCGGCAAACTATTGTTTATTGGTCGTTTCGATCATAAGCGCAAGCGGCCAGTGATCGGATACACCGCTGCCCTCCGGTAGATTGAAGCGAGCCGGCGTGCCCTCGAGCGTGACTTGTGCGGGCGTCTTGTTTGCCAATTGCACGGAATCAGCGCGAATGGCCCATGTTGCGTCCGCGCCACGATTGCGACCGGGCGACCACAGGATCATGTCCAGAAATGACCAACTACCGTCAGCTGCGTAGTACTGCGTGCCAGGGCATTCTTCGCAGCCGACCTCGTGTGCCACGGTCCAGCGTGGCCGGACCAGGCGGCCGAGCAGGTCTTTTTTCGCGTTCTCGCTCGAGGTCGTATTGAAGTCGCCGGCGGCGAATGCGGGCCGATCGGCCGGCAGGGCATCCAGCAGCCGGTTCAGTCGCGCGTAGGCCATTTCGCGCATTTCGGCCGGGTGAAACGGCGCAGGGAAATGCACGGCGAATCCGCTAAGAAGTGTTTCGTCCGGCAGCAGGAAATCGGCCTGCAGGATACCGCGCGTGTCGGCGACGCGTTTCTCCGGAATGCCCTCAAAGGGAATGCTGTGCAGGGTCGGTGTACCCGCGAGCGGCAGCCTCGAGAGAAACGCGACATCGATGCCACGCAGGTCACTGCCTTCGACAAGAATGGCCGGGAGATACTCGGCGCTGCCCAGATAATCCGTGCGCAACCGCTCCAGGATGCCGATGTTTTCGACTTCCTGCAGCGCGACGATGTCGGCGCCGCGGCCGTCGTCCACTTGCAGGATCGCGTCTGCAATCACCTGCAGTTTCTGCTGGATGATGTCCTCATTCCAGTCCCAGTTGAGGCACTGATCGCGCCAGCGGCGGACTTCGATGGTGGCGCAGGCAGTGCGATGTTCGTCGTTCTGCTTGTCGGTCAATGCCAGGTAAGTGCCGTCGTCCTTGCCCGGATCGTCAACATTGTCGAACAGGTTTTCGACGTTGAAGGTCATGATCGAGATGGCGTGAACCCCGGCGTCTTGTGCAACCGAATCCGGATCTGTCGTTTCGCGGCAGGCACTTGTCGCCAGTAGTGCGCCGATCCCAAGAATTGAAAAGATTGTTTTACTCGTGTTCATGCAGTCCGGATTCCTGTTCTATCGCTGATGCTGGCCCTGAAGGTCACTGCGATAGATTGGCGGTGAGCGCCCTTCCACAGTAACGAAGAGGCTGTCGTCTTTATAACTGAATGCGATTGCCTCGGCGATTCCGTTCGTGGGGAAATCGATGTCTTGCGGTACCCTTTGCAACGCATCGATCCAGCTTTCCATTTCCAATCGTTGGTAAATATATATTCCGCGATAGGTGAGAATTGCGGCCGTGCGCCCATTTCGGGTGATATCCATCGCGGTCGGCTGCCAGTGCCAGCTCTGATGGGCAAGCGCACGGTCCAGTTCCAGCTGACTCGGTTGCGGAAGGGTGGCCACATCGCCCAGTAATTCGGCGGTTCGGATGGAGTCGTCGTCGCCGGCAAGAAGCGGCACCGAGTAAAGGCGCGCCGGAACCGTTCGCTTGACCAGAATCAGAACGCTGTCGTTTTCGGCATCCACGGCGACGGATTCGGCGTCGAGCGGTCCGTCAGGATAGGTGAATCGAATTTGGCGGGCGGGTTCGAGCTTCTGTTTATGCAGTTCGGCCGGCTCTTCGACGACATACAACGAGCAGTAACGCCGCTTCGCTTCATTGTCGCCAATGTCGGCGATGAGCAGCCACGATTTACCGTCATGCTCGAACGACGCGATGTCTTCCCAGTCGACATTTGTCGCCGGACTGAGCGATATCGAGCCATGCAGATTCCCGCCGCCATCAATTGCGAAGAGTTCCGGTTTCGCATCGCCGTCATTCAGTGTCCACAGGCGATCCGCGACGACATGCGATCTCGCAAGGCCACTGGCCTCGATAATGCGCCGGTCATAAATCTTGCCGCTGAGGCGCAAATCCGAATAACTGCCGGCATTCGCTGCAAGCGGTACGAGCAGGACGAAGAAGGCTATGAAAGCGGGTCCGGGCATGGCTTGCTGATACTACCAGCACCCGGTCGCCCGCGATGCGGGCTCCTACAGGAGTTTTGTGCAGGAGCCCGCATCGCGGGCGACCGATTTCCGGGCAGTACGTGCAGGAGCCCGCACTGCGGGCGACCGGGTTGTTCCGGGTAGTACGTGTAGGAGCCTGCACTGCGGGCGACCAGCGAAGCGGTGAGTCACACCTCTGAATCGCGACCAAAAAAAACCCGGCTTTCACCGGGTTTTTTTCGAACATGTCGAAGCGCGTCAGAAAGCGCCGAAATTGATTTTGAAGCTCGCGCCCCAGATTCGCCGGTCGTTGACGAAGCCCGTGTTGTTGTTGAAATCGATGGCGCCTTTCAGGTTCTCCGCGTCGGTAATGTTGCGTCCGAACACGGCGAGTTCCCAGCGATTGTCGTCTGCGGTGAAGCCCGCGCGCACGCCGCCTTCGTAAATGTCGCCGCTGTGGAATTCGGTCGATTCATAAAGGAAGAACTGTGCGTCGCCCTGGAATGCCCAATCCGTCTGGAAGAACAGGTCGCCGCCGTCCACTGGCATGCTGTAACGAAGCACGGCATTGAACAGGTACTCGGGCGCCTGCGGGAACGGATTGCCATCGAGAATGGCAAAGCCATCGGTGTCCAGCGGATCCAGAACGGTGCAGCGCCGCGCCGTGTTGGTCGGTACGCCGCAGGGCATCGCCGTTACCAGGTTCGCGTCGTCGATTTCCGTGTCGTTCCAGCTTCCGCCGAGCGTCAGGATGAGGTTGTCGGTGAGCAGGATCTCTGCATCGAAATCCACGCCGAAACCGGTGCCTTTGTCGGCATTCACGAGCACGTTGGAATTGGCATTGCCACCGATAGCAGAGAGCTGCTGGTCGTCGATCGTGTAATAGAACACGGATCCGTTGAGGCGCATGCGATCGCCGATCGTCGATTTGAAGCCGAGCTCCGATGACAGAATCGTTTCCGAGGTCGCGATCGAGTACGGGTTGGCATCGAAGAACGCGATGTTACGGCCCTGGATCGTCGGTGCACGGAAACCGCTGGCGACGCGGCCGTAAAGATTGAAATCGTCGTTCACCGCGTACATCAGGCTCAGGTCCCAGCTGACCTGTTCGTCAGCGACCGACACCGGCTGGCCGGCCAAAATTCCGGGTGGCAGCGGGTTGAACGGCGGTGTGTCCGTAACGCTCATGTCCTTGTCGTCATCGGTGTAGCGGACTCCAGCCGTTAACGTGGTCCTGTCGGTGAGATCGAAGCTGACATGTCCGAATACTGCCCACGATGTGTTCTCGTGACGCACCGTTGTCGACGGTACGAAGAACGGGCTGGTCGTAACCGAGAAATCCGAATCGAAGTAGAACACGCCGGCCTGCCAGAAAAAGCTGTCCGTGGCTTGCGATGCCAGGCGGAATTCCTGCGTGAACTGGTCCAGGTCGTCCAGGCCATCTTGTGTTACCGACGGAAACGGAATGAACCCCGGGCCCATCTCCGGCAGGAACACGGCGCCGAATCCACCGTCGATGTCGCCGAGGCTGCGGTTTTTCACGGTCTCGTAAGCCGAGATCGAGGTTAAAGTCATGTCATTGCCGAAATCGAAATCGAGTTTCAGCGAGCCGCCGGCCGCTTGGGCTTCCTGCGGATTGTTGTCGCCTTCGTCGAAGAACACGCGATCGCGGTGGAAATTGTTATTGAGCGCATTACTGCCGGTGGTCAGGATATTGGCCTGGAAAATAGAGGCCGTTCCATTGTCCATATCGCGGCCGTGATAGTTTAGCAGTGCGCTGAAATTGTCCGTAGGGGCCCACAGCAACTGGCCACGCCACGCCAATTCATTCCAGCCGCCCATGGCATCGTTCTCGCCGGTGTAGGCGTTGTCGATCCAGTCGTCGCGATTCTGACTTAACAATGAAATACGACCCTGCAGGGTCTTGGCGTCGTTAAGGCTGCCGCCGACAGCGCCTTCGATATTCATCGTGCCGGCGCTGCCGACCGTTGCGAGTGCATAACCGTCGAAGTCTGCGGTGGGCTTGCGCGTATCGAACTTCACGATCCCGGCCGGCGTATTGCGACCGAACAGAGTGCCCTGCGGGCCGCGCAGCACTTCTACGCGCTCGATATCGAACAGCGGGAAGCTTTTCAAAATGACGTTTTCCTGCACGACTTCGTCGAACAGAATCGAAACCGACTGAGACGCGGCCAAGTCGAAGTCCGTGTTGCCAAGACCCCGCATGTAGAAGCGCGGCGCCAATCTGCCGTTGGACGATTCCGCATACAGGCTCGGAATGCGGGCTGCCAGAGCCCGGATGTCTTCGCCACCCTCGAAGAGCGTCGCCATTCTCTCGCCGGACATTGCCGTAACCGAGATCGGTACTTCCTGCAAATTCTCTTCGCGGCGCTGTGCCGTAACCGTTATTTCTTCCAGGATGGCATTGCCTTGTGCAAAGGCCAGGCTGCCCGTATCCGGCAGAAGCCCTGCGGCGCCCACGCCAAGCGCGATACTGAGTAGGCCTTTGATTATTGATTTTGTTGGATTGAAACCACGCATTTTGTGTCTCCAGATTGCGGATGTCGCAGTATAACGCCTATGAATGCGCATATAACCAGAAATTTGTCGTTTCGGAGGGCCCAAATTCGGCGGCAATCCTGTGGCTGTTGCACAACGATCACGCCGGCGGCAGCGCTCCGCTGCGCTTCATTCGAGTGGTTCGTAGCAGTCCGGCGTGAAGCGTGGCAGGCAAACGCACTGAAAGCGCAGCTCCGCGGTTCCCGTGTTACTGATTCGCTGCGCCGAGCCGCAGGGGATGACGACGGTGTCGCCCGGGCCAACCGGCACACCGGCTTGCCCGTCGATTTCCATGTGTCCATGGCCGGCGTTGATCAGGTACCACTCGTCCACGCTCAGGCGGTGCAGCTCGGTTGTAACGCCAGGCAGTACACGGCACAGGGCGAGGGAGAAGTGCGGAACCTGCGGGTCGTTGATGATTTCGCGAATGAAACAGCGCTCGCGGGTCAGAATCTCCTCGCCTTGCTGCGGCCCGGGGCGGATGACATTGCTCATTGGATGTGGCTCGCTTTTGCCGGTTTTGTGTCATTCTTGTGTCGCCTATTCTATTGAATCCCTGCAGGCCACGCCCGGCCGGGTATCGTTGCCGGGCGGCCGCAGAAGCGGAAAAACCTCAATGACAGGAAGCAAACAGCAGGGGCTGGTTGACACTGGCACCGATCTGTCCGGACATCGCGCGCTGGTGACAGGGGCCAGCGGCAATATCGGCAGCGCAATCGCGCGCCGACTGGCTGCAGCGGGCGCCGATCTGGCCCTGCATTTTCATAGCAACGCAGCTGCAGCTTCTGCACTTGCCAATGAATTCGAAAAATCGGGAATAGACGTGCTGAGTGTGCAAGCCGATCTTTCCGAAGCTGCAGGGGCGCAGGAATTGTTTGCCGCTATAGAGGCGATCGGCGGTCCTGCCATCGACCTCGTCGTAAATAACGCGGCCACTCAGCCGGTGCAGGCTTTGGCGGGTATGACAGTCGATGACTGGCGCAAAGTCATGACTGCAAACCTCGACAGCGCGTTTGCGATTACACAGATGGCGGCCGAACGGCTGCGCAAAGCGGGCCTGCCGGGTGCGATTGTCAACATAGCGTCGATAGAGGGCTCGGACCCCGCTGTTGGTCACAGCCACTACGCCACCAGCAAAGCCGGCATGCTGATGTTCACGCGCGCCTGCGCGCTCGAGTATGGCGCCGCCGGAATCCGGGTGAATGCGGTATCGCCGGGCCTGATCGACCGCGACGGCCTGAAAGCGGAATGGCCGGAGGGCGTCGCACGATGGCAGGCAAAGGCTCCATTGGGCAGGCTCGGCACATCCGCGGATGTTGCCGATGCCGTGTATTTCCTGCTGAGTCCGGCCGCGCGCTGGATCAGTGGTGCGAACCTGGTGGTCGATGGCGGAATGTCCACGGTCTCCAGGTGGTAAAATCCGCGCAACAACAAGAAAATTGACTGGCGAGACCTGATGGCAACCAAACACATGAACGCAGCGCCCGGCGATTTCGCCGAAACGGTATTGATGCCTGGCGATCCGTTGCGCGCGCAATATATTGCCGATACTTATCTCGATGACGCACGGCGCGTTACCGACGTTCGCAACATGTGGGGGTTTACCGGCAGCTACAAAGGCGCGCCGGTGTCGGTTATGGCGCACGGCATGGGCATTCCTTCCGTATCCATTTACTGCACCGAGTTGATCACGGAATACAAGGTCAAACGCCTTATTCGTGTCGGCAGTTGCGGTACCACGCATCCCGACGTGAAACTTCGCGACGTTTTGATCGCGATGGGCGCATCGACGGATTCCGGTGTCAATCGCATGCGCTTCGGCGGCTATGATCTTGCCGCGCTCGCGAGCTTTCGCCTGGTGCAAAACGCTGTGACTGTTGCGGCGAAAAACAAAGTCAACTATCACGTCGGCAATATTTTTTCGGCAGACCTTTTCTATACGCCGGACACGGACATGTTCGATACGATGGCGAAGTACAACGTACTGGGTGTGGAAATGGAGGCCGCCGGCATCTATCCGATCGCGGCCGAGCACGGAGTCGAGGCGCTGGCCATCTGCACGGTCAGTGACGACATTCGCAGCGGCGAGGCTTTGTCAACCGAAGAGCGACAGACCACTTTCGACGAGATGATTGTCGTCGCACTCGAAACCGCGAGGATGAGTACATGAGCCTGTCGGCCGTACCGGCATCGCCGCACTTCCCGGATCTCAGCCGCGTGGCGCTGGTCGACGAGGTCGGTGTCAACGAGCGGGTCGCGCGGTTCCAGAGCCGCAGCATCAAGAATGAGTCGAAGAACGACGCGTTGAAGCTGATCCTCAGCATGATCGACCTGACCACTCTCGAGGGCCAGGACACGCCGGGTAAGGTTCGACAGCTGTGCCAGAAGGCCATGCATTTGCACGATGCGATGCCGGGCCTGCCGCACGTTGCAGCCGTCTGCGTGTACCCGACCATGGTGAGTGTCGCAAAAAAGGCCCTCGGGGCCAGTGGAATCAACATAGCTTCCGTCGCGACGGCGTTTCCCAGCGGCATGGCGCCACGGCACATCAAGCTCGAGGAAACAAAAATTGCGGTTGCGGAAGGCGCGAATGAAATCGACATGGTGATTTCACGCGGCGCATTTCTCGCCGGCGAGTACGGCTATGTATTCGACGAAATTGCCGCTATCAAGGAAGCTTGTGGCGACGCGCACCTGAAAGTCATCCTGGAAACCGGTGAGATCGGTACGCTGGACCGGGTTCGCCGGGCAAGCGTTCTGGCCATGCACGCCGGTGCGGATTTCATAAAGACATCGACCGGCAAAATCCAGCCCGCGGCGACCTTGCCCGTTACGCTGGTCATGCTGCAGGCGATTCGCGATTACTTCCGCGAAACCGGCCGCATGGTCGGCATGAAGCCGGCCGGAGGAATTTCGAATGCCAAGCTGGCAATTCATTACCTGGTGATGTTGCGCGAAACGCTCGGCAATGCGTGGATGACGCCGCAATGGTACCGCTTCGGTGCGAGCTCGCTGGCCAATGACGTGCTGATGCAGCTGCGCAAACAGCAGACTGGCGTTTACCAGTCCGCAGACTATTTTTCTAAGGATTAATCCGGGGAGTCATGGTGGAAAGCCAACCCAACAAGCTTGCATTCGATTCCGGCTGGGCCTATTCGCCGGCGCCGGAGAGCACCGACCACGTTCACATCGACAAGAAGTACGATCTGTTCATTGGCGGCGAATTCGTCGCGCCGGTAAAAGGCGGCTATTTCGAAACCATCAACCCGGCAACCGAAGAAGTACTGTCTTCCGTGGCCGAGGCGACCGACGCGGACGTCGACCGCGCGGTAAAAGCGGCCCGCAAGGCGTACCGCGGCGCATGGTCGAAGATGAATGCCGCGGAACGCGGCAAGTACATATTCCGCATCGCCCGGATACTGCAGGAGCGGGCGCGCGAGTTTTCGGTGATCGAATCGCTGGACGGCGGCAAACCGATTCGCGAATCGCGCGATATCGACATTCCGCTGGCGGCCGCACACTTTTTCTATTACGCGGGTTGGGCAGACAAACTCGGTTACGCGTTTCCGGGCCGCACGCCGAAAGCGCTCGGTGTCGCCGGGCAGATCATTCCGTGGAATTTTCCGCTGCTGATGGCGGCCTGGAAAATTGCACCGGCACTGGCCTGCGGCAACACGGTGGTGCTGAAGCCGGCCGAAACGACACCGCTGACTGCAATGAAACTGGCGGAGGTCATTCGTGACGCCGGCCTGCCGCCGGGCGTCGTCAATATCGTGACCGGCGCGGGCAAGACCGGCGCCGCGATCGTCAACCATCCCGATGTCGACAAGATTGCTTTCACCGGGTCGACCGACGTCGGCCGGCTGATCCAGCGCGCGATTGCGGGAACGAAAAAGAAATATACGCTCGAGCTCGGTGGCAAGGCGGCGAACATTATTTTTGCCGATGCCGCCATCGACCAGGCTGTGGAAGGTATCGTCAACGGAATCTTCTTCAACCAGGGACACGTCTGCTGTGCCGGCTCGCGCCTGTTCGTCCAGGAATCGGTGGCGGACGAGGTGATACAGAAACTGAAGGACCGCATGGAGACGCTGATCGTCGGCGACCCGCTCGACAAGAACACCGACGTCGGCGCGATCAATTCCGCGCCGCAGCTGGAGAAGATCGAGTCGTATCTGAAAATCGGCCAGCAAGAAGGTGCCGAGATGTACCAGAGTTCCTGCCCGGTGCCGAAGCGCGGTTACTGGTGCCGGCCGACCATCTTCACCGGCGTGTCGCAATCGAATCGCGTCGTGCAGGAAGAGATTTTCGGGCCGGTTCTTGCTATCCAGACATTCCGCACGCTCGAAGAAGGTCTGACCAAAGCCAACAACACACCGTACGGATTGTCCGGCGGCGTCTGGACCGACAAGGGCGCGAAGATCTTCAAAATGACGCAGCAGGTGCGCGCCGGCGTCATCTGGGCGAACACGTTCAACAAGTTCGATCCGACCTCGCCTTTCGGCGGTTACAAGGAAAGCGGCGTGGGCAGGGAAGGCGGCCTGCACGGCCTGGGTGCCTATGTCCGGCTGGAGCCGCAGTCATGACGGCAAAAACCGCACGCGTACCGGTCGCCAAGACCTACAAGATATACATCGGCGGAAAGTTTCCACGCAGCGAATCGGGCAGGTTTTATCCGCTTGAAGACGACGACGGTGCCGTCATCGCCAACATCTGCCGCGGCAGCCGCAAGGATTTTCGCAATGCGGTCGTCGCGGCGAGGTCCGCGCAGCCCGGCTGGGGCGCGTCCAGCGCTTACCTGCGCGGGCAGATTCTTTATCGCGTCGCCGAGATGCTGGAAGGCCGGCGGGAGCAATTCGTCGCTGAACTCGTGTTGCAGGGAATCACCAAACGAAAGGCGCAAGCAGAAGTCGATGCGACAACCGACCGTCTGATCTATTACGCGGGCTGGTCGGACAAGTACCAGCAGATCTTCAGCGCCGTAAACCCCGTCAGTTCGTCACATTTCAATTTCTCCGTACTCGAGCCGACCGGCGTCGTCTCGATTCTCGCGCCGGAAGAAAGCGGCTTGCTGGGACTCGTTTCGAATATCGCGCCGGTTATCGTCGGCGGCAATACCTGTGTCGTGCTGGCGTCACAGAATCTGCCGTTGTGCGCCGTCAGCCTTGCCGAGGTGTTGCACGCTTCGGATGTGCCGGGTGGCGTCGTGAATATACTCACAGGTTTCAGGGAGGAGCTTGCCGGACAGTTTTCTTCACACATGGATGTCAATGCGATTGTCTATTGCGACGGCGATGCCTCGGTCGCGAAACAGATCCAGGAAAAAGCCGCCGACAACATCAAGCGCGTGCTGTCACGCGTGGAGATCGACTGGAAGTCGCATGCTTCGCAGAATCCCTACCTGATCCAGGAAACGCAGGAAGTCAAAACGACCTGGCACCCGATCGGCAGCTGAAAAAACTTTCCGCGGATTACGTCATTGCGAGCGCAGCAACCGTCATTGCGAGCGCAGCAACCGTCATTGCGAGCGCAGCGAAGCAATCTACCCTGCGTCTGTTGTGTCGGGAAGCGGTTGCTTCGTCGCTTCGCTCCTCGCAATGACGGGGTCGCTTCGCTCCTCGCAATGACGGGGTCGCTTCGCTCCTCGCAATGACGGGGTCGCTTCGCTCCTCGCAATGACGGGGTCGCTTCGCTCCTCGCAATGACGGGGTCGCTTCGCTCCTCGCAATGACGGGGTTCTACTTAAACCCGCTCAGAGCATTTTTCTCGATGCGGCCGCCGACCTGCTGGATGACGCCGGTCGCACACCAGGTTCCCATTCTCGCGCAGTCGACGAGTGACCGGCCCGACGCCAGCCCGAACAGAAAGCCGGCCGTGTAGGCATCGCCGGCGCCGGTCGTGTCTATCACTTTGTCGACCTTGATGGCCTTCTGCTCCACCTTTTCGCTGCCATGAACGATGACAGACCCTTTAGCGGAACGCGTAATGACAAACATATTGGACAGACCGTCGAGTGCATCGAGAACTTCGGTGAAACTCTTCGCCTGAAACAAGGCAATGACCTCGTTTTCGTCCGCAAACACTATGTCGACGCCATTTTTTATTGCAGATCGAAATTCCTTCTGGTGTCGTTCAACGCAGAATGAATCCGACAACGACAGCGCCACTCGTGATCCGTTCTTTCTCGCGATATCGATCGCTTTGTTGACGAGCGCCGGTCCCTCGGCGATATCCCAAACGTAGCCTTCGAGCAGCACAATGCCAGGTGTGCCAATGCTTGACGGCGTTACGTCGGCAGTACTCAGCTCGGTGCAGGCGCCGAGATAAGTTTGCATCGTCCGCTGACCGTCGGGCGTGATCAAGACATGGCAGCGAGCCGTCGGCGAGCCGTCAGTGGCCGGGTCGGTTCTGATGTCGACGCCCAGCGAACGCATGTCATGAACGAAAATCTCGCCCAGCTGATCGGCCTTGACTCGCCCGATATACGCGGCACGGCCGCCGAGATTGGCGAAGCCCGCGATCGTGTTGGCGACGGAACCGCCGGATTTCTCGGTTGCAGGGCCCATCATGCCGTAGATTTCGCGTGCCCGTTGCTGGTCGATGAGCGTCATCGAGCCGCGCGGCGCCGCAATTTTTTGCAGAAAATCGTCGTCGACGTGAGCGAGCACATCGACGATCGCATTACTGATCCCTAGCAGTTGAATCGAGTCGGTCATGAAGAAGCTGTCCGTGGCAAAAAAATCCCGCATAGCCTAACACTTGTCCTGCCGGGTCATGCCGGAGCGGCTGATTACCGGCCGCGGATGTGGCGCCTGCAGTCGGACCGAGGTATCTTTCATATCGCCACGCTTTTCCAGAACAACAACAATTGCCGCGCCGGCATGCCACTGTACCGAGCATGCAGAGCGGGCCCACTGCAGGTAGCGAAATGAGAAAGTCGGCGAGTTTCCTGATTCCACTGACGCTGATCACGCTCTATTACACGTTCTGGATAGCAATTGTCGCCGTACTGATAACCAGGTTTCCCGGCATCGTCGAGTACCTGCCGGTTGGCGGCATAGAAGAACTGGCCGACTACAATACCGACAGTTTCGAGCCGGTTTACTCGAGCCTGGAGGAGACGGTGTATGCGCCGAATGTGCCGATACGGCTTGCATTTGCAAGCCTTGGCGCCGCGCTGTTGATCGTGCCGGTCTCGTGGGTGTATTTCATTACCAGCCGCAGCAAGGAGGTGGATCAGTCCTTCGTGCAGACCATCGTGATTTTGCCGATCGTCGTTACCGGCATCTCGATGATCGTTCTTAACAGCCTGGCCCTGGCATTTAGCCTGGCCGGGATCGTTGCTGCGGTGCGCTTTCGCTTTTCCCTGGATCAACCATCGCACGCGATGTATATATTTGCGGCAATCAGTATCGGCCTCGGTTCGGGAATCGGCGCGCTCGGAGTTGCAGCAGTCATTTCGATGGCGTTCGTCTATGCAAACCTGATCATCTGGAAGCTCGAGTACGGCAAAGTCCTTTCCGGGCCGTTTTTCTCCATGCTGACTCGACGTAGCCGCATGGATGATGACTATTAAGTCTCGTAGTTCCGGCGATACATGTTCCTGAGAAAAACGATACCGGCGCTTGCCTTGTTTCTCGCGGCAGGCTTGATCACGGCAGTTCAGTCAGACCGCCTGTCCCCGTATCCGATGACCGACGCCACGGTGAGGCAATGGAAGTTGCCGGGAAAACTGCGGGAAATTTCGGGTCTTGCCCTGGCTCCGGACGGGCGACTTTTCGCGGTCGCGGACGAGAGCGCGGTCGTGTTCGAAATCGACTACGCAAACGGCGCATTGATCAAAGCGTTTGCGCTGGGAAATCCCGCTATCAAGGGAGACTTCGAGGGTATCGCGTGGTTGAACGACCGGCTGTATCTGACCACCAGCGACGGCGTACTGTATTCGTCCGCGGAGGGCGACAACGGGGCGCATCTTGATGCAGAGCGAGTGGATACGGGCCTCGGTGAAACCTGCGAGGTCGAGGGCCTGACCGAACAGGCAGAGACCGGGCGCCTCTTTTTCGTTTGCAAGGCGCGGCGCCGCGGCAGCCAGTCCCCCGGATTGCATGTCTGGGAGTGGTCGACCGCAAGCAGGGAATTTGTCGGCAGTATCCGAATTCCGATAGCGGATATCGAGCAGGCACTGAAAGTCGATGACTTCAATCCCTCCGGTATCGTGATGGATCGTGACGGCAACAGCTTTCTGATCGTTGCGGCGAAACAGAAGAGCCTGGTACAGGTTGCAGCGGATGGCGGCCTGGTCGCCGCGCGCCGCTTCCGCCAGACGAGCCGTCACAAGCAGGCAGAGGGGATTGAACTGACGTCCAGTGGTAAATTGCTGATTGCGGACGAAGGCGGCGACAAGAAAGCGCGATTGGCGGTCTATGAGCCGCGACCGGGCGGGGAACCCAAATGATGGAACAGGCACAACAGAATGGCGTACCGGGCGACTGCTTGATATTCGTCCATGGGCGCGATTTCAAGCCGAGCGCCACCGAGTTGCTGGATCTCAATATTGCCGCGCTGAGCGCGGCCATCGAAAGGGATCGACCGGAGCTGCTCGAGTGCTTCCACCAACTGCAAAAACAGCTGAGTTACTATGGCGACTTCAGCAATCAATTCCTGCTGGAAAGCGGCGGACACTACGATGAATCACTCGATATCGGCGATCGTCGAAACGCGCTGTTGAAACTCAAGTCGCTCGGGAAGACCAAGCACTTCGGCGTCACGCGTTACGATCGTTTGCCCGGCAAGACCGCCATAGCGGAATTTGCCGCCGACGTCGCGGCGCCGCTGCTGGGGTCGATCGGGCTGTCGAAGGCCCTCATTTCCAGTGTCGCCAGGGATCTTGCCGAATACTGGAATGACAAGAGCGAGTTCGCCTCGAATCTGCGAAACCGCGTACGCAACACGCTTATCGAATCGCTTTCGCGAGGCGACCGCATCATGTTGGTTTCGCACGGTACGGGATCGATCGTCAGTTTCGATGTCTTGTGGCAGCTGTCACACGATCCGGAATACGCGGAGCGTTATTCAACACGGAAAATCGACTCGTGGTTGACACTGGGTTCGCCGCTGGGTGACTCCATGGTGCGCCGACGCTTGCTCGGTGCGGACAGAAAGGGCAGGGAGCGGTTTCCTACCAACATTTTGACCTGGCACAACGTTTCCGCCGAGGACGACTACATGTGTCACGACAATACCTTGGCCGACGACTACAAACAGATGCTGAAACTGCACCAGGTGAGCAGTATTCGCGACTATCACATTTACAACCTGTCAGTCCGGTATGGTAAATCGAATCCGCACAGCTCGGTCGGTTACCTGATGCATCCACGCACGGCGCAAATCGTCGCCGACTGGATTCGGCAAAAACCGGCAGATCCTCTGCCTACGAACATTCTTTGACGATGTAGCGTTCGACTTTGGCAGGATTCGACACCCGGTCATAAAACTTTGCGATGTAGCGGGATGCCTTGCGTCTGGAGCCCTTGGACAGGCCGTCCTGGGTTGCAATCAGATGCATGATATCGCTTTGGTTGTCGACCACCTTCCGGATAGCTTCGTCGAGAAAGTCGTTGTGACTGCAAAAACCCCGATACAATCGTTGTTTGACGTCTTTGATTTTCAGATTCGGATTCGGCGCCGCGTAGGGCGCATCGACGAATCCCGACAGGTCGAAATCGTAAGCAACCGGTATGTAACGGTCGTCGGGTCCCGCAAACAGCGCGGCATTGTGGCAGCAAGCTGAATCGGCGGCGCCACGCACGGCCGAAAAGTCCGTATTGCCAATCAGGTACTGAAAAACACTGAAAAATGCAGTCTGGCGTTGGTCGAGCTGTTCGGTTGTGACCGCCTCAATGGATGCCATTTCCAGCCCTATCCGCTTTGACAGTTCCTCGTCATCTTCGATCAGGAAAGCGTACTTGCTGCGTGTTTTGCCATCTTTTTCCGTGTCGATGTAGTCGACCTGCAGAAGCCTTACCCGGAAACTCAGGTCTGTAAGTTGGTTCAGGATGCGATACGAAAGGTACTCCAGCAGCAGGCTTTGCTCGTATTTGCTTCCGAAATTCTCGCAATGGGTAACCAGCTTCAGCTTGTCCTGGCCGTGGAACTCGCTGCCCTTTACCTGCTTTTTGCGAAAGTTGATTCGCAAAGGTGCAAAGTGACAATGCTCCGCCTTGCCCCGATAGTGCCCTCGCGTGCGGAGTTTGAGGTCAAACGTCCGCTCGGCTCCGGTTGATTCGACAATATGCAGCAAGCCTTCGCTGTAATCGTCGCTGTCACGCTCGCTCATGATCGTCGTGAACGGCGCTTCGATTCTTACCTGCAGAATCTCGTGGTTCTGGAAAAGGGGTCGGTTCGCCTCGCCCTGCTCGGCGGGCGCGGTTGAAGGAGCAAGAGCCAGTGCGATAAGAGCAGGAATCACTGTCAGGTACAAAAATGTTGCGTTCAAATCGGGAAACTCCTGCAAGCGGCGGAAGTCTATCATGTAGCCTTTCAAAAATTGAGCGGCTGCAAAAGCTGCAGCGGCTCGTCTAGAATGCTCACTGCGCTTTCGTCGGAGACCCCCGTGAAACAGACGCACCGAGGGAAACAGTCACGGCCAGTATCGTTGCGTAGCTGGCCGTTTAGCTTATTTTCATCGATTGTGCTCGTTGCGCTGCTCGGATGTGTCCACGCGGCGCCATGGAGCATTACCGGGGCGGAGCGTGTCGTCGCGATCAGCGACGTGCACGGCGCCTACGATGGCATGTTGCGCACACTGAAGCATGCGGGTGTCATAGACGATGAACAGTCCTGGATCGCCGGTGCGACGAAGCTTGTAATTACCGGTGACCTGCTGGACCGTGGCGCCGATTCGCGCAAAGTCATGGACCTTGTCATGGCTCTGGAGCGGCAAGCCGCTTTGAGCGGCGGCGCGGTACACCTGTTGCTCGGAAATCACGAAGTCATGAATCTCGTGGGCGATCTGCGCTACGTATCGCGCGGCGAGTACGCTGCATTCGCCGGCGACGAAAATGCGGCGGAGCGGCAACGCTGGTTTGAATACTTCCGATCAGCGAATGCCGATGTCGCGGACGAGGCGACTTTGCGTGCCGATTTCGACAAGAAGGCACCGCCCGGATTCTTCGCGCACCGTCGGGCCTTCAGGCCGGATGGTCATTACGGAAAGTGGCTGTTGCAGAAACCGCTGCTGCTGGTGATCGACGAAACCGCCTTCGTGCACGGCGGCCTGTCGCCAATGATTGAGAAGCTCGGGCTCGATGGCGTCAATACGCTATTAGCCGCTGAGCTGCGGGCGTATTCGGAAGCGGTCGGTGCGCTCAATGACGCGGGTCTTCTGAGCCCGACCGAGAATTTCTACTATCACCCGGAGCTGCTGAAGCCGATGCAGCAGGATGCCGCGCTGTCGGGCGAGCTGCGGGGCGCGATCGCTGCTGTGATCGAGCTGAATGACTCGGATATTCACAGTTCGCAGGGTCCGCTGTGGTACCGCGGCAACGTTGCGTGCAGTGCGTTGACAGAGTCCGACAAGCTGGATCGGGTACTGCAGACGATAGGCGCCACGCGCGTTGTAATAGGGCACACACCGACGATGACGCGGCGCGTATTGCAGCGACTTGATGGCAAGGTGATTGAAATCGATACCGGTATGTTGACTGCCGCGTATAAGGGCAGCGGTAACGCATTGGTCATCGAAGGCGATTCGTTGGCAGTAATCAACGAATCGGGGGCCGCAAGCGACGGGCCAGTTCCGCATCCGCGGCACGTTGGAGCCCGGCGTGACACGCTGAGTGCCGCGGACCTCGAAGAGGCGATGACTCGCGGCGTCATCGCTGCGACAGGAGTCGACGAAAGCGGCAGAACCATAGTCAGTGTCAAGTCGGACGCCGGCAACATCAGCGCCGTTTTTTCAAAAAACCCGCGCAGCAAGGGATTTGTGCCGGAAGTTGCTGCTTACAGGCTGGACCGGCTCCTGTCGCTGGACATGGTGCCGGTGACGGTCTTGCGGGAAATGGACGGCCAGGCGGGCAGCCTGCAGTTTCTGCCGGAGAAGGCCAGCGATGAAACGAAACGCGCCGCAGGCCGACTCGGCGGCGATGCATGGTGCCCCCTGAACGATCAATGGAGCTCGATGTACGTTTTCGATGCGCTGATATTCAATCCCGGTCGACAGCCGCAGGCCATTTTGTACAGCCCGGATAACTGGCAGCTGATGCTAAGCGGACACCAGGATTCGTTCACCACGCATCGCGACCGTCCACCCGGCCTGCGCAGCGTCGAATTGCCACTTGGCACCGCATGGGTGAAAGCATTGCAGTCCGTAGACGATGCCAGCCTGCAGGCTGAGCTTGGTGACGTGCTCGACAAGCGACGCCTGGCGGCCTTGTCAAAACGCCGCGATCAGCTGTTGGAAGACGCGAAAAACTGAGTCGCCTGCCAAAAAAGGGGCCGGATACATTTTTTAAAAAAGGGGCCGGATACATTTTTTGACGACAAAAAATGTATCCGGCCCCTTTTTTGGCCCCTTTTTTGGTTCGATCACTCGACCGTGGCGATGCACTCGATTTCGACGCGGGCGTTCAGCGCGAGGCCGCTGCTTCCCAGCGCGCTACGGGCCGGCGCATTCCGGAAATAGGTCCGGTAGACCTCGTTCATTGCGGCCCATTCGCCGATGTCGGCGAGGAATACGGTGCATTTCACCACCTGGTTCATCGACGAGCCGAATTGTTCCAGCACCGTCTTGATATTTTCCATCGTCTGACGTGTTTCGGCTTGTATGCCGCCCGGAGCAAGTTCGTTGGAGCCCGGCAGGTTACCGATATTTCCCGACAGGTACAGCGTATTGTCGACTCTTACAGCCGAAGAAAATGGCAAGCCAAGATCTTCGGTGCCGGGCATGTTCAGGTATTGCACGTCTGTCATTGTTTCCTCCGGTGGCGGCGGGGCGGGCTGGCACGCGCTGAAGGCCAGCGTGGCGACCGCCAGTAAGGCGCGCGCCCCAACGCGCATTCGACATTCGGTCATGATCAGATCTCGTTGCGTCCGGCAGCAGCTGCAATATGTTCCGCGGCCCTGAATGCGAGCGCCATGATGGTCATCGTCGGCTGGCCACGGCCGGAGGTGACAAAGCTCGAACCGTCGCAGACGAAAAGGTTGGGAATGTCATGCGAGCGGTGGTATTTGTCGACAACCGAAGTGGCGCTGTCGTCGCCCATGCGGCAGGTACCGAGCAGGTGGGCACCGGCGTTTTGTTCGTGAATCGGCAGTGCCCAGGATTTCTTCGCGCCGGCCGCGTCGAACATCTGCATCGAATAGCCTTGCAGGAATTTCGCCATGGCCATGTCGTCGGGATGATCCTTATAGGTCATGCGGAGTGACGGGCGACCCCAGCGATCCTTGTGGGTTGGATCGATCGTGATGTTGTTGCTGTCCAGCGCAAGCGACGTCGTGTGCCCGATGATCCACATTTCGTGGGAGAAATCGTATGCAATCCTTTCCTTGAATTCCTTACCCCATTTCGGCGCATCCGGATCCATGCCGGCAATGGCGAACATCGCCGGGCTCGAGCCCAGCAACGGCCTTGCGTCGATGCCTCCACCGCCGTAGAAACCACGCGCGGGATCGGCATTGTAAAAGTCATGAATGATTCGCGTGACCTGCACGCCTTTGTAATCGTTAAGCGGGTGTTCGAATATTCCGCCGCAGGCCGAGTGTCCGTTGAACATCAGGTTCCTGCCGACGAAACCGCTGGAGTTAGCGAGCCCGTCCGGGAATTGCGCACTGGCCGAATTCAACAGCAGGCGTGCAGTCTCCGCGCCGTTGGCGGACAGGATGACGGCCTTGGCCTTCTGCGATCGTTCCTTGCCCTCCGGATCGCAATAAAGCACTTCGCTGACGCGTCCCTTGGCGTTGGTTTCCACCCGGTATACCGCGCATTCGGCACGGATCTCGCAGTGACCGCTTGCGATGGCGAGCGGAATCATTGTAGCCAGCGTCGATGACTTGGCGCCCACTTCGCAGCCGAATCCCATGCAATAACCGCAGTTGATGCACGGTGCGCGGCCGTTATGCGGCTGCGAAAGGATGGCCATTGGTGCCGGCTGCGTATGCAGGCCGATCGCCTTGGCGCCTTTCTCCAGCAACGCACCGGATGACTTTATCGGCAGTGGCGGGACCGGGTAAGGGCGAGAACGCGGCGGGTCGAAAGGTCCCTGCGCGCCGGACACGCCGATCTCCCAGTCCACGCGACTGTAATAGGGCTCGAGTTCATCGTAACTGATCGGCCAGTCGGCGAAGTTCGTGCCACTGATCGGACCGAGAAGGCTGCGTTCCTTGAAGTCGACGTCGTGAAAGCGCCAGAAGTTGGCCGTGAAATGCACGCTGCTGCCGCCGACTGTCTGCGCATATTCCGCAGGCTGGTTGTTCTGCACGACAGCTGTCTTGCTGGCGTCGTCGCGAAATGTCTGCTGGTTGTTTTTCTGCCCGCCGCCCATGAGTTCGTTCATGACGAGGACCGATATCTCGTCATGGGTGAAGTCCTCAGCCTTGCGAAACGGTCCCTGTTCGAGCACGACCACGTCGAAGCCCTTGGTCGAAAGCTCTTTCGCGATGATGCCACCGGCCGATCCGGAACCAACAATGACGAAATCAACTTCCCTGTCGTTCGGATACGAGGCCTGAATTTCACTCACCATGATTATCTCCCTGGCTTCGATTTGCCGAAACGTATTCGGCGTCGTAATAACCGAAGGGTGGTTGCCATCCCTGGTGATGGCCGTCCAGACCAAGCAGTTTCCAGCCGGCATCATCACGATTGCCGCCGTACTTGCTCATGCCGAAGAATCCCAGAACCGTCATGAAATGCATCAGGCCGAAAAACTCCGAGTCCTCCTGCGTTTGCAGGTGACGATCCTGATCGGCTTCGTCGAGGTCGGAGAATTTCTGTGCGCCGGGGAATGCGCCGCCAACCGGCGATTGAAACTCGGCCAACCCCTCGCGGGCATTCGACAGGTATTCGGCGCCGAATGTGCCGAATGTCTTGTCCATGAACCAGATGACGCCGGCTTCGCGAGCGCCGGGCGTATCGGTGGTCGGCAGTATGCGCGAAGCAATGGCCTCGAACTCGCGCGCATCGGCCGGCGACAAAGTCGTAAACGCGGCGGCCTCGTCCCTCGCAGTGCAGGCGCTCTCCGCAATAGTGACCAGCCCTGCAATTCCTGCGCGCACAAACGCAGTGCCGGCGCTGCTTTGCAGAAACAGTCGCCGTGTCAGTTGATCACTGCTCATGATTTCCCCCGGGTACCAGTATTCTGACCGGCTGCAAAGCTAACACAGTCAACGCCCGCATGCGCCGGACAGCTGTGACCGATCGCGTATTGCACAGTTTTCGAGCAGCCCGGCCTGAATCCGCCCTGATTCAACAAACGATTGATTTTATTGCTACTTTTTGAACGCGTGAAATGCGGCTTTGAGATCGCCTACTATAGCCGGAGGCATCGGCAGAAACGGCTTTGGAGGAGCGATTCATGGGGCAATCATGGGGCGATTGACGACACACGTGCTGGATACCGCACGCGGGCGGCCGGGGTCCGGAATCCAGGTGAAACTGTTTTCGCTGGATGGCGGCAGGCACCTGGTCGCCAATGCCGTAACGAATGCCGATGGCCGCACCGACCTGCCGCTGCTCAATGACGAAACGTTTCGTGCCGGCATCTACGAGCTCGAGTTTGGCATCGGCTCCTTCTTTGCGGGCAGCGGAATGGAACAGGGTGACCCGCCGTTCCTCGGTGACGTCGTCATTCGCTGTGCGCTGGCACCAGACCAGAATTACCATGTTCCGCTGCTCGTCTCGCCATGGAGCTATGCGACGTACCGGGGCAGCTGAGTCCGTGGAAGGCCGAGACACCATTCGCTTCCTCCTCGATGGCATATTGCACGAGGTCAGCGACTGTGACCCGACGCGCACCGTCCTGCAGTACCTCAGGGAAGACCTGCATCGCACCGGCACCAAGGAAGGCTGCGCCGAAGGCGATTGCGGTGCCTGCACCGTCGTCGTCGCCGAACCCGACGCCAACGAGGGATCGAGGCTCCGTGCGATCAATTCCTGCATTCAGTTCCTGCCGACACTGGACGGAAAGGAGTTGTTTACTGTCGAAAGCCTGAAGAACGGCAGTGAACTGCATCCCGTGCAGAAAGCGATGATCGAGTGTCACGGCTCGCAGTGCGGTTTCTGCACGCCAGGCTTCATCATGTCCCTGTTCGCGTTGTACAAGAATGTTCAGGCGCCGACGCGTCGCGAAATCGACGATGCGATCGCCGGCAATCTGTGCCGCTGTACGGGATATCAGCCGATCATCGACGCGGCGCAGCGAATGTACGCGCGTGATTTGCGCGGCGACAACGCAACGTGGATCGACCTGCCCCGAGGGACCGCCGATGCCGGCAACAGTTTGGCGGCGAGGGACGATGCCTTGCGCCGGCTGCGCGATGGTGCCTGCCTGGCGTTGGAAAAAGACGGCCGGCGATTTTATGCGCCAAACGATATACAGCAATGCTCTGCGCTGATAAAAGACAACCCGCAGGCGACGATTCTCGCCGGCGGTACCGACATCGGACTTTGGGTAACCAAGCAGTTTCGCGATCTCGACTGTGTCGTCTATGTTGGCAACGTCGCCGAGCTGAAGACGATCGCTGTTTCGTCTTCGGACATCGAGATCGGTGCTGCAGCATCGTTGACGGACGCGATGCATGTCATCGTCGCGCGATACCCGTCACTCGAGGAGTTGTTCATGCGTTTCGCGTCGCCGCCGATTCGCAACGCGGCAACACTCGGCGGCAATATTGCCAACGGGTCGCCGATCGGCGATTCGATGCCGGCGATGCTGGCGCTGGATTGTGCATTGATATTGCGTTCCGGCAGGAAAACGCGCCGTCTGGCATTGAACGAATTTTTCCTCGACTACCAGAAGACGGCGCTGAGGCCCGGTGAGTTCATCGAAAAGGTTCTTGTTCCGTTGCCTGACGTAAGCAGTCACGTAGCCAGTTACAAAGTCTCGAAACGTTTCGACCAGGATATATCGGCGGTCTGTGGCGCCTATTGGCTGCGCCTCGATGGCGGTACGGTGAAAGACGTGCGTATTGCCTACGGCGGCATGGCCGCCGTGCCGAAGCGCGCAGGGAACTGTGAAAAGGTACTGCGCGGCGCGGAGTGGAATGAGGCCAGTGTTAGCGCTGCAATGAAAGCGTTGCGCGAGGATTTCGAACCGATATCCGATATGCGCTCGTCCGCCGGTTATCGCCGCGAAGTCTGTGCAAACCTGTTGTATCGTTTTTATATATCCGGCGGCAACGAAGTCGCGTCGCGAGTATATAGCTATGGACGCTAAGGCGAAGGCGGCCGCGGGCGCACGACGCGGGGCAGCCGGCTCCGCAGTTCCGCACGACAGCGCGCATTTGCACGTCAGCGGCGAGGCGACGTACACGGACGATATCCTGGAGCCTCGCGGCCTGCTGCATCTCGCCGTCGGCATGAGTCAGAAAGCGCATGCAAGGATAAGACAGCTTGATCTCTCTGCGGTACGTAGTGCGCCGGGCGTGGTTGCCGTGATGACCGCCGACGATATTCCGGGAGAAAACAATTGCGGGCCGGTCGTGAAAGACGATCCTATTCTGGCACCGGGTCTTGTTCAGTACGTTGGCCAGGCGCTTTTCGTTGTCGCTGCGAAAAGCGTAACGCAGGCCAGGAAAGCGGTGCGTCTCGCGCGTGTCGACTACGAGGAACTCGAAGCGATTCTCGATCCGCTGCAAGCGCTTGCCGCCGGGTCCTTCGTGTTGCCCACCGAAACCATCCGGCGCGGAGACAGCAGGAGCCGGATCGCCAAAGCGGCCAATCGGCTGAACGGGCGCCTGACGCTGGGTGGTCAGGACCAGTTCTATCTCGAAGGGCAGATCGCGATGGCCATGCCGCGCGAAGACGGCGATCTGTTCATATACAGCTCCACGCAGCATCCTGGCGAGGTGCAGCACCTGGCGGCTGCGGCAATCGGCAGGCAATCCAAGGACGTTGTCGTCGAATGCCGTCGTATGGGCGGCGCGTTCGGCGGCAAGGAAAGCCAGCCGGCGCTGATCGCCTGCATCGCAGGGTTGATGGCAAACCAGACCGGCAAGCCTTGCAAACTGCGCCTGGACCGCGACGACGACATGATCATGACCGGCAAGCGTCACGATTTCGTCATCGACTACGAGGTCGGCTTCGACAAAGACGGCCGCATCGAAGGCATCGAATTCACGTTCGCTTCGCGTTGCGGCATGTCGGCCGATCTGTCCGGTGCTATCAACGACCGCACGATGTTTCACTGCGATAACGCCTACTTCCTCGGCGATGTCAGCATCGTGTCGCATCGCTGCAAGACCCACACCGTTTCCAACACGGCATTTCGTGGATTCGGCGGCCCGCAGGGGATGTTCGCTATCGAATGCGTAGTCGACGATATCGCGCGCCGGCTCGGCAAGGACCCGCTCGACGTGCGGCGGCACAACTACTACGGTATCGGCGAGCGCGATGTCACGCAGTACCTGCAAAAAGTCGAAGACAACCTGCTGCACGAAATTACAGACATCCTGGAGAAAACCTCCGGATACCGCGACCGTGTCAGGTCGATTCGCGAGTTCAACGCCGGGAACCCGCTCCTGAAGCGCGGCATCGCGCTGACGCCGGTAAAGTTCGGCATCTCGTTCACCGCTACGCACCTGAACCAGGCGGGGGCGCTGGTGCACATCTATACCGATGGCAGCGTGCACCTGAATCACGGCGGCACCGAGATGGGGCAGGGGCTGTTTACCAAGGTGGCCCAGGTAGTTGCCGACGAACTGCAGATCGACATTGATCGCATCAAGATCACGGCATCCGATACCAGCAAGGTGCCGAATGCTTCGGCAACGGCGGCCTCCAGCGGCTCGGATCTGAACGGCAAGGCAGCGCAGGCGGCCGCCAGAAAGATCAAGAAGCGCCTGATTCGCTTCGCTGCCGAGCATTTTTCCGTGGGCGAGGGCGAAGTCGAATTCGTCAACAACGAAGTGCGTATTGGCAAAAAAAGCATTGCGTTCGAAAAGCTGATTCACCTCGCCTGGTTCGCGCGAACCTCGTTATCGGCGACCGGCTTCTACAGGACACCGAAAATCAACTACGACCGTTCCACTTTCAGCGGCCGGCCGTTTTTCTACTTCGCTTATGGTGCCGCGGTGTCCGAGGTGATCATCGATACGCTGACCGGCGAGTACCGGGTGCTGCGCGCCGATATCCTGCACGACTGCGGCAAGTCGCTGAATCCCGCGATCGACAGGGGCCAGATCGAAGGCGGTTTCGTGCAGGGCGTGGGCTGGCTCACCAGCGAAGAGCTATGGTGGAACGACAAGGGCGAACTGCGTACGCACGCGCCGTCTACCTACAAGATCCCGACTTCGTCGGATATTCCGCTCGAGTTCAATGTGACGATGCTCGAGTCGACGGCCAACCGCGAGAAGACCATCTATCGATCGAAAGCGGTCGGCGAGCCACCGCTGATGCTCGGCTTGTCGGTATTTCAGGCACTGCGGGACGCCATTCACAGCGTCGATGGCTACGGGCGCCTGCCCGAATTGCGTGCGCCGGCTACACCGGAAGCGGTGCTGGATGCCGTTGCGTTGCAGCGTAACGGTGAGGTGCGCTTGTGATCGACTGGATCGAGCATCTGCAGTCGCTGCGCGGTGAATTCGACGAATTTATTGAGGTCATGCTGGTGACGATTGCCTCGGTACGCGGTTCGGCGCCGCGTGAAGTCGGGGCGCGGATGATCGTCACGCCGACGCAGACGATCGGCACTATCGGCGGCGGGCAGCTCGAATACCAGTGCTCACGGATCGCGTTCGAACACCTGCGCGACTATCCTGTGCCGAAAGCGTTCTGGCGGCGTTTTCCGCTCGGATCGGATCTCGGCCAGTGCTGTGGTGGCGTTGTGGAGGTCCTGTTCGAGCGCTTCGTGCGCTCCGATTGTCGCTGGTTCGACGAGTTGCAGCACTTTTACCAGGCGAGCGAACCGCTTGTCATGGCAACGTCGTCCGACAACAAATATTTGATTAGCGCCGACAATACGTATTCGCTGAACGATTCCGAACTGAGCGACGAAGTTCTGAGTGTCGCGAGGGCGATGCTGGGCGAGCGACACGGTTCGGCCCGCAGCATCGAACATGCGGAGCAGCAGTATCTGCTCGAGCCCTTTACGGAAACGGACATGCAGGTGGCGATCTTTGGCGCAGGACACGTGGGTTCCGCCGTCGTCGCGGCCTTGTCGAAAATCGACTGTCGCATTCGCTGGATCGACAACCGACGCAACATTTTTCCGGCCTCATTGCCTCCGCGGGTAACCCGTGTCGACTCACCGGACCCGGCTCGCGAAGTCCATGCAATGCCGCCTGGCGCATTCTTCCTGGTGATGACGCATAGTCATCCACTCGATTACGACATTTGCCAGCAGGTTCTCGAGCGTAATGATTTCGCGTATTGCGGGCTGATTGGTTCCGTTACCAAGCGTCGCCGCTTTGAGAAGCTGATGCGGGATTGCGAGATGCCTGCATCCTCGCTGGAGCGCCTGAGTTGCCCGATCGGCATCGGCGGCATCAGCGGCAAGAGGCCGGACGAGATAGCAATCAGCGTGGCGGCGGAGCTGTTGACGATCAGGGACGCGCTGCGGGTCGACCAGGGATATGATCACGGGCAGCCGCTCACCATCGTGGCGAAATCCGGCCGGCCGTGATAACAGGCGCCGGCTGACGCACAAGCAGATAACAAAGAGAACAATGGAAGCATATCTCGTTGACTGGCTGAATCTCCTGGGCCGCTGGCTGCACGTCATTACCGGTATCGCGTGGATCGGTTCCTCTTTCTATTTTGTCTGGCTGGACAACCACCTCCAGCCGCCGGCGGCGCTCAGCGATGATGACAAGGGCGTCGGCGGCGAGCTGTGGTCGGTGCACGGGGGCGGTTTCTATCACGCGCAGAAATATCGCGTCGCACCGGCGGTGCTGCCGCAGTCCCTGCATTGGTTCAAATGGGAAGCGTATTCGACATGGATGTCGGGGATGTTCCTTTTGGCGCTGATCTACTGGTACGGCGCCGACATCTACCTGATCGATCGTTCCGTCGCGGACCTGAGCCCGGCGTTCGCAGTTGTAACGGCGATACTCATCATTGCGGGCGGCTGGTTCGTTTACGACCTCTTGTGCCGCTCGCCGCTCGGTGCAAATGAAAACGCTTTGGCTGGAATGCTGCTTCTGCTTTGCGGCGTGCTTGCCTGGGGACTGTGCGAGCTGTACAGCGGCCGCGGTGCCTACATTCACTTCGGGTCGGTGCTGGGCACGATCATGGTGGCAAACGTTTTTTTCGTCATTATCCCCGGCCAGCGGCAGATGGTGCATGCGGCGGCACGCGGCGAGCCGCCGGATCCGATGCCCGGCATTCGCGCCAAGCAGCGTTCAGTGCACAACACCTATTTCACGTTGCCCGTGCTGTTCGTCATGACCAGCAACCATTTTGCGGTGACCTACAATCACAAGTACAACTGGTTGATATTAATAGCGATTTCAATTGCCGGGGCGTTGATCCGCGTGCATTTCGTAATGCGCCACAAGGGTCGTCCGGGCCCGGCCCCGTTGCTGGTCGCGGCATTGCTCCTCGGCGCGGTCATCGTTGCCCTTGCTCCGCGCTCGTCGGCGCTTAGCGTTACGGACATCACGATTGCCGAGGTACGTCCTGTAATTCATACGCGCTGCACAATCTGTCATTCGTCGAGGCCGACTCACGTGGCGTTCCCGTCGGCGCCGGCTGGAGTCGAGCTCGACACGGACCAGCAAATCGTCGATGCGGCATTGCGCATTCATCAGCAGACCGTCGTCATGCGCGCGATGCCTATCGGCAACCTGAGCGAAATCAGCGAAGATGAGCGACAGCTGATCGATGCCTGGTACCGTGGCGGCGCGCGTCAAGAATAGATAATGAAAAAAGAATCCTATCCGAGAGATCTTCGCGGCTACGCCGGAAACGTTCCGCATGCCGGCTGGCCCGATGGCGCGCGCATCGCCGTACAGTTCGTCATTAACTACGAAGAAGGCGGCGAAAACTGCATATTGCATGGCGATGCCGCATCGGAGGCCTTCCTTTCCGAAATCGTCGGCGCGACTGCGTACAAGGATCAGCGCCATATGAACATGGAGTCGATCTACGAGTACGGCTCGCGTGCCGGATTCTGGCGGCTGCATCGCCTGTTCACAGCGCGCGACATGCCCGTTACCGTTTTCGGCGTAGCTATGGCACTGCAACGAAACCCGCCGGTTGTTGCAGCGATGAAGGAAGCCGGCTGGGAGATTGCAACGCACGGGTTCCGTTGGATCGACTATCAGTTCGTCGATGAGACTGTCGAACGACAACACATGCAGCAGGCGATCTCGATACACAGCTCGGTCTGCGGTGAGCGCCCGCTCGGCTGGTATCTCGGTCGCTGCAGCCCGGCTACCCATAGACTGGTGGCCGAGAACGGTGGATTCGTTTACAACGCAGACAGCTACGCCGACGATTTGCCATACTGGGACTATTCCTACCGCAAACCGCAATTGATGCTGCCCTACACGCTCGATGCGAACGACATGCGCTTTGCAACGCCGCAGGGTTTCAACAGCGGGGAGCAGTTTTTCGCTTACCTGAAGGACACATTCGATGTCCTTTACGCCGAAGGCGATACAAAGCCAAAAATGATGTCTGTCGGTTTGCATTGTCGCCTCGCGGGACGGCCGGGCCGGGCCGCCGCCGTTGAAAAATTTCTGGACTATGTTTCATCCAGAGATCGGGTGTGGATCGCAAAGCGCATCGATATCGCGAATCACTGGTTACGCAAGCACCCGGCGGAGCCGGGCTCGTGAACATTGCCGTGTCACTTGCCATGGAGGATTTCGTCAAGCGTTTTGGTGCCGTGTACGAACATTCACCATGGGTTGCCGAACAGTGTTTCGTGCAGGCATGCAAAGTACAGGATCCGGTGAAGCTCGCGGAAATCTTCGCTGCCTGCGTAGACCGTGCCGGCACGGAAACGAAACTCGCACTGATACGCGCACACCCGGATCTCGCCGGGCGCGCAGCCGTGGCCGGAGGGCTCACTGCAGACTCGTCGGACGAGCAAGCCAGTGCCGGTATCGGTCAGTGCACGCCGGAAGAGTTTCGGCGCTTCCAGGAGCACAACGCCCGCTACAAGGAGAAATTCGGATTTCCCTTCATCATGGCCGTGCGCAACAGCAATCGACATCAAATTCTTGCAGCGTTCGAGCGACGATTGAAAAACAGCCGCGATCAGGAATTCGAACAGGCAATGGTCGAAATACACGAGATCGCCAGGCTAAGACTGGCAAAAATGTTTGAGGGCTCGTCAAAAGTATGAATGCCAAAACGGAAAGTCCGTTCAGACACTGGGTAAGGCTCGAACAGCCGAGGCTCGGGACCCGAGTCGTCTTTGCCACCGACGATTTTTTTGCGGACAAATCGCGGTTGATCGATGCGGCAGAGCCCGTATTCATTGCAGACAAGTTCGATGATCACGGCAAATGGATGGATGGCTGGGAAAGTCGCCGCAAACGTACGCCGGGGCACGATTATTGCGTGATCAGGCTGGGTATTCCCGGACGGATTCACGGTGTCGATATCGATACCCGGCACTTCACGGGAAACTATCCGCCGCAGGCCTCGATCGAGGCCTGCGAAAGCGCAGAGGAAATTCCCGAGTCCGGCTGGCAGCCATTGCTGCCCAAAGTGGACCTCATTGGAAACTCCAATCACCTGCTGCCGATCGACAACGAGCACACCTGGACGCACCTGCGCCTGAACATCTTTCCCGACGGCGGCATAGCCAGGCTGAGGATCTACGGGGAAGTGCGGCCGGACTGGAGTCAATACGAAGCCGATGATTTCCTGGACCTGCTCGCGATTGAAAACGGCGGGCGCGCGCTTCGCTGTAACGACGAGCACTTCGGCAGCATGCATAACCTCAACGTATCCGGTCGCGGCGTCAACATGGGTGACGGCTGGGAAACGGCGCGCCGGCGCGTGCCGGGCAACGACTGGGTCATCCTGGCTCTCGGTCACCCCGGAATCGTCGAGCGGGTTGAAATCGACACGGCGCATTTCAAAGGCAATTACCCGGACAGTGCTGCCCTGCAAGCGGCGTTTACACGCACCTCTGACCTGGATGCCCTCGAGAAAGAAAGTGAACAGTGGCCGTTGCTGTTGCCGAAAACGAGGTTAGGCATGGATCAGCAGCACTTTTTCGATAAGGAAATAGCCAATCTCGGCATCGTGTCGCATGTGCGCCTTTCGATCTACCCGGACGGCGGCGTCAGCCGCTTGCGCGTAATCGGTCGGCGTGCAATGCCGGAGGAAAACCGATGAGCGGGATCACGCTGAAACCGCAACTGCTGACGGCCGATAGATTCAAACCCTTCGGTAATGTCATCGAGGCCGCGCCGATGGCACATACTGCCATGAACGAATTGCGCTTCGAGCGCTTCGATGATCTTGTCGATGTGGACGTCGATACCAGTCCCGAGGGGCGGGTCGCAGTCAGCATTGCGCGCTGCCGTACGCCGACGAAGCTGCCGTATCGTGTGGAGATGGTCGAACGCCATCCGCTCGGCAGTCAGGCCTTTATCCCGTTGCAGCGATTCGTTTTTATCGTCGTTGTCGGGCGGGCAGGCGAGGACATCGAAGCTGCCGACCTGCAGGCATTTATCACAAACGGTCGCCAGGGGATCAACTACCACAAGGGCGTGTGGCACATGCCGCTGATCGCGCTCGAGGCCGGCCATGATTTTCTGGTCATCGATCGTGTCGGCGAAGGCGCGAACTGTGACCAGGTATTCCTGAGCGACACGGTCACCCTGACGCAATGACCCTGCGACGGGCATTTCGGGCATCGATCCTGCATTGCCTCGCCGATCCGGGCGAGGCAAATGCCAGTTCGGCAATTGAGTACTTCGACGATGGCCTGTTAGTCGTTAACAACGGTCTCGTCGAACAGCTTGGACCGGCTGCGGCGCTCCTTGCCGGTCTGTCCGCAGATGTCGAGCTCATTGAATGCCGCGACAAATTGATCATTCCCGGGCTGATCGACTGCCATGTTCACTATCCACAGATCGACATGATTGCGTCATACGGCACGCAGTTGCTTGACTGGCTGGAGCGCTATGCATACCCGACAGAATGCCGGTTCTCCGACGCGCAGCATGCGGCGGAAGTCGCTGCGTATTTCGCCGACGCATTGCTGCGAAACGGTACCACCACGGCGCTCGTGTTTGCCACAGTGCACGTGGAATCGGCGGACGCGATTTTTGCTGCGGCGGAACAGAGAGGGATGCGACTGATTGCGGGCAAGGTGCTGATGGACAGGAACTGTCCCGAGCAATTGCGCGACGGGCCGGACGGAGGCATCGAGGCATCGAGAAAATTGATCGACCGGTGGCATGGCAAAGGTCGCCTGTCCTATGCCATCACGCCACGGTTTGCCATTACATCGTCAAACAGGCAGCTGCAGGCGGCCGGTGAACTCGCCGCGGAATTCCCGGACGTCTATCTGCAAACGCACCTTGCCGAGAACGCTGCCGAAATCGACATGGTCGCAAAGCTGTTTCCAAAAAATCGCAGCTACTACGATGTGTATGACCGGTTCGGCCTGTCGCGGGCGCGTTCGGTGTTCGCGCATTGTCTGAACATCGACGATGCGGACAGGCAGCAGTTGCAGCGACGGGGAGCGGCGATAGCATTTTGTCCTGGCTCGAATCTTTTCCTTGGCAGCGGACTGTTTGACCTGAGATCGGCGAGTAATAGCAGGATCAGGGTTGGCATCGGTAGTGACGTTGGCGGCGGCAGCAGTCTGAATCTGCTCAGGACATTGAGCGATGCTTACAAGGCGTTGCAACTCAACGGCCAGTCCTTGCCAGGGTTTCGTGCCTTGTACCTGGCCACACTGGGCGCAGCGAAGGCGCTATATCTCGATGACAGGATCGGCAATTTCGCCAGCGGCAAGGAAGCCGATTTCATCATGCTGGATTCGTCGTCCTCGCCTGCGGTCAAACGGCGTCTTTCGCAATCGACCGATGTCGCCGAAAAGTTCTTCGCGCTGATGACGCTCGGAGATGATCGAGCCGTAGCGGCCACCTACCTGATGGGACGATCGGTATTTACGGCAGGCGAATAGCCTTCGTCCTCGACCGGACCAGCCCTGGTACGGCGCAGTTCCGTCAGGGTCTTCATGGTTGCCGTATCCGCCAGATCGGTGCCGACAGTTGCCGCACGCGTCCTGTTGCTCGGACTGATCAGCTTGATGCCGTGGTTTCCAAGAGAAATGACGTCTTCATGTCTCAATGCCTCGATCTGCACTCTGCGTGAGTTGACGAACGTGCCGTTGCTGCTGTTGAGATCGATGAGATGCACTGAATCGTTTTTGCGCAACAGCATGGCGTGAAATTTGCTCACGTAACGGCTGCTGATCTTAAGGTCGCAGAATTCGGATCGGCCGATCAGTATTTTCGAGCCTTCGAGCTCGAATTCCTGAAGCGTCTTTCCATTGAGGGTAAGGAAAAGCTTGTCGATACCTTGCGCATTTTCATCCTGCACCGCCGAGAGCGGCGGAGAGACGGCGGGAGGCGACGGGTCCGCATGCTCGTGAACGTGTTCAAGCTGGATGCGCGAGGTTCCTGCGCGTTGCATCGCCAGCATCGCAAGCTCATCAATCCTGCCCGGCCAGCCACCGGAAGCGCGATGCAGTTCAATACAGACGTCTACCGGCATAAGGCCTTCGGGTTTATCGAAACCGCTGGCACGAAGTTTCGAGTAAAGATACCTGAAGGATTCTCGTGCGGTCATGGGCCCCAGCTCGAACGCCGCAGGCATCCTATTTGCCACGGCACTCATCGCAGGTGCGTGCACAATTGAGTACGGCGCGCGTTCGCTGATCAGGATAATGCGAAGAGCGACTCGGTGATGCAGCCTGAGTTCGGCCAGTTTGCACAGGCACCGCAATGCGCTCGGATGCATTCTGTCGAAGTTGTGGATTACGAGCAGTGGAGGCTGGTTGATTCGCGTTTGTTGTCTGACGAACACTGTCAGCATGTCCAGCCAGTCGGCCGAGGAGCTGTACTCAAGATCGTAGCCAAACCGGGACAGCACGGATTCAAGGAATTCGTTCGCGTTCAATCGGCTTCCGTCGATTGTCGCAATGGCAAGATCCGCTGGCAGGAATCCCACGAACTGGCGCATCAGAGTTTTCTTGCCGGAGGACGGCGGGCCGTACAAGAGCCCGGTGCCTCTTCGGTCTTCCATGACCTGATGCAGGAAACGCGCGGCTGCAATTTGCGACTCATAGTGGACAATAACAAGCGGTTCACTGTCCGACTGAAACGGCAGTTGCCGGCGTTCGGCTTGTCCGATGTCCACTAGCTGCTGCCCTGTGTCGCAGCAACGAGTTCCTCGAGCCGGTCCATGACGCCTGCCAATTCGGGTTTGTGCTCGCGCAGCTCCTGAAGAGAAAGTCCGGAAAGTTCGTAAGGCAATATCAGCCAGTCCCGGGTCTCGTGAACATAGAAGTCGGGCGGAGCCACGGTTCTTTCCGTTGGCCGGTACCAGACTGTTGCGGTCTTGATATCCTGCGGCAGGTTGCGGCGGGCTTTCGTGGCGAGCTCATTGATTACGGCACGCACGCTCGATCCGGAGCTGTAGACGTCATCGACAATGAGCATCGAATGCTCGGCTGAAACGCGTTCAAGCAGGTATTGCAGACCGTGCACGCGGATGTTTTCGGCCTTGTCGACCATCTGTGAATAGCTGCTGAGGCCGGCATACGATGTGCGAATCGCGATGTGATCGGTGGCAACGCCAAAATGATCGAGTCCCTCCTGCACGGCGATGCCGACGGCGCTGCCTCCGCGCCACAAGCCGACCAGGAAGTCAGGCCGGAATCCGGACTCGTAGATCGAAGAAGAAAGGCGAAATGAATCCAGCAGCAGGTCATCGGCGGCAATAAACGTCTTTTTCATTGTTATCCCGGGAAACCGAAGTTGCTGTAGTATTGATGGCCGTTATCATACACCGATCGAAACGACGCAGGAGACGGCACGCGGTGCAAAAAACCATCCTGACCGCGCAAGAGTTGCTGGCTGATTCCTTCCGCCTCGGCGTAAAGGTCCTCGAGAGCGGTTTCGAACCGACGATGATCATTGCAATATGGCGTGGCGGCACACCGGTTGGCATGGCGGTACAGGAAATCCTTGCCTATTGTGGAGTCGATGCCGATCACATCGCCATCCGGACTTCCTCATACACCGGAGTGGATCAACGCAGCGAGGTCGCGGTGCACGGCCTGGACTACATCATCAAGAAGATCGCCCACGACGATCGCGTGCTGATAGTCGACGATGTGTTCGATACGGGAAATACTTTCGCCGCCGTCGTGCGCGAGCTATCCCGGCGCGCCCGCGGCAATACGCCGAAGGATATGCGTATCGCGGCGCCCTGGTATAAGCCGACGCGTAACGAAACGGACCTCGTTCCGGACTATTACCTGCACGAAACAGCGGAGTGGCTGGTGTTTCCGCACGAACTCGATGCGTTGACACCGGACGAGATGAAGAAAAGCCGCCTCGAGCTCCACGATATCGTCTACCCTGCGGCGCGCCGGGCCTGATCCACACGCACGGATCCATGAAACGGCTCTGTGTCTACTGCGGTTCCAATACAGGCAACAAGCCGGTGTACGTCGATGCCGCGAGACAGCTTGGAACCGCGCTCGTTACGAATCGAGTCGAACTTGTTTACGGGGGCGGCGCCAAGGGCCTGATGGGAATTCTTGCCGACGCGGTGCTAGGCGCCGGTGGCAAAGCGATCGGTGTAATTCCACGCGCGTTGATGGACAAGGAGGTCGGCCATAAAGGCTTGAGCGAGTTGCATATCGTCGAATCCATGCACGAGCGGAAATCGATGATGGTAATGCTGTCAGACGGGTTCGTGGCGATGCCCGGAGGGTACGGGACACTGGAAGAAATCATCGAAGTGCTCACCTGGGGTCAGCTGCAATTTCATTCGAAGCCTTGCGGCCTGCTGAACGTCAACGGCTTTTTCGACGATCTGTTGCGTTACCTGGACGGTGCGACTGCCAGCGGATTCGTTCGGCCGCAGCACAGGGCCATGCTGCTGGTTGCGGATCGACCGTCCGGCCTGCTGCACCAGTTCTCGCAGTACGTGCCGCCCGACGCCGAGAAGTGGACCTGAGTAATCGGAAAATCAATCGCAGCGTTGTCCCAGCCGCAAAAAAAAGCCCGCATAAACGAGGGCTTTTTTTGCTTTCAAGGGCGCTGCTACTACCAGCGAAGGCGCCAGCCGCCACCACCGGAGCTGCCAGAGCGGCGCCGTTTGCGCATACGGGCATGCAGCGACGCGCGCTTGTCGGCAAGCCAGGCCTCGCGCTCGACGTGTGGATCGAGACCCCGGTCTTTGCGACGTTTCTCTTCGGAAATGCGGAAGTTGCAGAATTCCTCGTAGGACTCGATCTCTGCCTTGAGTTCGCGAATAACCAGCTCGACGTAAATGGCATCGTCCAGGAAACCAATGCCGGGAATGTGATCGGGAATCAGGTCCTCCGGGTCGCAGAAGTAGACCAGCGCGCCAAGCACGCGAGTGCGCTCTTCGTCGCTCAATTTCCATTCCGCATCGCCAACCATGTTGATGACGACTTCCAGTTTCGACAGCCTGGATGCAATGAAATCCGGCAACTCGGCCGTGCGTGAATCGTCTATGAGCTGCCTTGCCGCCGCTTCGATCTGGGCAGCGCTTTCAGTGCTTGCCATCGCCGACTTGGCTTTGTCCACGATTTTCTGGAAGTGGTCGAGATCGTCGTCGCTGAGCGTAAATGTAATATCGAGAGACATGACTAACCGTCCTTATGTGTTTTCTGCTGTCTGGACCAGATGGTGTCTCGATGCCGGGTTACCAGCCCGTGAAACAGCACCCTGTGCCGCCCGGTTTCCCCGAATTTCTGGTTTTTCGCTGTGTTCGGGCCGGCGAACAGCAAGGATTGTATACGGATCGGGCTCGATCGGCCATTTCGAATGGGACTTTGGCCCGGCCGTTCGCTGGTTTCGGCGGCAACGGTCGCTGTGGCCGGCGGAACCAACTGCTTTGGCGGCTCGCCATGACCTGTCTTGATGGCCGGCGATGTCGCCAGCATACTGACCCGTCCCGTCAATCGCCCGGCCGCTAGTGACTCATCCTGATAACAATCCCCTGGCAGTCATTGCCAGCGACGTGCCACAACTGAAGCGGCAGGACGCCATCGAGCTGTTGCTGCAGCATTACGGTCTTGCGGTCGTGAAAGCAGAGTCGTTGGTCAGCGAAAGAGACCAGAACTTCGAGGTTCGCACAGCCGACGGTTTGAAGCTGGTGTTCAAAATCGCAAACGCGGCCGAAGATCCACAGGTAACGGACTTCCAGATCAAGGCACTGCAGCACATCGAGCGCTATCAATCCGAGCACGGAAAGCGTTTCAACGCGCCTCGGATCGTACCTACGCTGGCCGGCGAGTTACAAATAACCGTGAGATCCGGCGACGTATCGCACATCTGCCGGCTGGTCAGTTACGTCGAGGGGGTGCCACTTGGCGACGATGTGCCGGGGCCGGGGTTCAGTCGCAATGCGGGGATATACCTTGCCGAAATTGGCCGGGCGTTGCGTGATTTTCGACATGATGCCTCGGACCACAACCTGCTATGGGACATGAAACGCGCACTGGATCTTCGTGAATTGCAACGTTTCATTACGGACCCGGCTTTGCGCAAGCAGGTCGCGCGTTGCCTCGATGATTTTGAGGAACACGCATTGCCGCGTTTCGGCAATCTTCGATGGCAGGTCATTCATAACGATCTTAATCCGGACAATATTCTGGTCGATGCACCGCAGGGATCGAAAGTCGTAGGTGTTATCGATTTCGGCGATATGTTGAGTTCGCCGCTGATTGTCGACGTCGCCGTGGCGGTTTCCTATCTGCGCTCACGAAATGGCAATCCGTTATCCAGAGTTGCAAACTTTATAGCGGGTTACCATTCGGTGACGCCATTGCGCCGGGACGAAACGGATCTCCTTTACGACCTGATCCGGACGCGGCTGGCTGCCACAACCTCGATCCGCTTCTGGCGTATCAGCGAGCGCAGCCCGGACGATCCTTACCTGAAAAAAATCCTGCAGGAGAATTCGGCGGAGCGTTTCCTCTCAAGACTCGATGAATTGCCGCGAGAAAGCGTGCAGAGTATTTTTCGCGAAGCCTGCGGAAACGGGGGCAGCTAACCGCTGTTGTAAGGGTCGAAACCGCCGCTCGAATCGCGTTTCTTTTTCGATTTTTGCGCGGGCGCGGAATCCCCGGTGCCGAGGATTTTTCGCAGCGCCTGTGTGCTGACGAGCGAGAGCTCCTCGCTAGGTTCTTTGTTTAGCGGAACCAGTGTGATATCGGCGGGCCGGGTGATCGGCGGCAGATCCAGCGTGCTATCCAGGATCTTCTGCAGCTCGTCGTCGCCGATGATCTCAAACGTGCCGGCTGTCGGGTCGCGCGCGAGTACGCCCTCGTTGCTGCCTTTGACAGCGGCCTGAATGGCTTTTCGTGCCTGTTTGTCATCCGCGTCCAGAATGACGCGCAGCGCCTGGGTGGACACCAGTTCGAGTTCATCGGAAGTATCGACCGGGTCGGTCCAGACCGAACGGCCGTGGCCGTCGGTCTGGATCCTCGGTGGCCGGCGGATTTTGATGGTAGGTTCGTAGTCAGACATGTCTCACCCCCGGATCACTGGCGGCATCGGTCTGCGGGACACTTTAGGCCAGCGGCTGCCGCATAACCAGACCTCAGGCGGGCTGCGTATTAAACCGGCGAACCCTCTTTGCCGCACCGAAAGTGAAACGATCCGACCACTTATGCCAGAACGGCCAAGCCAAAGCTGTGGAGCAGGTCCCAGAATCAATGGTTTGCGCGAAGTAACATTGACTTTATTCTGTAAAACGAAGCCGATTCACCTATGTCATGACCGCCGCCGTTGTACTGCCTGTCGTCCTCAGCTTTTGCGCTGGTTGCTACATATTGCTTGGCGCCCGGCTGCTTGGCAGCAGGCGGGAAATCGGCAGTTTTCCGCTGGCCCTGACCTTTGTCGTGGTCGGTATCTGGGTGCTGGGCGGCGCCGTCGAGTTGATCGCCACAAACTACCTGGTTTTTTCCGTTGGACGACTCGGGCATTTCGTTGGCACGGCCCTCGTGCCGGTGCTGATCCTGATTTGCTTTCGTTCGTATACAGGCCGTGACACTCCGGCTGCCGCGGTTGTTGCGCTGCTCATAGTACCGGTCTCGTCCATTGTAATTGCCGCAACAAACTACTGGCATGAGTTCATGTGGCAGCTGCCAGCGGTCAATGCCGCGGGCGAATTCCTGACCCGGCCGCTCGCCTGGGGCAAGTGGTATCTGTTCGTGCATTCACCGTATGCCTACACGATGGTTATCGCGGGCGTACTGACTCTCGTCCTGCACTCGAGTGCGGTCGCTCCGATTCACCGCCGGGGATTGCTGACGCTGGCCGGGTCCGCCCTCGTACCTCTTATTGCGGCTGTCGCTTACGATGCTGGAGTCGGCCCGGATACTATATCGACGCTTCCGCTCGTTTTTGCGGCAATGCTGCCGGTGTACGCGTGGCTGGTGATCGGCGAACAGGTCATAGAATTCACGCCGCTCGCTTACGAGACGGTGTTTCAGAACATGCAGGACCCGGTCGTTGTCGTCGACGATCAGAGACGCATCATCAGTCTGAATCATGGCGCAGAATCGCTTCTCAAAATTTCTGAAAAAGACGCGCTGCGATCATCTCTGGATTCTGTGTTCGGTGACGATGTTCCAGAAATAAGATTGGCGCTCGATACCGGCAAACCGCAGAAAATCATGACCAACACGGGCCGGTTCCTCCACTTGCAGGTGTCAAACATCGAACCTGGCAAAGCCGTTTCGCGTGGCGGCCGGGTACTGATGTTTCGCGACGTCAGCGACGTGGAAAAGGCACAGAAAGAGGTCCTGAGCAGCGAGCGGCTCCTGCGCACACTAATCGATCACTCGGTAAACGGTATTCTCCGACTGCGTTGGGTATTCGACGACAAAGGTGACCGCGACCTGCGGTGCATCTTTGCCAATGCCGCCGCGGGCCGGTTCCTGCGTGCCGAATCGGACATGATGATCGATCGTAGTGCGGCTGAACTTATCCGGCTCGCGTCGTTCGGCATGGATCCGCATGCGGGGGAATCGCTGGTACAGCAGCTGCTCGAATCGGCGGAGCGTGGCGAGATCCTCGATACCGAAGCATTGATCGAGGCCCGGGGCGTCAGCAAGTGGTTGCGCATCATTGCGGAACCGGTTGGTGAAGACGTCGCCGTGACATTCGTCGATATAACCGATCGCAAAGCAAAGGAAATCCAGATGGAGTCCATTGCCTGGAGCGACCCGTTGACCGGGGTCCTGAATCGTCGCGGATTCGAGAGAGACGCTGCGAGTCGTTTGTCCGAGAGCGATGACGACGCAACCGGTGCGCTCCTGTTCATCGACCTGAACGAGTTCAAGCAGATCAATGATCGCTGCGGCCACCAGATCGGCGACCAGCTGCTGATTACTGCGGCCGAAAGGCTGCGCAGCAGCCTGCGGTCCTGCGATATCATCGGCCGTCCCGGCGGTGACGAATTCGTCGCGCTGGTTCCTGACGTCAATGGCAAGGTTGCGGAAACCCTGGCCAGTCGACTCGCGCAGTCACTGGAGCAGCCTTACCTGATCGGTGCCGAAACGCTTTATTGCGCGGCCAGTATCGGGCTCGCGCTTTACCCCGACAACGCCAACACATTGACCGGACTGTTGCGAGCCGCGGACCAGGCGATGTACCGGGCCAAGGCCCGCAGCCGCGGCGTCCGCGACATACGGCAGCGAGACCGCCTGGAAAAGGCCGTCTGAATCCTCTGTAATAAAGTACGCTCTGCGCCGGTCGGCTGGTTACTGATCGAGGAGCTTCGACAATGATTCCAGGACGTGCATTCGCTTTTTCCGCATTCATCGCTTTGCTTGTCGCATCGCTGATTCTTTCCGAGGTTCGGCCCGGTACGGCGGCCGACTTCGCGGAATTGCCTGCAAGCGCCGAGGAAACCACACCGTTACGAGCGGGCGACTATGCACCGAAATTCTCCGCAAGGACCGTCGCGGATGAGAAGTTTGACTTCGATCCGGCCGCGCTGCAGCGTCCCGCGATTCTCATCTCTTTTCGTGGCGGATGGTGTCCGTACTGCAACATGCACCTGTCGGAACTGCGAAACGCGATACCGCAAATCCGCGCACTGGGAATGGACGTCTATTTTCTCAGTGGCGATCGCCCCGAACTCCTGCACGCAAGCCTCTCGAGGGAAACTCAGGACGACATTGACGGTCTCGACTACGTCATACTTTCGGATGCCAATATGGAAGCTGCGCTGGCGTTTGGCACGGCGTTTCGTGTCAATCAGCAGACCGTGGACTGGCTGAACGAGAAGGGCAAGGATGTCGATGGCTCGTCGATCCGGCAATACCAGGCGCTGGCGGTGCCATCGGTCTACGTTATCGATACCTCTGGCGAAATCGCGTATGACTACGTCAATGCGGATTACAAAATACGTCTGTCGGCAAAGAAATTGCTGGAAGTTGCCGAGCGCGTCGGCAAACAATAGAAAAAAGGTGTCGAATCGAATAATTCCGCAAGGGATATTCGGTTCGACCTCTTTTTCCGCTAACCTACGTCATCTCGGACGGCGTGGAAGCATTCGGTGATCAAGAAAAACGCGTTTGCAGGAATCGTTCGATCAGCGACGAAGATCGAACCACATGAGCTTAAGGCAACTTTCCTGTCTTTTCTGTTCATTTTCCTCCTGATGTTTGCCTACAACATCCTGAAGCCGGTTCGCGACGCGATGGCGCCCGACTGGAGCGACGTCAGCGTCGCGTTGTTGTGGACCTACAATTTCTTTTTCAGTATGGCAGCTGTCGCTATTTACGGCTTTGCCGCGTCCCGTCTGCGCTTTCGTTTCCTTGTACCGGGCGTCTACACGTTTTTTGCCATTTCATTCGTGCTTTTTTATGTCGGCGCGAGTTACGCAAGCAATGCCGACTACATCGACAAGGCCTTCTACGTCTGGATAAGCGTGTTTGCGCTGTTTCACGTATCCGTATTCTGGAGTCTCATGTCGGACCTGTTCACCAAAGTGCAGGCACCGAGGCTGTTTGCTTTCATCGCAAGTGGAGCGAGTACAGGCACGATTGCCGGATCCGCAGCAACCGTCGGGCTCGCGAAAGCGCTGGGATCGATGAACCTGATGTTGCTGGCGGCCATCATTCTGGTCGCTATCGTGCCGCTGATCGGCGTCTTGCAGGCGATGAAAACAATGCAGCCTGGATCGCCTGACACAAGTCGCGACCCGAATGCGACTATAAGCGGTAACCCCTTGTCCGGTTTCTCGGAGTTTGTGACCAACCCGTACCTGTTTGGCATCGCGATATTCATATTCCTGTACACGGCGGTCGGTTCGTTCGCGTATTTCGAGATCAAGAACCTGCTCGACGGTTTTGACCGCGACACCAACACGCAGATCTGGGCCGGAATCAATCTCGCAGTCAATGCGATAGCAATTACCACGGCGATGTTTGCGACCAGCAGAATTGCAACCCGTTTCGGCCTGGCAAAGACACTTGCCGTCATACCATTGCTGGTCGGGATCGGTCTGCTGGCGATAGCCGGCAACCCGGTATTGGCGGCTGTCATCGTCATTTGGGTCGTGATGCGTTCGGGCAACTATGCGATTACCCGGCCGGCGCGCGAAATGCTCTACACGGTCGTCGACCGTGAGGCACGATTCAAGGCCAAGCCGGTTATCGATATCGTCGTCTATCGCGGCGGCGATGCACTGGCCGGCTGGTTGTTCGCGGTGCTTGCCACGACTCTCGGGCTGGGGCTCGGAGCGCTCGCTGCCATCGGCGGATTCATTGCCCTGATGTGGGCCTTTGTCGGCGTCTACCTGGGCAGAAATTATGACCGTCTAGATCCCGTGGAGACGAATGCATGAGAAACGCCTGGATATGCGATGCAATAAGGACGCCGATCGGCCGGTACGGTGGCGCGCTGGCCACGGTCCGGACTGACGATCTCGGTGCAATCCCGATAGCCGCGCTACTGCAACGCAATCCGCGCATGGATCCGTCAAGAATTGACGATCTCGTCTTTGGATGTGCCAACCAGGCAGGCGAAGACAATCGCAACGTAGCGCGCATGTCCTCGCTGCTGGCCGGATTGCCGGTTTCCGTGCCGGCGGCGACAGTCAATCGCCTGTGCGGCTCCGGCATGAATGCCATTGGCAATGTGGCCCACGCCATCATGGCGGGCGGCGCCGATCTGGCAATCGCTGGCGGCGTCGAGTCGATGTCGCGGGCGCCGTTCGTGCTGGCAAAGGCAGGCAGTGCATTCGATCGCAATGCCGAGATCTATGACACGACCCTCGGCTGGCGCTTCGTCAACCGCAAACTGGAACAACAGTACGGCATCGATTCCATGGCCGAGACGGCAGAAAACGTAGCAATCGACTTCGATGTCAGCCGCGAGGACCAGGACCGGTTTGCTCTGACCAGCCAGCAGAAAGCGGCCGCTGCGATCGAGGCGGGGAGACTTGCGGAGGAAATAGTCGCGGTACCGGTAGCGCAGAAGCGCGGCGATCCCCTGCTGATCGACAGCGACGAACATCCGCGCACGGATTCCAGCCTCGACAGCCTCGCGAAATTGCGTCCCATAGTGCGTGCCGATGGCACGGTCACGGCCGGTAACGCGTCGGGAATCAATGACGGTGCCTGTGCCGTGTTGCTGGCATCCGACGATGCGGCAAAAGCACACGGATTGACGCCGATGGCAAGAGTCATTGCCTGGGCATCGACCGGCGTCGAACCGCGGGTCATGGGTATCGGGCCTGTTCCGGCAGCGCGCAAGGTATTGAAAATGGCCGGCCTCGCGATTTCCGACATGGACGTCGTCGAATTGAACGAAGCATTCGCGGCGCAGGGGCTTGCCGTGCTGCGAGAGCTCGGTATCGACGACGACGCCGCGCACGTCAATCCGAATGGCGGTGCCATAGCGCTCGGCCATCCGCTCGGCATGTCCGGTGCGCGACTCGTGACAACGGCGTGCTACGAATTGCGGCGAAGTGGCGGCCGGTACGCGTTGTGCACGATGTGCATCGGGGTCGGCCAGGGCATTGCCATGGTCATCGAGCACGTATGATGAGATCGACAGTCAAAGTCGAGGCAGGCCTGCAGCGGCTGGCCGAACGAATTCGCGGGCGGCGGACAACAAACCTGTTTCTCAAACAGAAGGTCAGTCGAAAACTGATCCGTGAAGCCATCGAGCTGGCACGCTGGGCGCCCAACCATCACCTGACGGAGCCCTGGCACTTCCACGTATTGGGGCCGCAAGCTATCGCGCACAGTATTGAGCTGATACGCGACAACGCGGCGAAAAAAAAAGATGCGGCTTTCGGCGAATTCAAGGCACAGGCGGCGGGCGCGATCCCGGGATGGCTTGTGGTGACCTGCAGAAAATCCGATGACGAAATTTGTCAGCGCGAAGATTATGCAAGTTGCTGTTGCGCCATCCAGAATCTCATGCTGTACCTGTCGGAGGCCGGGGTTGCGAGCAAATGGACGACCGGCGCCATAACACTAGACGAGCGTCTCTTCAGCATTCTGGGTTCAAGCAGCGCCGACAATTTCGTCGTCGGACTGATCTGGTACGGCTACCCGAAAGTTCTGCCGACCCAGACGCGCAAGGATCTCGCGCAGATCATGAGCGAATTGCCCTAGACGCCTGCTTCGCGAGCGGTGAGTTCAGCGCCGGCAATCGGTCGGCGCAGCAGAAATACGATACCTGTGGCGATGCCGAAGAATCCCATGACAAAGGAAACGTTGCGGATCGATCCGTCGTACAGCAATCCACTGATGATTGCGCTGGCTGCGGCGGCGACGTTTTGTACCGTACCGATGATCGATGCGGCGACACCGGCGATTCGTGGCACGGGATCCAGTGCCAGCGCCGTTGCGTTCGGCATAAGAAATCCGGTGCTGAACATGAAAAGGCACACATTGCCCCACAGCCACCAGAAAGCTACGTCGTTCAGCCAGGAAAAGATCAGCAGCTGCACGGAAGCGATGCCGACCAGTACCGCGCCAATGCCGATGGCCTGCATGCCGTTCAGTCGAAGCAACAGGCGACGATTCAGCGCTGAACCTCCGAGGATGGACAAGCCGGCCAGTGCAAAAATGAAGCCGAATGCCTGCGGCGGGAATCCGTACAGCTCGATGATCAGGGCCGACGAGCCAGTGATCAGCGACATGAAACCTGCTGCCGGAAGCAGTACCAGCAGAACGCCGAAGATGCATTGCCGGTGGGAGAAGAATTCGCGCAGGCTCATCAGCAACTGGCGAACAATATGATGTTCGCGTACCGGAACGTGTGTTTCCCTGAGTATCGTATGCATCATCAGGAATACGGCGGCGCCGAAGATCGCAATCGCGATAAAAGGAGTGCGCCAGTTCCACGTAGTTACCATGTAACCGCCGGCAATCGGGGCGAGCATGGGTGCGGCGGTGAAGACCATGACCAGGACCGACATCAGTCGTGCAGCTTCCCTGCCGCTGGCGATGTCACGCACGATGGCCCGCGCGATAACAACTCCAACCGACGCGCCGAGTCCCTGGACGAAGCGCGCCGCAAGCATCAATTCGATTCTGCTGCTGAAGGAACAAGCGAGGGCCGCCACGATGAAAACCGCCACGCCACCGTACAGCACCGGCATGCGCCCGAGGCGATCCGAGAGCAGGCCCGCGGGCAGCTGTCCCAGCGCGATGCCGGCCATGAACGAACCGACAATGAGCTGGCCCATCGACATGCGTGTGCCGAGTGCCTCGACCATCTGCGGGATGGCTGGCAGGCTCATGTCGATGGTCACGGCGGCAAGCCCGGTGAGCAGTCCGAGGACCAGTACGAAGCGGCGCCGGGCCGCGAGGCCGGTGTTCAAGGTCGATAGCTGTCTGGTAGGGGGGGCGGTGAGGGCAGAATAGTGTTCGCATCCTTCTGCGTCCAGCCCATCAGTTCGGCAACTCCTTGCCGCCGACGAGCAGCCCTGAGAGTTCGTTCAGGCCCATCCAGTAAGACAGCTCGTTCGGATGATCGATATCCCAGACTGCTATGTCGGCGCGTTTGCCGATCTCCAGCGTGCCACGATCTGCGGAAAGTCCCAGCGCCGCCGCCGCGTTACGCGTGACACCGGCCAGGCACTCCTCTGGAGTCAGGCGGAACAGGCTGGTGGCAAGGCTCATCGATGTTCGCAGCGAACAGATCGGTGAAGTACCGGGATTGCAGTCCGTGGCAATCGCAATCGATACAGCGTGATCGCGAAGTGACTGGATCGGCGGCTGGCGGGTTTCGCGCAGCGTCAGGAAGGCGCCAGGCAACAAAACGGCGACCGTGCCCGCGCCAGCAAGCGCACGCACTCCAGCCAATGAGGTGTACTCGAGATGATCTGCGGAGAGCGCGGAAAACGACGCGGCGAGTTCGGCGCCGCCGCTGTCGCTCAGTTGATCCGCGTGCAGTTTCACCGGCAGGCCGAGTGAGCTTGCCGTTTCAAAAACTCTTGCAACCTGCGAGGAAGAGAATGCGATGGTCTCGCAGTACGCGTCGACAGCATCGGCCAGGTGATTCTCTGCGACGGCAGGCAGCATTTCGCTGCAAACGAGCTCGATATAATCGTTGGACTTGCCACGGTACTCGGCCGGTATCGCATGCGCACCGAGAAAGGTTGCCGATACCGGGATGCCTGTGGCGCGGCTCGCAGCGCGAGCGACGCGCAGCAGTTTCAGTTCCGTTTCGAGATCCAGGCCATAACCGGATTTGATTTCCACGGTTGCCACGCCGTCGCGGCGCAATGCTCTCAATCGACGGCAGGTTTGTTGCAGCAGGGAATCTTCGCAAGCCGCTCGCGTCGCCCGGACCGTGGACATGATGCCTCCCCCTTCACGCGCAATGTCCTCGTAGGAAGCGCCCGCCAGCCGCTTTTCGAATTCCGCGGCGCGATTGCCGGCGAACGCGAGGTGTGTGTGGCAGTCAATCAACGCCGGCGTGAGCCAGCGTCCGGCCATCGAGCGTGTCACTTGAGCCTTGCCGGCGGGTATTGTCGATTGCGGCCCGAGCCACGCGATTCGCCCGTCGGCTATCGCCAGGGCCGCGTTCTCGACAGTGCCGTAGGGGACGCTGCCTGCGCACATCGTCGCAATGCTCGCGTCCGTCAGTAGCAGCTCCCAATCGGCCATCGATACCCGTCCCCTGCGTCCCGTGCGCCATTTCCTGAGGGCCGGCGCCGGATTGCAAAGCAAGCTAGCATGCTTTAGCCTGTATATACAACCTAAACGGGGGACCCATGACGGCAATTTTCGCCAGAAAAGCGCTGCTGGCCGACGGCTGGCACGAGCAGGTCCGGCTGCAGTTCGATCGCGGCCGGATCACGGCGATCGAGCGTGGTGTGATTGCCGGGGACGCGGAATACCAGGCGGGGATCGTCATCCCGGGACTTGCCAATGCGCACAGCCACGCTTTTCAGCGCGCCCTGGCCGGGCATACCGAGAGTCGTTCGCCGAAGGGCAAGGACAATTTCTGGACCTGGCGAAATCGCATGTACGCACTGGCGGGTCGTGTGGATGCGTCTCGAATGAAGGCGATCGCGCGGCAGGCCTACATCGAAATGCTGTGCAGCGGCTACACATCCGTAGCCGAGTTTCATTATCTGCATAACGAGCCGGGTGAAAAGCGAAGCGGTACCGCAATGCTAGAAGCGATTGTCGATTCGGCGACAGAAAGCGGAATCCGGCTGACCTATGTGCCGGTTTTATATGAGCGTGCCGGATTCGAAGAGCCGCAACCGACAGCCGAACAGCGGCGGTTTGCCAGCAACGTCGACGAATTTCTCCAGCACTATAGCGACGCGGCATCATTCACCGGCGACACAGTCACCTGTGGCATCGGAGCGCACAGCCTGCGGGCGGTAACCAGGGAATCTCTGGACCGGATTGCGGCAGCGGCAAACAGGGACGGCGTACCGATGCACATTCACATCGCAGAGCAGCGCCGCGAAGTCGAGCAGTGCCTGGCGGTTCACGACCGCCGGCCGGTCGAGTGGCTGCTGGAAAACTACCAACTCGATTCGAACTGGTGCCTGGTGCACGCGACGCACATGGACACGGAAGAAACGCAGGCACTTGCCCGAACGGGCGCCGTAGTCTGCCTTTGCCCGAGTACGGAGGCCAATCTCGGCGACGGCCTGTTCCGTCTGCAGGACTGGATGCAGCAGGGCGGGCACATCGCGATCGGTTCCGACAGCCACATATCCATCAATCCATTCGAGGAGCTTCGCTGGCTGGAGTACGGTCAGAGACTGATTACCGAGCAGCGGAATATTGCCGCGTTGTCGCATCAGCACACCGGGCGCAATCTCTTCGAAAGCGCCGCAGCGGGCGGGGCCCTGGCAACGGGGCAGGACACCGGGCGCCTGGAAAAAGGCGCGATGGCGGATCTTGTCGTGCTTGACGACGAGAGCCCGATGCTCGCCGGACACGGTATCGATTCCATACTGGATGCACTGGTGTTTTCCGGTTTCACCCTGCCGATCGATCGTGTCATGGTGCATGGCGAGTGGCAGGTCGTGAATGGCAGGCATCGTGCGGCACAAGCGGCGGGTGAAGAATACGTTCGCGTTGTACGGGATCTGCTGCGGGAAACGGAGGCCGATCGATGACTGCGATGCCCCGCTATCAACAACTGAAGCAACAGATCATCGGCCAGATTTCGCGAGGTGAATTGAAACCGCGAGACCGCGTGCCTTCGGAAAACGACCTGGTCGATTCGACCGGCGTATCGAGAATGACCGCCAACCGCGCGCTTCGCGAACTCAACGACGAAGGATACGTCGAACGCGTGGCAGGCGTTGGTACCTTCGTTGCGGACCTGCAGTCGGCATCGCACGTTCTCGAGGTGCGAAACATAGCAGATGAAATTGCCGCTCGCGGACATCGCCACGCGGCAATCGTGATCGTGCAGGAGCAGCAGGCTGCGTCGGCGGAAGTGGCCGATATTCTGCGCATAGCCCAGGGCAACGCCGTGTTTCACCTGCTGCTGGTGCACCGCGAGAACGACACGCCGATTCAACTCGAAGAGCGATACGTCGTTGCCACGTTCGCGCCGGACTGCCTGCAGCAGGACTTCGCGCGCGTTACGCCCAGTGCCTGGCTCAGCTCGATTGCGCCGCTGCAGGAGGCCGAGCACAAAGTACGCGCAGCGATGCCGTCCCCCGAAACGCGCCGGCGCCTGAAAATGGCCGGGCAGGAGCCCTGCCTCGTCGTCATGCGCCGCACCTGGTCGGACGGGCGCCCGGTCAGTTTCGCGCGCCTATACCATCCCGGCAGCCGCTTCGAGCTGACCGGAAACTACACGCCGCCAGGCATAAGAAAAAGCACACCGGAATCCGCACCATGAAAAAAAGAATCGTCAAGTCGCCGACTGGCACGAGATTACATGCAAAGAGCTGGCTGACCGAAGCGCCGCTGCGCATGCTGATGAACAACCTCGATCCGGAGGTCGCGGAGCGTCCGGAGGATCTCGTCGTCTACGGCGGTATCGGCAAGGCCGCTCGCAACTGGCAGTGTTTCGACGTGATTGTCGAAAAACTGAAGCAGCTGGAGGACAACGAAACGCTGCTCGTGCAGTCGGGGAAACCGGTTGGCGTATTTCGCACGCACCGCGATGCACCGCGAGTGCTGATCGCGAATTCGAACCTGGTGCCAGCGTGGGCCAACTGGGATCACTTTCGCGAACTCGACAGGAAAGGATTGATGATGTACGGCCAGATGACGGCCGGATCGTGGATCTACATCGGCAGCCAGGGCATCGTGCAGGGAACGTACGAGACTTTTGCCGAAGTGGGTCGACAGCATTTCAACGGCGATCTTGCGGGGCGCTGGATACTGACGGCGGGCCTCGGCGGAATGGGCGGCGCGCAGCCACTCGCGGCGACCATGGCCGGCGCATCGATGCTGGCCGTCGAGTGCCAGTCGGATCGCATCGACAAGCGCCTGGAGACCGGTTACCTCGACAGGCGTGCGGAAAACATCGACGACGCGATGGCAATCATCGAGTGCTCAATCGCCGATCGTAAACCGCTGTCGGTGGGACTGCTCGGGAACGCAGCGGAAATTCTGCCGGAATTGCTGAAGCGGGGAATCCGCCCGGATGCACTGACCGACCAGACTTCCGCGCACGATCCGGCGAACGGCTATTTGCCTATAGGCTGGACGGTCGACCAGTGGATCGCCAAACGTGCCAGCGATCCGGATGCGGTCGCGGCGGCCGCTGCAAGATCGATGGCCGTGCACGTCAAGGCTATGCTCGAATTTCAGGCGCAGGGCGTGCCGACATTCGACTACGGCAACAACATCCGCCAGGTTGCGTTCGACCAGGGCGTGAAAAAGGCATTCGATTTTCCGGGTTTCGTCCCGGCCTACGTTCGGCCATTGTTTTGCCGTGGCGTCGGGCCATTCCGCTGGGCCGCGCTGTCCGGCGACCCGGAGGACATATACAAAACCGATCAAAAAGTGAAAGACCTGATTCCCGACGATGCTCACCTGCACAACTGGCTGGACAAGGCGCGGGAGCGGATTCACTTTCAGGGGCTGCCTGCGAGAATCTGCTGGGTGGGCCTCGGCCAACGCGACCGGCTGGGACTGGCGTTCAACGAAATGGTGCGCAACGGTGAATTGAAAGCGCCGGTCGTCATCGGCCGCGATCACCTCGACAGTGGTTCGGTCGCAAGCCCGAATCGGGAAACCGAGGCAATGAAAGACGGGTCGGATGCTGTTTCCGACTGGGCATTGCTCAACGCGCTGTTGAGCACTGCCGGGGGCGCGACCTGGGTATCACTGCATCATGGCGGCGGCGTCGGCATGGGCTACTCGCAGCACGCGGGGCTGGTCATCGTCTGCGACGGCACGAAAGAAGCCGATGCGCGCATCGCGCGTGTGCTGTGGAATGATCCCGCTAGCGGCGTCATGCGCCATGCGGATGCAGGATACGACGAGGCCATTGCCTGCGCGCGGGAACACGGACTCGACCTGCCGATGATCGGGCAATGACCGAAAATGGAGCCCGAAATGGGGCAGCCCAAAATGGGGCCGGATACATTTATTTCGAAAATGGGGCCGGATACCTTATTCATCGTCAAATAAATGTATCCGGCCCCATTTTCGCGTTTTCACCGGGAAGAACTGCAGCGGCCTGCATTGTGGGCGACAGCGAAGGAACCGATTGAATGAAAATCACCGTTGACGCACAACCGATCACGCTCGCCGAATGGCGGGCTATCTGGCAGGGCCCCGTCGAATTGACGCTGGGTCAGACGGCATTGCAGCGCATCGGCGAATCGCAGGCGCAGATCGACAAGGTTATCGCCGGCGGCAAGCAGGTGTATGGCGTCAACACCGGCTTCGGGCAGCTTGCGCAGGTACGTATCGGCGCGGAAAAACTGGCGGCCTTGCAGCAGAACCTGGTGCTGTCGCATTCGGTAGGCGTCGGACCACCGCTCACAAATGATTGCGTTCGTCTGGCAATGGTCATGAAGGTTGTCGCGCTCGCGCAGGGATTTTCCGGTGTTCGCGCGGAGCTGGTCGATGCGCTGTGCAAACTGATCAACGGCGGTGTTTATCCCTGTATCCCGGCGAAGGGTTCGGTGGGTGCGTCCGGTGACCTGGCACCGCTTGCGCACATGGCCGGCCTGTTGCTCGGTCACGGTACGGCGAGCGTCGGCGGGAAAAACATTCCGGCCGAAAAAGCACTGTCAGAAGTCGGGCTCGCGCCAATGCAGCTTGCGCCTAAAGAAGGTCTTGCGTTGCTGAACGGAACACAGATATCGACATCGCTGGCGCTGGCCGCGCTTTTCCGCGCGGAAAATATTCTGGCCGCATCGCTGGCAGCCGGGGCGTTGGCGGCCGATGCCATCAAAGGTAGTGACACACCATTCGACGAGCGCATACAACAGGTTCGCGGTCATCGCGGACAAATAGATGTCGCCGCGGCCCTGCGAAAGCTCATGGAAGGCAGTGATATCCGCGCCTCGCATTTCGATTGCACACGCGTTCAGGACCCGTACTCCATTCGTTGCCAGCCACAGGTGATCGGTGCTTGCCTCGATGTCATGCGGCATGTCGGCGTGGTGCTCGCCATTGAAGCCAATGCTGTAACCGACAACCCGCTGGTTTTCGCAGCAACGGACGCGGTGCTGTCCGGTGGCAATTTTCACGCCGAGCCGGTAGCGCTGGCTGCAGATTATCTCGCGTTGTCAATCGCCGAGGTCGGTGCGCTTTCCGAGCGGCGCATCGCGCTGCTGATCGATTCACACTTGAGCGGCTTGCCGGCGTTCCTGGTCAGGGAAGGTGGCCTGAATTCCGGTTTCATGATGGCGCAGGTCACTGCAGCGGCACTGGCTTCCGAAAACAAATCGCTCGCACATCCTGCCAGTGTCGACAGTATTCCCACATCAGCGAACCAGGAAGACCATGTCAGCATGGCAACGTTCGCCGCGAACCGCTTGCATACCATGCTGGATAATACGGCCTATATCGTTGCAATTGAAATGCTCGCGGCTGCACAGGGCATTGAGTTTCACCATCCGCAAAAGAGTTCCAAGCCGCTGGAAAAAGTCATCGACGAACTTCGCCAGGTATCGGCTTCGTACACTACGGATCGTTCGCTGTCCGAAGATTTCGAGAAGGTAGCGAAACTGATTCACGACGGGCGCTTCCTGTCCTGTGCCGACAGAATTCTGCCGAGCCTGGCTGGATGAATGCGAATTTCGAATTCACGAAGGGCAGTGCACCGCTGCTGGTCAGCGTGCCGCACGACGGGCGTCACATACCATCGGAAATCGCAGAGCGAATGACCGACACGGGACGCGCCATTCCCGATACCGACTGGCATGTTGCGCGCCTGTACGCA
>Ga0224510_10000109_pt1 | contig 70709 bp, 61 predicted proteins | sample SF_May12_sed_USG_FD_170161 | JGI IMG/M metagenome (GOLD analysis project Ga0224510, IMG submission 170161) | Sediment microbial communities from San Francisco Bay, California, United States - SF_May12_sed_USGS_4_1 | ecosystem: Environmental > Aquatic > Marine > Sediment | place: USA: California... | reverse complement strand
CAACTTTAACGACTCCAAACCTCAATATCTATTAAACAATAAAAATAAACTCACTAGAGACTCTGTCTGTCTTCTTGAACATTCTTCGTGGTATCCTGATGACAATGATGCAATCAATAACATCCTGAATAATTCATCAAACTTTCTCGACCTAGACCCAGGGAATGGCGAATTTCTTATTCATTCCCTTAAATGCCACAAACACATACAATCATTCTACACAGGAAACAACAATGAGCCTATATCAACAAACCTGACTATAAATAAAATAAAGGTTTCCAGAGCAACACATGTCGATAACGTTTTATTTTTAAAAGAAAGAATAGATTTTGTTAAAATATCATCATCTGAAAACGTCAGACTTTTACTGTCTTACATATCACACAACAAGTCGACAATTCCGAATACGATATATTTACAAAGAAACGGTCTAATTACCGAATCCATATATAATGAATTTAAAGAATTTGGATATGATATATACCAACACATACCTGTTTCTAACGCATTTTCCCCATCAACGCTTAGTCAAATTGAAGCTGAAAACAATAATTCGGTTTATTTAATACATAAAAACAAGGTAACTAATTTCGTCTCAACTGGATTTATTCTAAGCGATTCCACCGGACTTCATAATAACAAAGACTGGAGAACTGACTTATCATCCATATCCCCCCCCCTATCAGAATACATATCCGAGTGGATATCGTTGGAGCAAAATTCTGAATACATAACTGGTTTAAATTATTTAATAAGCGCCCTAGATAGCAATACGAGCCCCGCTGATAAATACACACAATCCCTGCAAGCATACAAAAATATAATCTCAGGGGTAAAATACGAGCCAAATCTTCCCAGGTTATTTACTTGCTGCCGAGCAGCTCTTGAGCTTGGATTACACAACAATGCTTTGGAAATTATATCTATCGCACTCGAAATATTAATAAACAATAAAACTATCGATATTAACGAACCATTTGTAGCCACAAACAAAGAATATGACAACATCAAACCAAATGGCGATCTTTATCAGTGGTGCCTAGCGTCGGCATTATCTTCATACTTGACAACACTACACCCTGTATACACCGATACTTCAGATAAAGAAATACCATTAATCCAACTGATGGATTCATTGCCATTCCACTCAGACAAAATGGACCTAAGAATAATTTCAATGAGGAACAAGACAAGCACAGTTTCAGTTGAAATTAAAGATATAGATAAAAGTACCCAAACTATAAATAACGAGATTGCTGCCATATATCACCTTGCCAGAACAGGTGGAACGCTGATCTCGAAATGCATTGCCTGCATACCTGGCAATTTCCTGTTAAGCGAGATCAATCCTTCCTTTTCCGTAGCAAATCCAGCCGAACAAGCGCAGTCATGGTTTGATATATTTAGCAAAAATGAATTCGAAGAATTACTAAAAGAAACCAACTATGAAAATATTATTACTGAAATTAGAAACAGGGTTAGTAAAAATGGAGGAAAGCTAATAATTCGAGACTGGACTCACATTGATTTCACCGGAATACCATTCACGACACCGTCATACCAACTAAAACAAAAGAATTCACTTGGTAATTTATTCAATTTGCATGACATTGCCACCGTCAGACATCCTATCGACAGCTACCTTAGCCTAAATAATCTTAAAATTGTCAACGGAAGAATAAGTGTAAAATCCTACCTGGAAGGGGCTAACAAATTTGCAATAGAGGCAAAGAATATAGGATTTATCCGATATGAAGATTTCTGCCACTCCCCAGATGATATATTAAAAAGAATATGCAAATCCCTGAATATCTTTTATTCAGATGAATACAAAACGAATTTCTACAAATATGAAAGAATTACTGGTGAAACTACCGGAGGACGCTCTAGCGACACGATAAAAGTTCCAAAAAGACCAAACATTCAACCTGCCCTTGAAAAAGAATTTAAGGAAAATCCGCTATATTGGGATACACTGGAAATACTAGGCTATGATTCTTAATTGTCACTTTATAAAACAAAGCGGGTTGGCATGAACACTACCAAGAAGGAAAAACATGGGTAAGTTAAGCTGCATAATTACCTGCTACAACAACGCCGAATATATCGCCTCCGCGATTGAAAGCGTTATAAAACAGTCGAGAATTCCAGACGAGATCATCATCGCTGATGACTGTTCTACTGACAATTCCATGAACATCATAGAAGGCTACGCAAAGAACAACCCAATAATCAGAGTATTATCACAAAAAGAAAATGTTGGCATAACCCGAAACAGAGACAACGCCATTAGACAAGCAAGCGGTGATTTCATAACCACCCTTGATGGCGATGATATTTATTATCCACATAAACTATCATTTGAATACAACCAACTAATTCGCGATCCAGAATCCGTAGTCTTCTCAAATATCAACTGGATAGACACAAGCGGAAATGTCACACACCAGCTACAAACACAAAATATTCACATGATGAAAAAATCAGATCTTGTTAGATATTTATTATTTAGAGAAGGAGCCATACCTAGAGATATGATGTATTCAAAAGAACTATTCATTAGAGCAGGAGGATTCCTTCCTCACATGGAAATATATGAAGACTGGGATCTGAAATTAAGACTGTCAAACCTTGCGAGCATATGGAAATATTCTGGATACAACGGGATTGGATACAGGAGACATAGTGGAGGCTTGTCAAATGCGAATCCTTTAAAACATTACAAATACATGATGATGGCCTCATTAAATAATAGCGAATGGATTTCTGATATTCTAGGACAAGATGCAATTCCAAAATCAATACTATCCATGACAGCCAACTTAATAGGCGCAAAAGAAATCAGAGTAATAACCTAAATTCAATATCAAATATCACCAAATTTATTATTCAAGCAGCCAGAAATGAATTCGGCGTAACTCATATAGACCACATTTCTGTCATTTTCAGACAATCCACTTATCAAATCTTGATTTTTCACAAAAATATAGCCGCATGTCGACAGCTTTTCAATATCAACAGAGGATTCTACTGAGTTAATTCGGTGACAAGAAAGAACTGCATCACAAAATGAAACATTAAATATTGATGACAACCTTATCCCCATATCTACCAGTGACGACGAAAATAGTTTCTTATCAAAAAATCCGACTTTTCTAAGAGACTCCAAAGAAACAAGTTCATTTCTGTAGATCTTCCTCTTAGGAAACATTCTCCCAAGAAGATATGGATATATTTTTCCAACATAGATACTATCGGACTCACCAGCCCACACCACTTCCTTCCCTGTTTCATCCAAAATAGAATAATTTGAATAAACAATTCCAGATGACTCAGATTTCATCACGGAATACTCATTTTCAATCTTATTTGGATGACATACATCACCAGCATTCATAAAACTCACAGCAACACCTCTAACCTCACTAACAACTCTGGAAAGAAGGTCGCCTTCACTTATTTTATCGTCATTAAATACAACTCTTAATTTACCTTTATACTCCTTAGAAATATTTTTCAGAAGATCAACACTACCATCAGTTGATGCATTATCTATAACAATGATTTCTCTAGGTGATAGCGTTTGGGCAATAGCCGAATTAATAGACTCCAACAACCATTCCCGTCTGTTAAATGACAATATACAGATAGAAACTTCATTTTCTTCTCTAATGGAGCTCATATTGACGCTATTTTTAACGTCCTGAGAAGGGGAAAATAAGTTGTTCGTCAAATCAACTTCTGCTGCTCTTTTTTTAGACATAAATGGCAGCCCATATTCCTCTGCCGTAGCGTTTCGCAATAGAGGCTCACTATCCCATGGGTCAAATTCTATCATCCCCCCCGCACGAAGATCAGGACGAACAAAACTCTTAGCATCATTATTTAGCATGCACGCTAAAAATGAATATGAGCTGTTAGATATCGCAACATGGTCGCACTTGCCTAACACATGAAAATCGACAAATTCGTCGCTTACCATACCACCAATGGGCATATCTTTTGATGATATCGGGTTATATTCTGAAAACTCCAAAAGCACAGAATCCAGGTCATCGCTTGCAACATACAGAACCGGATTTTCAAGTTTAGGCCACATTTCATCTAGCCAGCGCTTATACCACTCTGCAGGGGTCAGAAAGAAAAACTTATAACCGTAATCACCGCGACGAACATGAATTCCAACAACAGTTCTACCACCATCACGCATAACACTTAACTGACCATCTATCTCATTGCCAATTTTTTCCTTCGGCTTAAATAGGGACTGAAAAAAGCTCTTTTCTCCAGCATAAAATTTCGTGTTATATTGAAAGTAACCCCAGAAATCGACATTTCTATAAACCGTCTCAGAGTTTGCTATGCTACACTCTAAGAGATCTTGCGTGGTCTGCGCTACTTTTGTGCAAGATTTATCAGAAATATAGGCGTCATCAAGATCATAGATATGCCGGCCAATCCAGTCTGGAGTCTCAACTTTGCAGCCGTGATTTTTAGCATATATACGCAAAAACGCATATTGAAACAACTGATTACCAAATCTTCCATTCACACCCAGCGTTGACATTCGCACGATGCTTTTTCGAATGTATAGAGCATCCCCCCATGATGGGTGGAAAGGGGTTGTTGTATGAACTCGAGTAAAACCTTCTGACTCCAAAAACTCATCCAGCTGACTTATGACAGCACAACCCGCATACAATTCATCGTAATTTACTTCCGTGTTAATGGCATCAATATTTTTTAAAACACCCGTTCCGCCTCTCAGAGCAAGGAGTTCCGCGCCTTGAATGTCTATATTGATGATATTAAAATCTTTTTCTGGCAGGCTGTTATCCGAAAATAAGGCATCTATCGTAGTAGCCGGAACGACTATTTTATTTGTCTCAACAATTCCTGGGTATATATTTTTATGTTTTGATAATGGAAGAATAGAGCTGCTCTGATCCATGGATGTGACATGCAGAGTCACCTCTCCCTTTTGATCACTAATTGCACAGTTAAATAATCGTACATTTTTTTTATTTTTCAAATTATTTTCTAAGACTTTAAAAACCTTGGGATTTGCTTCAACAAAAACAACATTTTCAACCCCAAGATCATCATAGACTTTCATTTCTTTGCCTTCGTGAGCTCCAACATGAAGAACCCCCCTGGCTCTTATTCCATACTTTGAAAACAATGTTTTTATATCAAGCATTCCAGTTCTATTTCCATAGAAACTGGAAAACAGCCTATGGTTGACTGCAAGATAGTTACTATATGAGAAGTCTTCTAATTCCTTTCTGAACTCAGAGCAATAAACCAACCCTGACTCGTTAATTTTAAACATTTCATAGCCAAATCTCTTTAATAGTGAGAAAACTAGCTGAAGCGTAACATTGGCATCTTTAAATGTTCCGCCATACTCAAACTGAAGATAGTTAATCTTTCCTTTCTTGAGTAGATTAGTAGCACCTTGAATAACATCATATTCACCGCCTTCGACATCGATTTTTACAAAATCTATGCTTTCAACTCCATTTTTTTCACAGTAGGAGTCTAATGTTTCTACTTTTATATCTATTGAGCTTGGCGCAGACTTTCCATATTTTTTCTCTGCTTCTATCCGTCGATGGAAAGTACTCCAAGCCGGGGAGTCTGCATAGTGATAAAAAATAGCTTTTTTCTCACAACTACCAAGACCAATATTATTAACACTTAGCCTAACATTAGAAAGTCCCTTGGTATTTTCTAGCAACTCCTGATATGTGGGCGGGGATGCTTCAAAAAGATGAATGTTCAAATCTGATGCATGTGAAATCGCAAGTTTAGTCCAATCACCGACATTGGCTCCAATATCAAAAACAGTATTCCCTTTCGAAATACAGCGATTAATTACCGTCCTTTCACCTGAACTACTCGCGATCATCCCTCGACTCACGGAAATTCCAACTGCAGAATCAACACCAACAAGCTCTCTGGCGGGTTCAAACCCTGGACATTTATCCAACGCCACCCTGGCAAAATTTCTCGATGCCGTCGAATCCCCCATATTTTTAGCCACCTTCGCCAGATACCAATATATCCGAAAATGGTTGTATCCTAATTGGAGTGTTCTTTCGAAATCCTCTCTTGCCTTTTCATAGACTCCTTCTTTGGCATAAACCAAACCTCGCCAAAGGCGATAATGCATTCCAAGACCGAATTTCTCAGATTCTTTTACTTCATTAGGTAGATTAACAATTACATCCCGGTCAGACCCAGAACTGTTAGATATAACCTCTTCTGCTTGCAGAACTTCATCTATATTCCCGCGTTCAAAAGCCCGGCTAATTGTGCAAGCCTTGGCCACATCGCCAAATTCTAAATAGTTTCTTCCAATAGTAATGAGCAACACATCGCCTATAACAACAAAGCTTGCTTCCGGAAAAAGCGAATTCATTTTCTCACGAAGAATATTTACTGTTGGGTATCCTGTTAGAGACTCACGCTTAACATACTTGTCATCTACAAAACATCTAAGATCATCTATCAAAATAATTGATTCTTTAACGCCAGAATTTTTTATTGCCAACAATTCTTCAATAATTGGCGTATTTTTTTTTCCTTTTGCTGTCTGAACCTCACTATAATGTGCATCCAACCAGAATATTATTGGCTTATTTATTCCTGGCAACACATTATTCAATACATCACCGCTTTCGCCTTGATGAATACTTATTTTATTATTTGTATTAAATTTTTTTTTCGCTTTATTGTATAAATCTTCACTAAGTTCTATGGAATGAACAGTAGAGAATATTTTTGAAGCTAGGGCTGTCGTCTCCCCCAAGAACGTGCCTGTTTCAATGAAAACATCAATTCCAGTGAATTTCTTCAATAACACTAAAAATTCTGGATTTAATACTCCAGAATTTGTTTTTACACGCTGCAACCCTACCATTTCATGCATCAGATCTACCCTTGTTGTAGCGGTTTAGTCATTTACCCTTACCATTTAATGACTAAAGATAATTAAACAACGACAACCCCTGCACTTTCACATAGGCTTGTTGGGCTGCCTGTAAGCCTGCTAGTTGCAAATTCAGGTCCGTTACTGCCTCTGCATAGTCCAAATCTTTAATTTCAGACAAGGTTTTTTCCATTTGCAGAGTGAAAGACTCATTAATCTCCATCTGCTTTCCTGTGGTATTAAGACGTGCCCCCACACGCGCACGGGAATCCAGAATATTTCCCAATGCTTGATCCAGGTCGCTGACCACCCGATTCATGGCATTGTGGAACTGGGTACGATCTGCATCGGTATTCAAATTGGTTTCTAGTGCATTTACCAGATTGTCCAACGTGGTAAACATGTCTTGGTAATTCGAACGCTTCACCTCATACATATCACCCGGAGCTGGTTCACCCGAAATACTAACGAACGCCCCGTTAGCATCCAACCCTGAAATCAATGCATCCTCTTGATATTGCACCCCACCGAACGTAAGCAAGTCAGTAACCTCATATACTGCCCTGGCCAAACCTGCGGATGCAGGTGGAGCAACAATAATGTCATTACGGTCATAGACATAATACTCAACGGGATCATCAGGATTATTTGGAGGAACCGTTGGGCCTGTAAATTTGATAGTGTAGTCTTCAGGCACATAATTGGACCCTACCGAACCAGGGTCAATGATGCCTGTGCCAGTATTGGTTGCAAAATCGCCCGTGGTAAATGTGCCATTGCCATTGCGCACATGGTAGAAAACAGCCTCGCCTGCATCGCTGACGGGCACGGAGGTACTGGGGCCAATCTTCAGAAAGCGCTGCCCATCGTCACCTTTATACAGCACCTGACCAGTAACGGAATCAGGCACAAACGGACGAGTTTTTCCTTGAAAACCTGAAAACAGATATTCGTTTGTTGCATCCTTGCTATTCGCCAAATCCAGTACTTGCAGATAAATCTGTTTGATCTCTTCGGCAATAAAACGACGGCTCTCGTTTGTCTGGCTGTCACTATTTGCATTAATTGTCAGCTCACGTACGCGTTGCAGTGCGTCATTAACTCCTTCGAGAACACCTTCCTGGGTTGCCAGACGGTTATCCGCATAACTCGCATTAACACCGAATTGGGTAAACACCGCCAAGGATTCTTCAAAACGAAGTGCTCGCGATGAAGCATAAGGATCTTCTGATGGCGACAACAGGCGCTGTCCAAGCGATACTTTTAACTGGGTTTTGTTCAGTTTGGACTGCTGCTCAGTCATTGCACCCACTGAGGTGCTAGATAAAAATGAAGTTGAGACACGCATTAGCTATTACCTCCTTACTGCAGCCATCAGTGTTTGAAACACTTCGTCAGCGGCTGCGATTACTTGTGCTGCAGCAGCGTATGCCTGCTGATACTTCAACAGGTTTGCCGCTTCTTCATCCAGATTGACACCAGAAACACTTTCACGCACTGCCTGGGCTTCGTGCAACAAGGCGCTCTGTGCCTGTTCATTGATCTGTGATTGGCGGGTCTGATTTCCCACACTTACAACCAGTTCACTGTAAGCATCATGATATGAGGCATTTCCGCCGATCATGGTGCCTTTGATTTGCAGCGCTGCCAGTTCCAAGGCATTGCGGTTGTCACTCACACCGTTGGTATTGAAGTTCACCATGAACTCATCACCAGGCTGGGGAACTCCATCCAGGCGAATGCGATAACCATAATCAACTGCGCCAGGCGTAGGAAATACATCATGACCAACATTGGAAGTCGGGTCGTAAGCAATACCTGTTTCGATAGGCACTAACGTGTTCGCATCTATAATGCTGTAGGACATGGGTACAGCTAAAGGTGGATCATCAAATCGAATCACAATAGGAGGCGACAGACTACCAGGAACGGTAGTAAACGCAGGATTAGTGAAATCAACGACGGTTGCTTCATTAATCTTCGCGTTACCCAGATTTTTGGTCGCAATGCCTGTCGTTAGCGGTCCAGCAGCCGCAATACGATTGGGGTCTTCGATTAATTTCTCAAAGATACGCGCTGAATTACGCGTAGGGCGAATATAAAAAGTGTCACCGGCCACAGGGGTGTTGGTGATCTCGATTTCCAAACCATCCACTGGGTTAAATACGATAGGCGGACCACCAGCGGCCACAGTTAATGTTGTTTTGGCGTTGTTGGACAGATTGGTGAGCGTATAATTCGCCCCATCATAATTCATTCGATATTCATCCGTCGTCAGTGCGGTAATATCGACAACACGGGTCGTCACTGTTTCTGCACCGACATTGAAAACACTGGATGTGCTTAGTGGCTGAGGCTCCACAAAAAAGTCTGTGCCCAACAAACCATCCAGATCCACACCTAGCTTATGTTGGTCATTAAACGTCTCGGCGATAGCCATGGACAGACGCCCCAGGTGATTTTTTGCAGGATTCAGAACTTCATCACGAAACTTCAGTACACCACCTAGCTGACCGCCGTTAATCATGCGGGTAATCGGAACCAGAGTACCATTGGGCATGGTATAAGCGACTTCGAAATTTTCTGGATCATCAGGATTGGCCCGACCAACCAGGTCCATGGTTTGTGTGCCCAGCACCAGACTTTGCCCCATGCCCACATACACGTTTTGCATGCCATTATTTTCAGTAACGATGTTGACATTGATGCGTTTTGACAATTCGTCAATCAAATGATCGCGGCGGTCGAGCAAGTCATTGGGTGGCTGACCACCGCTGATACCGGATGCCACAATGATGTCATTATTCAAATCAGCGATATTTTTTGCCAGTGCATTGATTTCGCCGACCACGTTGACGATGCGATCATTGGCTGTCACCGTCAGGTCATCCAACCATTCATCCATGGTATCAAAGCGATCCACCAATCCCTGAGCATTGGTCAGCATTACTTCGCGTGCAGGGATAGAACTTGGGTCATCTGACAAACCCTGCACTGAATCAAAAAAAGCATTCAGTGCTGAGGCAATGCCCGCATCAGGGTCAGCCAGAAGATTATCCACCTGCTCGGAAAGATGCCGTAGCTCGGAGAAAAATTCAGTTGAAGAACTGCGCGAACGCACCTGATTGGTAGCATGTTCATCAAACATGCGACGAGTGGTCTGAACATCAACGCCGTTACCAATGAAACCCATGCCGCTGGGAATGGGACGCTGAGCCGTTAGTTCAACGCGCTGCCGTGAATAGCCTTCAGTGTTGACGTTGGAAATATTATGACCGGTCGTTGACAAATTGCGCTGAAATGCAATAAGACCAGAGACACCGATATTAAAAATGCTACCTGATGGCATAAGTTGCTCCTATTCCCATCACTCTGACTGTGCGCTGGCATCAGCCAGTTGCGTTGGCGCCAAGGTTTGGCGCTGCATAATCGCTTTTATCTTTTCTGCATAACGAGGATCCGTGGCATAACCAGCCTGCTGTAATTCCTCGACATAGCGATGACTGTCACCGGCATGCTTCACCGCTTCGCTATAACGTGGACTGTTTTTGATCAAGTTTGCATAGTCCGCAAAACTCTGTTCATAGGAATCGTAACTGCGGAAGCGTGCTTGTTCTTTGCGGGCAATACCGTCGCGGTATTCCAGCGTCGCCACTTGGGCACTGCCGCCACCCCAGCGCGAATCAGCTTTGATATTGAACAGGTTGTTGCTGCTGCTGCCATCGGCGTTACGCACTACCGCCCCGCCCCAACCCGTTTCCAGTGCTGCCTGAGCCAACAACACTTCAGGTTTCACACCCAACTCGGCGGCGCTACGCTGCGCCAGCGGATACAGATTTTTCACAAACGACTCTGGATCACCGGCATTGAAATCAATTGTTGGGGATATGGGCTTCAGCTGCGGTGATTGTTCAGCAGCTACAGGTTCACTGACGTTCGCCGCTGTGACATCAAACATTGCTACAGGCGGTTCAACCATGTTGTCACGCCCCTGCTCTGCAGCAGCAACCGCACGACGTTGCGTTACATGCAATTGGTTGGCAGTGGCAACTGCAGAAGACGTCACCACCGGCGTTGTTTTCGCCTCTTTTTTGTCTGCCGCAGGCAGATAACGACCAAGCTGTTCAACCAGTACGTTGGCCAAGCCTACGGAACCGTTTTTACTCAATTCCATCACCAACTGATCGTCGTACATGTCGCGATAAAACGATCCGCTTTCTGAATCAAACATGGGATCGCCAAAGCTTGCGTCGCGCATGGACTTGAGCATCATTTTCATGAAGATGGATTCAAACTGCTGAGCGACCTCGCGCAATGCCTGTTTTTCATCCTTGCGCGACTGGCGACGGATGTCATTCAGACCATTGATATTGAGATAGACATCAGCGCCGGTGGAAATCATTTTGTGCTCACTCTGGTTAGACCTTTACCAGGTGACTTCAAGATATGTGCCACTGCCTATTTAATCGGCACAATGAAAATAACTGCTTTAAAAACAACCAATTGGAAGGGAATTTAACTCAAGACCGAGTCTTATTGAGCTTAAAAACAATTTGCCGCCGGATGAGGGCGGCAAACTCTGGCCAGGCGGCAATTCGCCGCTTAGATGATGATCAGCTCGGCGCGCAACGCACCAGCTTCTTTGAGCGCTTCAAGTATTGCCACCAAATCACCGGGCGAGGCACCCACCTGATTCACTGCACGAACAATTTCATCCAATGAAACGCCAGGATTGAACATAAACATTTTGTTGTTTTCCTGAGTAATCTGAATATTGGTAGCCGGTAAAACAGCGGTCTGACCACCACTGAGTGGCGCTGGCTGACTCACTTGCGGTTGCGGTGTGATCCGCACCGTCAAACTGCCGTGGGACACCGCGGCAGGTTGCACCTGCACATGATTGCCAATCACCACTGTGCCGGTGCGCGAGTTGATAATCACACGTGCCGCTGCTTCACCCGGTTCAATCTGAATGTTTTCCAGTTCTGCGGCAAAAGCCACGCGTTGCGAAGCATCCTGTGGTGCTTGCACTCGCACCGTTGATCCATCCACCGCCGCAGCCACACCTTCACCCATGATTTTATTTATGCCCTTCGCCAAACGATTAGCCGTTGTAAAATCCGCTACGTTCAAATTGAGCAACACGCTACTGCCTTCGCCAAAGCTGCTGGGAACAGTACGCTCAACACTCGCACCATTGGGAATGCGTCCAACGCTGGGAACATTGACAGTCACACGTGAACCGTCAGCCGCGGCACCAAAACCGCTGACAATCAAATTACCTTGAGCCAGTGCATACACCTGACCATTCACCGCCTTTAGCGGCGTCATCAACAAACTGCCACCACGCAAACTTTTGGCATTACCGATGGATGCCACGGTAACATCAATCCGCTGGCCGGGTTTGGCAAACGCGGGCAATTCAGCGGTCACCGACACAGCGGCCACATTTTTCAGCTGTGGGTTCACATTAGGCGGCAATACAATGCCAAACTGTGACAACATGCCGCGCAAACTCTGCACGGTAAACGGCGTTTGCTGGGTTTGATCACCCGTGCCATCCAAACCAACCACCAACCCGTAACCCACCAACTGATTGCTGCGTACGCCGGCAACGGATGCGAGGTCTTTGATACGTTCAGCCAACACCGGTTGTGCTGTACACAGCATGAGCGCGATGACACTGATAATTTTTTTCATACATTCATCCTGTTAAAACGGCCACCAGGCGCTGCTGACCAAGCGTGAAAACAATCCGGGCGAACCCGCATCCGCCAGCGAACCTTCGCCGCTGTAGATGATGGACGCATTCGCAACACTGGAAGACAAAATACTGTTGTCCGGACGAATGTCTGCAGGTCTGACCAAGCCAGATAATTTTACGAACTCGCTGCCCTGATTCAGTTGCAAACGTTTTTCGCCACGCACCAGCAAATTGCCGTTGGGTAAGACTTCAGTCACCACCACCGTCAAACGGCCACTGAGGCTGTTGCTTTGGCTCGCATCACCAGTACCATTAAAATCGCGCGACTGCCCCACCGATGCGCTGAACAATTCGGTGCCGTTGTACGTCACGGGCTTGCCCATGATACTTGGCCCCGGCAAGTCGATATTGCTCGACTTGGCGGTTTTGGTACTCACCGATTTGGACGCGTTGGTGCTTTCTTGCAAAATGACTGTAATCAAATCACCAACGCGCTTGGACGACATATCCGCGTACAAGCTCATGCCATAGCCGCCCTGATACAAGCCACCATCTTCAGTGGGTGGTGGTTCTGCTACCACCGGACGCACTGGCGCGTATTCAGGATCTGGCTTTGGCGGCGGATTGAGACTGCACGCCGCACTCAGCAAAATCACAGGAAACACTAATAGTCGCTTCATATCATTACCCTATCGGTTAGAGTGTCTGATTCAAGTTACGCAGCATGCCATCCACAGCGGCGACGGCTTTTGAATTCATTTCATAAGCGCGTTGTGCTTCGATCATGTTGACCAACTCTTCAACAACATTGACGTTGGAACTTTCAATCGATCCTTGAATCAAGGTGCCTATGCCATTCTGACCAGGTGCGCTGTCCTGCGGTGGACCACTGGCAGCGGTTTCGATGTACAAGTTCTCACCCATGGGCTGCAGACCGGAGGGATTGATAAAATCTGACAGTTGCACCTCACCAACCTGAGTCACTGTTGGCGTGCCTGGTTCCGAGACCGTCACTACTCCATCGTTGCCCACCGTAAACGACATCGCGTTAAACGGCACAGTAATCGGCGGATCCAACAGATAACCTGTTGCAGTCACTACCCGGCCTTCATGATCAACACGAAACGCACCGTCACGCGTATACGCCACCTGACCATTGGGCAGTTGAATACGGAAAAATCCGCGCCCCTGAATCGCCATATCGTAAGTGTTATCTGTCTGGATGAACGCGCCTTGCGTATGCAGCTTTTCTGTTGCAACCGTACGCGCACCACTGCCCAGCATGAAACCCGAAGGCAAAATGGTGTCTTCGCTACTTTTGCCGCCTGGCTGACGAACATTTTGATAAATCAAATCCTGAAAAATACCGCGGCTCTTTTTGAAGCCGGCGGTGCTCACGTTGGCCAAGTTGTTCGAGATGACCGACATACGTGTGGACTGTGTTTCCAGTCCGGTTTTGGCAATCCATAGTGATCGATCCATAGCACCCTCACTCATACTGACTATGCTTGGTAATATTCAATTGCCGTACCAATGCATCACAAAACCAAACTCTTTTTATTCGCGAAAAAAAACGGCGCCTCAAAGGCGCCGCTGTGTGTACGATTCAATATTGCTGTTAACTGATACGCATCAAAGTATCTGTGGCCTGATCGTTGTCTTGCGCCGCTTTCATCACCTTGGTTTGCATATCAAAATTGCGTTGCAGCGTGATCATTTTCGCCATGGCTTCAACCACATTGACGTTGCTGCTTTCCAGCATGCCGGTCATGACACGCATATTCAAATCCGCATCCGCAGGATTGCCCTCACGCGTGCGAAACAGGCCATCGCTGCCTTTTTCCATGTTGGCGTTGCCCGGATTAACCATCTTGATGCGGCCAACATCGGCCATGGTGGCCGCATTTTGCCCCAGCGGTTGAATGCGGATAGAACCGTCATTGCCGATAGACATACTTTGCGCCGGCGGAATCACAATCGGTCCGGCATTTCCCATCACCCGCAAACCGGTGCCCGTCAGCAAAAAGCCTCTGGCGTCCACACGAAAATCGCCGGCACGAGTATAGGCCTCACTGCCATCCGGTCCTTCCACGGCAAACCAGCCATTGCCCTTGATGGCCATGTCCATTGGATTGCCTGTAGTAATCATCGCACCCTGGCGAAAATCAATGCCAGGCCGTTCCGTCATGGAGTAAGCCCGGCTGGGATGGCCGGGCCCAAACACAGGCATACTGCGAAATTGCTCTAAATCGGCGCGAAAGCCGGTGGTGTTGACGTTCGCCAGATTGTGGTTGTTCAACCCCTGCGCGTACATCGACTCTTGCGCAGCGGTCATACCGATATAGAGCATTCTATCCATAAACTACATACCTCGATCAATTATCGGATTTGCAGCAATGTCTGGGTTAGCTGATCGGCAGTACTAATGACCTGGGCATTTGCCTGATAGTTGCGTTGCGCAACAATCATGTTGACCAGTTCATCTGCAATTTCCACTGTCGACGCTTCAAGCGCACCCGCCTGGATCAAACCCAGACTGGCTGTTCCTGGCTGACCCAAAACCACATCACCAGCATCAAAGGTTTCTACCCACAGAGAATCCCCTTTCTGGCGCAAGCCTTGAGGATTGGCTACGGTTGCCAAACCCACCATGCCAAGAATTTCTGCGTTACCATTAGTGTAACGAGCATAGACTATGCCATTTTCTTCAACGTCGAAGCCGGTGAGTCGACCTGTGGTAAAACCATCCTGGGAAAGATCGTTAACCGCAAACTCACTACCGTATTGCGTAGTAGGTCCGTAATCAAATGTCAGGTTCAGCGGCGCAGAGCCTGTGGTGGTATTAATGGTGTCCAACGTCAAAGTGGTTGTTGATGTCGCGCCAACAGTCACATTCGCCAGCGTACCGTCAGTATTAAATCGCATCACTGCAGGCGTACCTGCGCCAGCGGCAACCGCACCTACGGTATCAAAAGGAGAAGTAGGCAATCCATCCACTTCGGTAAATACCTGCCAAGTATTGCTTGCTACCGTAGGAGAATCATCGACTTTACGATAATACATGGTCACCACATGTGGCGCTCCCAAACTGTCATATACTGTAGACGCAGTTACATGATGGTAGGTTGCAGGGTCTGCAGGAGAGAATGGAGGTACGGTATCCGTGTTAAAGACAGTACCACCCGCAGTAGGTATTACTAGCGGTGTCAAATCGCCATCCACATTCAAATTCACATCAATTTGCGTTGTTGCGCGTGGCGCGCCGATGTCGGATTTCAACTGCAGATCTATCAACGAACCAGTGTTAAAGGTGGTATTGGCACCGACAGTGACGGCTGGAAAAACCTGCAAGGTCTGGCCAGTATTGTTGACCACAAAACCATCGCGGTTCAAACCAAAGGTACCGTTGCGCGACAGGTAACGACCTTTGTCATCTTCGACAATAAAGAATCCCTGACCAGTAATCGCCAAGTCAGTTGCGTTATCTGTATATTCAATATTCCCCTGAGCAAACATCTGACGAATATTGGGAGTACGCACACCAGAACCATTAGTCACGTTGGTAATGGAGCCATAAGCTTGGGCATACACGTCAACAAACTCAGCACGCGATTTTTTGAAGCCAACCGTCGCCGAGTTAGCGATATTATTACCGGTTACCGAAAGGTCGGTGGACGCTGCATGCAAACCACTTAAAGCGATACGAAAAGGCATAAGAAACTCCTTACATCAAGGAAAATTTACCGAACAACCAGTAACCACTACACACGCATTTCACTACATAATTTCGCGAATCTTGTCGATGTCCATAGCGCCAAAACCAGCGACGTTCAATTTCATCTTTTCACCGTTACGTCCGAGCGTAACGCTATCAACCGGCGCCAACATGTGCGTTGTCAGCGCAATCTGTTCATCCTTTGCGTCCAGGGCCGTTGCCCTGATAGAATACTTTCCAGCTTTTACTGGATTGCCGGCATCATCCAGACCATCCCAGACAAATCGTTCCAAACCGGAATCCATCGCTCCCATGCGCATGGTTCGCACCAGCTCACCATTGGCGCCAACGACTTCCAGTTTGACACTTTTTACCGGTTCATCCGGCTCAATGGCACCGGCCATGAATCGATCCTGGCCCTCGACATGCTCAGGCAAAAATCCTGAGCCACCTGGCACAAGTACCAGACGCCCTACCAGACTCGATGCCTGCAATGCCTGATTGGACATAAAACTGTTTGCCAGATTGTCGATGGACTTTTGCATGTCCTGCAGTCCGGAAACCGTGCTGAACTGTGCCATCTGACCCAAGAACTCCCCATTATCCTGCGGTTTTAGTGGATCCTGGTTCTGCACTTGCGCCATCAACAGTTTCAAAAAATCCGCCTGCGCCAGGCCATTCTGATCTTTTTTCTCAGCCTGCTTCTTCTGGATACCCAGTTGGTCGTACAGCGGATTGTTATTAATTTCTTTTGGCATGGCTTCTACTCCGAGCTAATTACCCTTTGCCACTTACTGTCCCAGACGTAATGTGGCCAGCATTAACTGCTTTGCGGTATTCATAACCTCTACATTACTCTGGTACGAGCGGGATGCGGAGATCATATTAGCCATTTCTTCAACAACATTCACATTGGGCAGATGAATGTACCCCTTGGCATCAGCCAACGGATGCTCTGGTTCGTAGCGCATGCGCAACTCTGCCTTGCTTTCCACGATACCTTTTACCTTCACCCCGGCCTGGTGAGCACTTTCCATAAAAGGATCCATGACGGTGGCAAACACCGGATGTCGGGCGCGGTAAGTTTTTTCCGTACTGCTGCTTACCGTTTCCGCATTTGCCAAGTTACTGGACGTAACATTCAACCGGATGGACTGGGCACTTAGGGCCGAGCCTGCAACATCAAATACTCCGAACAGAGACATGATTATTGACCTCCACCTTTCAGTGCTTCATTCAAACCTTTAAACCGCCCGGTGAGAAAACCCAGTGTTGTCTGATACTGCACGGCGTTTTCTGCAAAACGGGCTTTTTCCATTTGTGTATCCACCGTATTTCCATCAATGGATGCCTGATGGGGGTAACGGTATAGCACTTCAGCAGATGCCGCCCCATTGCCAGATGGCTGGATGTGGTTACCATGCGTGGTACGCATTGTGCCCTCACCAGGCTTACCAGCAGACTGTTTCAACGCTTCGCGAAAATCGATATCGCGAGCCTTGTAGTTTGGGGTATCAGCATTCGCCAGGTTGGACGCAATGATCCCGTTTCGGCGCGCCCGCACATACAGCGCTTGTTCATGTATCCCCATGGCCTTGTCGAGATCAAATCGCATCCTGTGAACTCCTGTGTGTGGTGGTTCCCAAGATATTCAGCAATCCGTATGCCACTCTGTCACGCCATGGAAAATTGCTCTGTAAACGTCGAAAACACAAGGGTTGAGACAGAAAAATACGGGCGGGAGAAATGGAAAATCAGAAGGGGTTGGCAGATCTGCCCTGGCAAGGCGGCAAGCGGCTGCCACCCTGCCAGGCTCAGCGTTACCTAGCCGAGGCGGTAAACCACCCCTTGCGGCAAACGGGACATCACGAAACGGCCAGTATAACGATTCGGTGCTTCCGATCCACCCAGCATCAAATAACCATTGGGACTGAGCTGGCTGGCCATGCGCTCAAGAATGTCGCTCTTGAGTGAAGAAGAGAAATAAATCAGCACGTTACGGCAAAATATCACATCAAACGTGCCCAACGACGCGTAACTTTGTTGCAAATTCAACAATTTAAACTGCACGCGCGACTGGATTTCCGGCCGCAGCTGCCAGGTGTTGTCTTTGTTGGTAAAAAATCGATCCCTGCGGGCAGGCTCCAGGCCACGACTTATTTCCGCCTGGTCATAAATCGCCTCGCGGGCGTAGTCCAGAACGCGGGAAGAAATATCCGTCGCAACGATTTGCACCCCTTGGGGGAATGTTCCCGGATTGGCCTGCAAAAACTCCTGCACCACCATGCTCAACGAATACGGCTCCTGCCCGGTTGAACAGGCAGCCGACCAGATACGCAATGGCTTGTTTTGCTGGCGCGCATACTGGGGCAAAATCTCGGCCTTCAGCAACTCAAACGGGTAGACATCACGAAACCACATGGTCTCGTTGGTGGTCATTGCGTTGATGACCTTATCCTTGATACCGGGAATACGGTTGGTTTGCAGACAGCGCACCAGTTCACCGTAATTGGCCATCTGATGTTCATCCAAAATACGACCCAAACGGCTGCTGACCAGATAGTGCTTGTTTTCTCCCAGCAAAATCCCCGACGTCTGCTCCAGATATCCCCGGAACGCATCGTATTCCTCTTTGGTGAGCGCTTGATTCAATTGATTGCCTTCCCCACGTTGTACAACTTTTCCTGAATGATCAGCTGGCTACGCGCTCAATATTCCGTTATTTAGTGCGCTTTGGCAAACTCGGTGACAAATCCTCGAATTTGCTCACCAAGCTCCTCCCGGTCAAACTTTGACAGGAACCCATCCGCCTGTACCTGCTCCAGCAACGACGAATTAAACACCCCGCTCAGTGAAGTGTGCAACAACACCTTCAAATCCCGCAATTTCGGATCACGCCGAATATTGCTGGTCAGAGTGTAACCATCCATTTCCGGCATTTCTACGTCCGAAATGACCAAGGCCAGTTTAGCTAGCTTGTCTGGCTCGTTATCGCGCCACTGCTGCAACAATTTCAACGCCTTAGCGCCGTCTTCAACAAGCACGCCGTCCACCCCGGTCTGCTTCATGGTACGCTCAATCTGGTGTCTCGCGACAGAAGAATCATCCGCCACCAATACGAAATATTGGGCCGCGACAGCACGAAAATCCTCGTCGACGCTATCAGCTTCGGCCTCATCCAGCCGCTGGCCAGTTACATCAAACAGAACGCGCTCAACGTCCAAAATTTCAATCAGTTCGTCATCGATTCGAGTCACCGCGGTCAAAAAATGTCCTTTGCCGGCGGCCGCAGGCGGCATTTGCACTTCGTCCCAGTTTTTATTGACGATGTGCTCTATTTTAGGCACCAAAAAGCCCTGCACCGAGCGATTGTACTCGGTCACAATTACCGAACAATGGGAAACATCCTCAACCTTGGGTTTACCCACCGCCATTTGAATATCAATCACACTGATCGTCTGACCACGCAAATTGGCCAAACCAATCACTGCCGGATGCGAATGAGGTACACGGGTTAATGTCGGACAACTAATCACTTCCCGGACCTTGAATACGTTAATGCCATAACGCTGCTTACCATCCAAACGAAAAAGCAATAATTCCAAGCGGTTATGTCCAACCAGCTGGGTTCTTTCATCCACTTTGCTCAATACGTTTGCCATAGGCTCCACCGATTTCTGCATGTAGTCCGGATTTATATCGGCAATAACTCCCTGTTCTTCATGGCGATATATCCCCAAGAACACCATAACAGGCACGGATACTGCTTATTTCTGCACTACCACTTTATCGAGTTCTGTCAGGATCATGCTCAAAACGATTTCTCTCACCTTCGCGTTGCTGATGCCAGCGATCGTTTTTTCCCAGGAAAAACACGATCCGGAAGCCATTCGCCAGCAGGTCAGAGACTTCACCCAGCAAGCAGCCCAGTCGGTCAGCCCCAGCGGTACTCTCATTGATTTGAATGTCGGCAAGCTCAGCGAGTTTCTTAACCTGCAAAAATGCGCGGAAACTCCCGAACTGTTTGTAAATAATGGGAATATTGGCCAACGCCACGTCACCATAGGCGTCCGCTGCACAACCGGCAACACCTGGACGGTTTACCTTCCCGTGGTCATCCAGCGCCACGCCAAGGTATTGGTCGCCAACCGCCACCTCCGCAGGGGCCAGACACTGACCACCCAGGACGTTCGCGAAGAAATTCTGGATCTGAACAGCCTCAGTCGCGGTTATCTTACTGATCGCAATGCCATTGTTGGCCTGGTCGCCACCCACAACCTGAGCAACGGCCTCCCCCTGCGCTCCGACACCGTCTATCAAGGAAATACCGTCAGCAAAGGCGACAAGGTCACCATCGCCGCTGATTTGCAAGGTATCGCCATCAAAATGGCCGGCGAAGCCATGGCCAAAGGCATGACCGGCGAGCTTATTCCCGTAAAAAATCTCTCCTCCAATAAAATTATCGAGGCAGAGATCGTGCGTCCAGGAGTGGTACAGATCAGGATGTAAGCAATTGTTTTATTTAAACAATAGACTATCATTGACAGAGCAAGCCAGACTGGAACTGGGCTTTTTTTGCCAAGCCCGTCACATTCTGGGATTTTTTTCTAAAGAAGCAATCTGCGTGGACGATAACCGTTTGCAGAATAGCATCTGGAGGAATAGCGATGGCTGTCAACAACATCAACGGATCCGCTGGAGCCCAAATTCATGCTCTTTATGGACGTGTACAGGGTCAATCCACCTCAACGGAACAGCAAGGCACGCAGCATGCGGCTTCAGCCCCTGGAAGCGCGACCGCCGATGCCGTCTCGTTTACCAGCACGGCCGAACAACTGCGCCAGGCCGAGAAAGCACTGGCCAACCATCCGGTGGTCGACAGCCGCCGGGTTGATACTATCCGCGACCAAATTGCCTCCGGCACCTTTGAAATCAATGCTCCACGCATTGCCGACAAAATGATCCAGATGGAACGCATGTTTGGTGGCTAACAGGACATAAACCATGAGCCCGACCTTTGCCAGCATCGCCAAAACACTCCTTGAGCAACAGACCAGCGTTGCGGAACAACTATTGGCACTGCTGCAGAAGGAATACCGCCTGCTCAAGCGGGAGGATGAAGGGGATCTCAGCGACCTGACCCAGGCCAAACTGGTTCAGGTCAACCTGCTGGAAGACCTGACCGCTCGCTGGCTGGGCTCGCTCAAGCAGGCGAAGGTCGAGATCACCCTCGACAGCATCCACGCTGCACTGGAAAAACAAGACCCTGGCCAGTCCCTGGGACTGGTCAGTCTCTGGGAAAAACTGGGAGCCGTTGCCAGTGAATGCCAGCGGCAGAACACGGTCAATGGCGCCATTCTGGTGGTTCGCGAACAAACCACCCAGACGGCGCTGGACATCCTGCGCGGCAAGGTGCCCGGCGAAGAGGTCACCTACTCGGCCAAAGGGCGCTCCAGCGGCTATACCGCGCCACGCGGTTCCGGCGGCACCTTGGGTAAAGCCTGATCCCGCAGCGGCAACACCTTGCCGGCGGCGATGCGGCAAACCTTTGCCGCCTGTCTCTCAACGGTAGCGTTTTGCCAGTTCCTGGGGCGATACCCCCAAAAAATAAGCCAATCGCAGTCGCCACATCAGCCAGATGGTCCGCCAAGGACCGTTTTGTTCCCAACGCCGACTGGAAGTCACCACCCTCAGCCGTGAGCACCAGGGCCTGGCATAGCGACGCAGGGTTTTGCTTAGCGCCACATCCTCCATCAGCGGAATTTCTGGAAATCCACGCACGCCGACGAACAGAGGCCGGCGCACAAACATCGCCTGATCGCCAGTCGCCACACCCGTCAACCGCGAACGCCAGTTCATCATTCGCTCCACCAGGCGCAACACCCAGGCCGAACCGGACAGACGCACATCAAACCGTCCCCAACCATGGGTCCGCAGCGCGCACATCAATTCGCTCTCGACCTGTTCGGGCAAAGTGGTATCGGCGTGCAGAAACAGCAATACATCGCCGCTGGCACTAGCCGCTCCGGCATTCATCTGCCGCGCCCGGCCACGCCCGACCTGCAGCACACAATCCGCCAGCGGCGAGGCAAGCGCAACGGTCTGATCGTCGCTGCCACCATCGACCACGATGACTTCGTGTCCGCGCTGCCGCAACAACTGCAATCGCTGCAGATGGGCAACAATTCCCACCTGCTCATTGAGCACCGGTATCACCACGCTGATTTTTATTTCGCTAATTGAGGGCGCCGCCACAACTACTGCCCTGACCAGCGGTGCAACCATAACAGTGATCGGCGACCACGATCGGATGACCGATCAATTCGTCGGCGCGTAAATCGCGCAAATGCACGCTACGGCCACCGGCCATTCGCAGCGGCAATTCCAGTTGCTGATTAAAATCGCAGTCATAAACAAAACCCTGCCAATCCACACTGATCAGGGTTTTGCACATCACCTGCGCCAAATTGGTTTCACTGAACGAGGATTTGAGCAACTGCATGTATTCGCTGAATTGCCCTTTGGAAATCAGCGTACTGCCAAAACGCTTGATTGGCATGTTGGTGATAGTGAACAGGTGATTGAACTCGATAGCGTAATGTTCGCGCAGATGCGCCTTGTAGTCCTGTTCCAACGCCTGCTGCGGCGGCGGCAATGACGGCCCCTGCGGGTTATACACCAGATTCAGCATTAATCCACTGCCCGGCACACCGTACCCTAGCGCATTCAATTTTTTTAATCCGGAGATGCTGGCATCAAACGTCCCTGCACCTCGTTGCGTATCGACATTTTCCTGCAGGTAACACGGCAGCGAAGCGACTATCTCGACCTGATGTTCGGCCAAAAACTCGGCCAGACCTTCCTGGCCTGGCTCGCTCAAAATGCTCAAATTGCAACGATCGATCACCTGTCGTCCCAAACTGCGCGCCTGGGCAACCAAACGCCGAAAGTGCGGGTTAAGTTCCGGCGCACCTCCAGTCAAATCCAGGGTGGTAACTTCGCTGCGACGAACAAACGCCAACACCTCATCCACCATCGCCGCACTCATTTGTTCCTTGCGCCCCGGCCCGGCGTTGACGTGGCAATGCAAACAGCTCTGGTTGCACACATAGCCCAAATTAACCTGCAAGGTCTGCAATCGGCCACGGCGTAACGCGGGAAAATCACTGGCTTGCAACAATGGCAAGGTTGCGTGCATAAAGGGGAAACTCCTGACTAATTTGCTGTTCCAAACAATACATCATGAGTTCGGATTGTGCGAATCTGCAATATCGTTATAAGTTTTTCTTATTTACTTTTAAATTGATATACATTGCTGGCATACTTGCCGGCCTTAACGTGATTCAACAAGGGAAGTAACCGAATGAGCAAGCTGATTTCACCCTACGGTGGCGAGTTAAAAGATCTGTACCTGAACGCGCAAGAGGCCGCACAAGAAAAAGCAGCCGCGCTGAATTATCCATCCTGGGACCTGACTCACCGCCAAATCTGTGATGTGGAATTGCTGCTCAACGGTGGTTTCTCGCCGCTGGAAGGCTTCCTGAGCGAAGCCGACTACAGCGGCGTGGTCGATAACATGCGCCTGGCCAACGGCACCCTCTGGACCATGCCCATCACCCTGGACGTGTCCGAAGACTTCGCCAGCAAACTATCCAAAGGCGACAACATTGCCCTGCGCGACCAGGAAGGGGTGATGCTGGCTACCATGGAGGTTTCCGACATCTGGACCCCCAACAAATCCAAAGAGGCGGCAAACGTTTTCGGTGCCGATGACATGGCTCACCCGGCAGTTGCCTACCTGCACAACAAGGCCGGCAAAATCTACCTGGGCGGCAAACTCAAGGGCCTGGATGCGCCACACCACTACGACTACCAGCCTCTGCGCCAAACACCCAAGCAACTGCGCGAAGTGTTCGAGCAGCGCGGCTGGCGCAAAATCGTGGCTTTCCAGACCCGTAACCCCATGCACCGCGCCCACCAGGAACTGACGTTCCGTGCCGCGCAACAGGCCGAAGCCAATCTGCTAATCCAACCCGTGGTCGGCATGACCAAGCCTGGCGACATTGACCACTACTCCCGCGTACGCTGCTATCAGCACGTACTGGCCGAGTACCCTGCCCAAACCACCATGCTGAGCCTGCTGCCGCTGGCGATGCGCATGGCCGGTCCTCGCGAAGCGGTATGGCACGCCATCATCCGCCGTAACTACGGCTGTACTCATTTCATCGTTGGCCGTGACCACGCCGGCCCAGGCAACAACAGCCAGGGTCAGGACTTCTACGGCCCTTACGACGCGCAGGATCTGGTGAAAGCTCACCAGGAAGAACTGCAAATCGAAATGGTGCCGTTTGAAGCCATGGTTTACGTGCAGGAAAAAGCCGAGTACCAACCCGTTTCCGAAGTCAAACAGGGTGACACCATCCTGAACATTTCCGGCACCGAGTTCCGCCGCCGTCTGCAGGAAGGTCTGGAAATTCCGTCCTGGTTCTCCTACCCAACAGTGGTGGAAGAACTGCGCAAAACCCATCCGCCGCGTCACAAGCAAGGCTTCACGGTGTTCTTCACCGGCCTGTCCGGCTCGGGCAAGTCCACCATCGCCAACGCGCTGCTGGTGAAAATGCTGGAGCAAGGCGGTCGTCGCATTACCCTGCTCGACGGTGACGTGGTGCGCAAGCATTTGTCCAGCGAACTGGGCTTCTCCAAGGAGCACCGCAACATCAACGTTGAGCGCATCGGCTACGTGGCCAGCGAAATCACCAAGAACGGCGGTATCGCCATCTGTGCACCGATTGCGCCTTACGCAGCAACACGCAAGACCGTACGCAACATGATCCAGCCTCTGGGCGGCTTCATCGAAGTACACGTCGCCACCTCGTTGGAAATGTGCGAACAGCGCGATCGCAAAGGTCTGTATGCCAAGGCACGCGCCGGCATCATCAAGGAGTTCACCGGCATCAGCGATCCCTACGAAGCCCCGGAAAACCCCGAGCTGCGTATCGACACCGCCGATTGCACGGCCGACGAAGCCGCACAGCGAATTCTGCTGAAGCTGGAACAATTGGGCTTTTTGAAATAAATGGCACAGTTTGATGTTTTTAACGGCGACGCCGACGGGATCTGTTCACTGCTGCAATTGCGCCTGACACGTCCCTGTGACAGTACACTGATCACTGGCGTCAAACGTGACATCAAACTGCTGAAAAAAGTGCGCGCTGTGTCCGGTGATAAAGTCACTGTGCTGGACGTTTCGCTGGATAAAAATCGCGACGACCTCGACCGCCTGCTGCATGCCGGCGTCGAGGTCGCTTATTTTGACCATCACTATGCCGGCGACATTCCCGATCACATGGGATTGGCCGCCAACATCAACACCGCTCCCAATATTGGCACCTGCTACCTGGTTGATCGCTATCTGGGAGGCAGTCAACGCGCCTGGGCCGTGGTCGGCAGTTTTGGTGACAACCTGGACGAGACCGCCAACGAATTAGCAAATTCGCTAACGCTCTCAGCAGTGCAATTGTCGCAGCTACGCGAATTAGGCCGACTGCTGAACTACAACGGTTATGGCGAAAGTATCGACGACCTGCACTTCCCGCCGGACACGCTGTACCGCAGCGCCCTGCCCTACAGCAATCCGCTGGAGTTCATCGCTGACAATTCTGCGTTTGCCCAGTTGCAGACCGGATACAAGGACGACAGCGCCAACATCGGCAAGCTACGCGCAGAACGGGAAACAGCAACCACTGCGGTTTACTGTCTGCCCGCAGAAAAATGGGCTCGCCGTGTCAGCGGCATTTTCGCCAACGATCTGGCCAGCGCCAATCCACAACGTGCCCATGCGATCCTGACCCGTAACAGCCAGAACAGCGGCTTTGTGGTCAGCGTGCGTGCACCGCTCGATCACGCCACAGGGGCCGACGAATTATGCCGCCAGTTTGAAACCGGTGGGGGACGCAAGGCTGCAGCCGGTATCAACCTGCTGCCAGATAGCGAATTCGAACGCTTCGTCGACCGTTTCAACCAGCAATATGCTTAAAAAAAAACGCCCCGACAGGGGCGTTTTTTTGTCTAGCTCGGTACGCAATTACTCTGCAGCGTCTTTGCTCTTGGCATTTTTCACCGCATCTTCCAGCATGGGCTTCAACTCACCGCGCTGGTGCATCTCCAGAGTGATATCACAACCACCGATCAACTCACCATTCACATAGACCTGTGGAAAGGTGGGCCAATCAGCAAAACGCGGCAGATTCGCAAAAATCTCGGGATCTTCCAACACGTTCACATAACCAAACTCAACGCCGCAGGACTGAATGGCTGCAGCCGCGCGACTGGAAAAGCCGCACATAGGAAACTGGGGAGAACCCTTCATATAAATCACGATGGGGGTACTCTCAACCTGTTGACGAATACGCTCTAAAACGTCCATTTCTAACTCCAAAAAAGCACTGACCCTGCCGAGTCTACTATATAAAATCAATAAGTTACATATTCACTATGCTACATGCTCAAAATTATATCGGATACCCTAGTAAAATACTACAGTTTAAAGCCGACTTTTTTTGTCAGCTTTGTTGCACATTGGTTTGCAGCCACAATTCCAACAGCGCCAAGTGCCACAGCTTGCTGCCTTTGATGCGCGTCAGATGCGACTCTGGATCGGCGAGTAATTTTTCCACATAGGCACGCTGAAATAATCCGCGCCGCTGACACGTCTCCGACAATAAAATCTCGCGCATAAATTCGAGAAATTCGCCGCGCACATATTTCAACGCCGGCATGGGGAAATAGCCCTTGGGACGATCAATCACGCCATCGGGAATCAAACCGCGCGCAATATTTTTCAACACGTGCTTGCCGCCCGAGGCCAGCTTCAGCTCCGGTGGCATTTGCGCCGCCAGTTCCACCAACTGATGATCCAAAAACGGCACGCGAGCTTCCAGGCCCCAGGCCATGGTCATGTTGTCTACGCGTTTTACCGGATCATCGACAATCAGCGTTGTCACATCCAGGCGCAATACTTTGTCGATAAAAGTATCTGCTCCAGGCTGGCCCAACATTTTGCCAATCAACGCGCTGGTGTAATCTGTGCCGTGATATTTTTCAGTCACGGTTTGCAGATATTCCTCGTGGCTGCGATCAAAATAACGGTCGGCAAAACGCTCCAGATCACTGCCCTGAGCCTCGTTCATTTGCGGGTACCAGAAATAACCGGCAAACACCTCGTCGGCACCCTGGCCGCTTTGCACCACTTTCACTTCTTTGGACACCTGCTCGGCCAGCAGATAAAACGCCACCGCATCCTGTCCCACCATGGGCTCAGCCATGTTGGCCACCGCCTCAGGCAGACGCTTTAGCACCTGATCGTTGGGAATATGCAGCTTACGGTGACGCGTCTGATAACGCTCAACCACCTGATCAGAAAATTCAAACTCGCTGCCGCGCTCATCGCCGATGTCTTCAAAGCCGATGGAAAAAGTACGAATGTCCTTTACGCCAGCTTCCGCCAGCAACGCGACCAACAAACTGGAATCCAAACCGCCAGACAGCAACACACCCACAGGGACGTCTGCCACGTCACTGCGTTTTTTCACCGCGTCACGCAATGCCTGATGAATGCGCTCCTGCCACTCCTGTTCGGAATAATTTTCGCTGGGACGCTGTGCGTTCAACTGCCAGTAGCGATGCTCGGTAATCTCGCCCTCGCCGTCGATGCGCATGCAGGTACCGGGTTCCAGTTTGTGTACGCCTTTGAGGATGGTGCGCGGCGCAGGAATCACCGCATGCAAACTCAGTTGGTGATGCAATGCCACCGGATCGATATCAGTGTCGACACCACCTGCCGCCAGCAATGCCTGAATGTTGGAAGCAAAACGGAAAAATTGCTGCGTCTGGGTAAAATACAGCGGCTTGATGCCAAACCGATCCCGCGCCAAAAACAGCGTCCGGCGTCCTTCATCCCAAAGTGCAAACGCAAACATGCCGTGCAAGCGTTCCACACACGCTTCGCCCCAGCAGTGATAGGCTTTGATGATGACTTCGGTATCGCCATCGGAAAAAAATTGGTAGCCCTTCTGCCGCAATTCGGAACGCAATTTTTTGTAGTTGTAAATTGTGCCGTTGAACACCAGCGTCAATCCCAACTGTTGATCAACCATCGGTTGATTGGAGCGCTCCGACAAATCAATAATCGCCAAACGGCGATGTCCCAGCGCTAGCGGACCACGCAAATGATGGCCAGCGGCATCCGGGCCACGACGTTCCAGTTTGTGAAGCATCGCATCGATGTGTTCACGACTGGCTGCTTGCTGATCAAAACGAAGTTCACCACAAATTCCGCACATAGCACTTCTTTCAAGATTCAATTTGTTTTAGATAATCGCGGGCGCGAGCCACCAGGCCCGCCGGCAAACCATTGCGTTCGGCAATGATCAACCCCAGCGAAACGCCACTGGCCCCGATTTGCAATTCGTAGGTCGGTGACAATGTCTTTGGATCAAACACCATTGCCGCATTCTGGATGTATTGTTGCTGCGCGGCATAATCCTTCAGCGGTGAAAGATGGGTATTGACCAAGCCCTGGCACCGACGTGCAATCAGTTCATCCAGAATCGCCATGGCCAATGCTGCACCTTCGTCGGGATCGGTTCCCGTTCCTAACTCATCCAGCAGCAATAATGAATGCTCACCGGCCAAATTCAAAATACGTTTCATCGCTTCCACATGGCCGGCAAAAGTCGACAGCTGATGATACAAACTTTGCCGGTCGCCCATGTCGACCATCACCGCATCATACCAGCCGATGCGACAATCGTGTTCTGCCGGAATGTGTAAACCGCATTGCGCCATCAATACCAACAAACCCAGCGTTTTCAGCGCCACGGTTTTTCCGCCGGTGTTTGGACCCGTGATCAGCAATAATCCCTGCTCGCCATTCAGATGCAAGGTTATCGGCACTGGCCGGGGAATGACCCCCTGAATAAATTGCAGCAATAACTGCGGGTGATAAGCCTGATTGAGTTCCACGCAGGATTCGTCCAGCAACTCGGGCGCATGACTGCCGGTTTGAATGCTCAATTGCGCTGCGGCGATTGCCAAATCAATCCAGGTAATGGCATCGAGCATTTTTTCCAGCGCGTCAATGTGCTGCTGAACTTGCGCCGAGATTTCGCACAACAATTTTTGTTGCTCAACCCCAATGCTCTGGCTGGTGCGTTCCAACTGGTTGTTCAGCGCCACAGCTTCCAGCGGTTCGATCAACGCATCGCGACCACCATAATGACTGCCACGCCGCACGCCGCGAATCTGTTCTGTCTTGTCAGCCTTGACTGCCAACATTGCACGCGTACCTTGCCAAATCACCTTGGATTCGTCACGCAGACAATGACGAACGTCATCACGCTGCATCATTGCCTTGAGCAGCTTTTCCACTTCGCGACTCTGACTGCGTTGCGCATGCCACAGCGCCGTCAACGATTCCGAGGCATCATCGCGCAGCGCACCCGATGCCGACACGGTGGTCTGCAACAGCGACTGCAACGCTGTATCCGCCAGCAGATGTCGCGCATCACCGGGATACAGGGCAGGTTCATCGCTCACCCACCGATGCAGCTTTGCCGCCGCGTCCATCACCTGTAACAAATTGGCCAGCGCTTTCGCGCTCAGGGTTCCTCCGGGGCTGGCGACCTGGCGCAGCGAAGGCCGCACATTGGCCAGTGAATCAATCCGCAGCGTCCGCTGACTTTCAAGCAGATACCGCGCGGCGCTCACCGCACGCTGCATTTGCCGCGCAACTTCAACGTTCGGTGGTGACTCCAATCCGCGCGCGGCATCGGCACCGTACGGCGTTGCTGCCAAACCTTCCAGCAATCGACGAATGCCATCAAACTCCAGCGCGGCCAGATCGTAATTCAAATCAACTCTCCAGAGTGTCCAGACGCCGACGGCGTCGCCAGAAACGTTTCAAATCCTTGCCCGTGGCAGTGAGCGCCACGCCCCCACCCAGTTCCACGGTTAGCCGCGCCAGGCGGCCTGCTTTCAATTCTGCCATCAGCGGCAACAACCACTGCTGCTGCCAGTGGATCAGCTGTGCCGCCACGTCCTGCTGGGCATCAATGTCCCACACCAGCAGCGCCGAATCCGCCGTCACGTCACGCAGCACCGCCTCCGGGCCATCAGGCAGAGATGCATAGCTCGCGCCGGTCAATTGCGCCAGGCCGGCAACAAACACATCATCGCCGTACAGACGCGCAAACTTGCCCGCGCGGGCTGCCGGCAAGCGGCCCATACCCCACAGCCACAGACTGTTGACTTCCATCAGTCCACGCGCACGCCGCTGCACATTGCCGGCACTGCTGTGCAACAACATCTGCGCCTCGGTCAGCAACCGCGTCCACGCCGGCACCTGCTCGCCCTGAGGCAAACACTGCCGCACATTACGCCCGGTGGCTTCGCGCAGCGGACAACACTGCAACGCTGGAAGCGTCGGACTGTGCCACACCCACTGTTTATTCTGCAGCACGGTTAATTGCAGTTGGTCATCGGCAAAAAACCGGTTCAGCTCCGCCGCCCAGGCCTGAGCCTCCGCCAGACTGATCGCCAACATGTCATTGCCCAGCAGCAACAGGTGATCGCGATTGGGGCTGACATTGACCGGATCAACGCAGGCGTACACGCCCGACTCCAGCGGTTGCCCAGCACCGAGCATGCGCAGCGCTGCCACCGGCACGTCCTCGCCCAAGGCTTCGCCCATCCCCTGCAAACGCCATAATGCCTCGTGCCAGTCACCACCGTTGACTGACGCCAGCCGCTGGCCTCGTCCCAGTAACAATGGCAAACCATCGGCGAGCAACGTCGCTCGCAATTCGGCTGGCAGTTGGAAAAACGCGGGTAAAAATAGGCTAATGTGTTGTTTAGATTCATTCATGCGCCCATTATCGCCGTTCCCCCTGCCGGTGTCAGCCTGCCGACAGCAGATTGACCCGTTCGCCGCCAAGCTGGTAAGTTACGGCTTTTTTCGCGGAGTACCGCTGTGGCCAAGAAGAAGAAAGAGGATGCACTTCGTTTCGAGGACGCACTGAGCGAACTGGAAACCATCGTCCGCACCATGGAACAAGGCGATCTCAGCCTGGAAGACAGCCTGGAGGCCTTCGAAAAAGGCATTCAGCTGACACGACAGTGCCAACAGGCCCTGCAAGACGCCGAACAAAAAGTGCAAATCCTGATGGAAAAAAATGGCACGCTGGAACCCCAAGCCTTCCAAGGTAAAAACGACGAATGAGCACTGACGATTTCAAAACCACCCTGGCCGCCTACAAGGATCGCGTGGAAAGCGCCATGGAGCATTTTTTGCCCCCCGCCAGCCAGCAGCCACAACGCCTGCACGAGGCGATGCGTTACTCCAGCCAAAACGGCGGCAAGCGCGTGCGTCCGGTACTGGTCTACGCCGCTGGCAGCGCACTGGGCGCGGATCTGGCGCAGCTCGATGCTCCGGCCTGTGCCATTGAATTTATTCACGCCTATTCGCTGGTGCATGACGACCTGCCGGCGATGGACAACGACGATCTGCGTCGCGGCAAGCCGACTTGCCACAAAGCCTTTGACGAAGCCACAGCGATCCTGGTGGGCGACGCGCTGCAAACCCTGGCGTTCGATGTGCTGGCCAATGACGAGCGCGTCGGTGATGCCGCCACGCGACTGAAACTGATCGCCGAACTGGCCAATGCCAGCGGCTCGGTCGGCATGTGCGGCGGTCAGGCCATCGACCTGGGGTCCGTTGGCCAAAAACTGACTCAGGCCGAACTGGAAAACATGCATCTGCACAAAACCGGCGCACTGATTCGCGCCAGCGTACTAATGGGCGCTTACGTGGCCAAGGCGGATGCTGCCGTCATCGACAATCTGAAAACCTACGCCCGCTGTGTTGGTCTGGCGTTTCAGGTACGTGATGACATTCTGGATGTGGAAGCCGATACCGAGACCCTGGGCAAAACCCAGGGCGCTGATATTGCGCTGAACAAACCGACCTACCCGGCGCTGCTGGGTCTGGATGGGGCCAAGAAAATTGCCCTGGAACTACATCAGCAGGCACTTGATGCTCTGAGCGGACTGGACCGACGGGCAGATACCCTGCGCGCCATCTCGGCCTACATCGTGCAACGGGGCCACTAGCGCCGATTTTCTTGGTCCGCAGTGTGGAAATGAAGGCCAGCCCTGAGCGCAAATAGGGTATACTTTTCATAAATTAATCGGTTACGCAGACGAAACTACAAAAACATGGTCGACCCAGCTTCTTATCCATTGCTGTTTTCCATTGACGGACCGGAAGAGCTCAGGCAGCTACCGGAGTCTGACCTGCCCAAACTCGCCAGCGAATTGCGTGGTTTTCTGCTCGAATCCGTGGGTGAAACCGGTGGCCACCTCTCCTCCGGGCTGGGTGTGCTGGAACTGACCATCGCCCTGCACTACGTCTACAACACTCCGGAAGACCGGCTGGTGTGGGACGTGGGCCACCAAAGTTATCCGCACAAAATTCTCACCGGTCGCCGCGACCAGATGCACACCCTGCGTCAGCGCAACGGCATTGCCGGTTTTCCCAAGCGCTGTGAAAGCGAGTACGACACCTTTGGCGTCGGTCACTCCAGCACGTCCATCAGCGCGGCACTGGGCATGGCCCTGGCCGCCAAGCAGCAGAACGCCGGTCGCCACGTAGCCGCGATTATCGGCGATGGTGCCATGACTGCGGGTATGGCGTTTGAGGCACTGAATCACGCCGGCGATCTGGATGCCAACCTGCTGGTCATCCTCAACGACAACGAAATGTCGATTTCACCCAACGTCGGCGGCCTGTCCAATTACCTGGCCAAAATTCTCAGCGGCAAGCTCTACACCCAAGCCCGCGAAACCGGCAAAAAAGTATTCAAATCCATGCCAGGCGTGGCCGAACTGGCGCGTCGCGCCGAAGAGCACGTCAAAGGCATGGTGATTCCCGGCACCCTGTTCGAAGAGCTGGGTTTTAATTACATCGGCCCCATCGACGGTCACGATTTCGATGCCCTGCTGTCCACCCTGCGCAACATGCGTGACTTCAGCGGCCCGCAGTTCCTGCATGTGGTGACCAAAAAAGGCAAGGGCCACGCGCCCTCCGAAGCTGACCCCTGCACCTACCATGCGGTCGCCGCGCTCAGTACCGAAACCGGCCAGCGCATCGCACCCAAAGCCAGCGGTCCCAGCTACACCCAGGTGTTTGGCCAATGGCTGTGCGACATGGCCGCCGAGGATAATCGCCTGATCGGCATCACCCCGGCCATGTGCGAAGGCTCAGGCATGGTGGAATTTTCCCAGCAGTTTGCTAACCGCTACTACGATGTCAGCATCGCCGAACAACACGCGGTCACTCTGGCAGCAGGCTTAGCCTGTGAAGGTCTGAAGCCGGTAGTAGCCATTTACTCCACTTTCCTGCAGCGCGCCTATGACCAACTGGTTCACGACGTGGCACTGCAGAATCTGCCGGTGGTGTTCGCCATCGACCGCGCCGGCCTGGTTGGCCCGGATGGACCGACCCACGCCGGCAGTTTTGACCTCAGCTTCATGCGCTGCATCCCCAACATGCTGATCATGGCGCCAGCAGACGAAAACGAATGCCGGCAAATGCTGTATACCGGCTTCCAGTTCGACGGCCCCTCGGCCATCCGCTATCCACGCGGCAAAGGCCCTGGTGTCAGCGTGCAAAGCACCATGCGCGCCCTGCCCCTGGGCAAAGGCGAAATCCGTCGCCAGGGCCAGCGGGTTGCGATCCTGTCGTTTGGTGCACTGTTACACGAGGCACTGGCCGCCGGCGAGCAGCTGGACGCCACCGTGGCCAACATGCGCTTTGTCAAACCGTTGGATGAGGAGCTGATCCTGGATCTGGCCACCCGCCACGATCTGCTGATCACCCTGGAAGACAACGCCATTGCTGGCGGCGCGGGCAGCGCAGTCACCGAGTATCTGTCACTGATGGAACACGTCCCCCGCTGTATCCACCTGGGCCTGCCTGACATCTTCGTCGATCACGGCTCGCGCGAGCAACTGTTGGCCGAATGCGGCCTGGACAGTCGTGGTATAATCCGCGCCGCCGAAGAGGTTTTGGCACATTTTAGCTCTGTGGGACTACCCATAGGCGCAAACTCCAAGTAAAATACTCAACATTATGGCAGCACGTTACACAATGAAAGTCGTGACCGACTTTGCCGCCGCTCATTACCTGCGTGGTTATGACGGCCCCTGCAATCGTTTGCACGGTCACAATTGGAAAATCGAGGTTGAGGCCACCGCCATCTCCCTGGATAAGGTTGGCATGGGCATCGATTTCAAAGACCTCAAGGGCCACACCAAGGCCCTGCTGGACAAACTCGACCATTACAATCTCAACGACATCCCACCGTTCGACAAGATCAATCCCACGGCAGAAAACCTGGCTTGCTTCCTTTTTACCGAGCTGAGCAAGACTGTCAACGACGAGCGCGTCCGTATCAGTTCGATTACCATCTGGGAAACCGAGCGTGCCTGCGTGCGATACGAGGAAGAATAAATGACCGGCACCTGCACTCCCATCGCTGACGTTCAGAGCAGCGCTGACACCCGTCAGATTCCCATCGACAAAGTGGGCATCAAGAACATACGGCACCCAGTGCGGGTAAAAGACAAGACCAGTGGCGAGCAACACACCATCGCCACCTTCAACATGTACGTCAACTTGCCGCACAATTTCAAAGGCACGCACATGTCACGCTTCGTTGAAATTCTCAACGAGCACGAACGCGAAATTACCGTCAAGTCATTCAAGGAAATGCTCAAGGAAATGCTTGAGCGCCTGGAAGCGCAATCGGGCCACATCGAAATGATGTTCCCCTATTTCGTCAACAAGGCTGCGCCCGTGTCTGGCGTCACCAGCCTGATGGATTACGACGTCACCTTCATCGGCGAAATCAAGGGCGACAAACCCGAACTGCTGATCAAGGTCGTGGTACCTGTCACCAGTTTGTGTCCGTGTTCGAAAAAAATCTCTGACTACGGCGCGCACAACCAGCGCTCGCACGTCACGGTTACCGTGCGCACGCGTGATTTTGTCTGGATTGAAGAACTGATCACCCTGGTGGAAACCGAAGCCTCGTGCGAGCTCTACGGACTGCTCAAACGTCCCGACGAAAAATACGTCACCGAGCGCGCTTACGACAATCCCAAATTCGTCGAAGACATGGTGCGGGACGTGGCAGCCAAACTCAATGCCGACGAGCGCATTGTGGGCTACACGGTGGAATCGGAAAATTTCGAATCCATCCACAATCACTCAGCGTACGGATTCATCTCGCACAACTTCTGATTTAGCGCTGAATGGTGCCCGAACGCTCCATAGCGTCGCGTTTGATGGCTTCCTTCAGTTCTTTGGGCAGGATGGCGGGAATGACCGTAATGGCGCCATCACCGCCTTCCTGGCGATAAATGGATTGTTCAGCCTTGGCGTTCAACACCACGATACTGATGCGGCGATTCACTGCCGCCGTTGGATTTTTGCTGTCATAGGGTGCCTTATCTGCCATCCCCATAACGCGAGCAACCTGTGCCGTCGGAACTCCGTAATTGATCAAGGTGCGGCGTGCCTCATTCGCCCGGTCAGCAGATAATTCCCAGTTGCTGTAATTGTTGTCATTGCTAAAAAATTGCAACGCATCCGTGTGTCCGGAAATACTTACCTTGTTGGGAATTTGTTGCAGTATGGGAGCAATTTCCTTGAAGATTTTGCGCGTGTATGACTTCATCTGCGCACCGCCCAAGTCGAACATGGGCCGATTTTCCTTGTCGGTGATCTGAATACGCAAACCTTCAGAGTTAATATCCAGAATGATCTGTTCTTTGAACGGCATCATGCTGGGACTCGACTCAATCAGTTGTTCTAGCGATTCCTTCAGATCAAGCAATTGTTGCAGTTCAGCCTGCTGGGCATTGTTGCCACCTGCAGTATCGCTTTCCTGCGAATCACGCATTTTTTCACCCTCACCTCGCGCCATATCCACATTTTTGCCAATTTCAATCACGCTGGTACTGGCACCGCCGGCGGCATGAACGATACTGGGGTCATTAAAATACGCGGCTATTCCACCTCGAGTCTCGGGGTCTGAAACGTTCAACAGCCACAGCAACAAAAAGAACGCCATCATCGCCGTCACGAAGTCAGCATACGCCACTTTCCAGGCGCCACCATGGTGCCCGTGAGCACTTTTTTTGACTTTTTTGACGATTATCGGTTGCGCGTTCTCAGCCATGGTCAGACCTTATTTTTGCTTCACGTAGTCTTCCAGTTCGCTGAATGTCGGGCGATTGTGCGAATGAATCACCTTGCGACCAAATTCAATGGCCACCTGCGGGCTGTAACCGTTAAGTGACGCCAACAATGACACCTTGATTACTTCGATGAACTTGCTTTCGTTGGCGGCTTCCGCCTTGAGTGCGTTGGCAATGGGCGCAGCCAAACCATAGGCCAGCAAAATCCCCACGAAGGTTCCCACCAGCGCCGCGGCCACCTTTTCACCGATGACTTCCGCACCTTGGTCGATGGAACTCATGGTAATTACCACCCCCATAACCGCCGCAACGATACCAAACGCGGGCAAACCATCAGCCATCGTCTGCATTGCCTCACCAGGTGCCAACACCTCATGATGGTGGGTATCCAACTCCTGATCCATCAGGTTTTCCATCTCAAATGCGTTGGCAGTTCCGGTCACCATCAGCCGCAGATAATCCGTCAAAAAATCCATGGCATGATGATTGGCCAATATTTTTGGGTATTTGGTGAAAATGGCGCTCTTGTCTGGCTCATCCACATGCGCTTCCAGCGACATCAAGCCTTCCTTACGCGCCTTTTGGAACACTTCGAACAGCAACGCCAACAAATCCATGTACAACTGTTTACTGTAGGACGAACCTTTGAACAAGCCGGGAATTCCTGCAGCAACAGCTTTCAAAATCACTGGTGGGTTGGCCACGATAAATGCGCCCAACGCCCCACCACCGATGATCAGTAGTTCCGGTGGATGCCACAGCGCCAACAGCTGGCCGTTGGACAGCATAAAGCCGCCAAACACACACACCACCACCATTATAAATCCGGCAATTGCTTTCATCTGCTCTTCCTATGTCGCCCAGTACATCATTTGGCTGGCCCTGTTTTCCTCCCGTTCAGCCACCATATCGACAAACCAGCGCAGGACTTAAATAGGCATGAGATTCATTGGATTGGGAAACCCAACAGATAATTCGATACCATCCCAGCCCCCCCCTGGAACGTAACGACATTGAAGCAAAAGGGAAAATAGAACAAAACAGCCGCAAGCGCGGCTGGTATCACATCCAACGCGACATCATTATCAACGACGATCTTTGTCGTGGGCGCTCAACAACATCTGCTTGAGCTGCTCTTTGTGCTCAACCAGATCCTCTGCTCCAAGATGAAATTTAGCGGCCTCAAGCAAAGCCTCTAGCTCCTGCTCCACACGCAAATGTTGAATCCAGCGATCAACATCAAGTTCACCATCAACCACAAACTGGCGAGCTTCATCATCCAGTTCGCTGAATTCGATCTTTGCCGTACGCAAAACACCGTACTCTTCCGTTCCCGGAACAATGTTATGTTGCTCGGCCAACAGGTCATGGAAATTGTAAGGCGGCTCACTCGCCATGAAGTGATCCAGCCCGACCTTTGACGACAATGCGAAACGCTCTCCCTTGCAATAAAACTCCACACCGATCTGAACGAATTCGATCATGCCTCCCCCAGGAGTGCAGCCATGAAGTTAAACTAGTCGAATACAATAAATGTAAACATTGATATTGACAAGATGTAGGTTATTCAGAAACAAAAAAGCGCCGCCGAAGCGACGCAAAATTTAGCGACCGCGGGGGGCCTGCTGTCGCGTTTTGGAGAATTGTGAAGTTTTTCCCCAAATCAGCCACACTGGCGCATGAGAGAACACCAATAAACCAACGGCATTCATATGCCTCTGCTTCATGAGATATCGATGACATAAACTGAACAATGACCAATTAAAAAACTCAACGAAATAACGAAAACCTGAAAACATCCCATGTTATTAATTTTTCGCAACAACAAAAAAAGGCCCCGAAGAGCCTTTCTTTGTGACATCCATATCAAGGGGTTTTGCTTTAACTATTTACCATTTTTCTTAATGGCGTTGGTCGCCAGAAGACAGTAGAAGATTGTATTTTTGATTGACAGCATGCCATGATTCATCGTCGCTGCATCATGAACATCTTACAGTTGTTTTTGAAATTACCAACAATATCGTTAGACAGTGCCAAATTCGAACTCACACAAATGTTCACTATATCCAAACAAGAAACTAGAGACGTGTCGCCTCATCAATTTGCGTAATCAGCTCGTGATTTTTCTTTAGCAACCAACGATCATTGTTGGCGTAACTGATCGATCGCAGCGAGAATTGGCGTGATTGTTTGTATTGTGCAAGTCGAAAATGAACCCGTGCCAATTGGTACCAGGCACGGGCATTGCGGGGTTCGAGGCGCAACAAACGCTCGATTTGTGAAGCAGATTGCTGAAAACTACCAGCAGCTTCCAGCTTTTCCGCCCAAATCAGCAAGGAATGCTGCGCAGGCTCTTTTATTTCCGTTTGTTCATCTCTCGGGGGCTGGCTGGCGCAGGCGGCCAGCAAAATAATCAGCACCCCAAGCACCACTTTCATTGGAACCATCCCATGAAGTCTTCCCAAACCGTGCTGGCAGTACTGTCCGAGCCTGCACAGTCAGCCTTTTCATCCGGTAATGTTCCATCTTTATACGGCAGCACTGCAAAGTGTTCACAGTTGTCATCACCCAATTGGCCAGACTCTAAATCTACACCAACCAATTTTACGGTATCAGGCAATGCGTCTGGCACCGAATCCAGAGCAATGCCTTGCATCATTTCACCCCAGATTCGCAGTGCACCCGTTGCGCCGGTCAATCCGGTCACTTTGTTATCATCATTGCCCAACCAGACAACGCCGACATAATCGTTTCCAAATCCGGCAAACCAACTATCGCGCATATCATCCGTCGTTCCTGTTTTGCCTGCGAGCACTTTGTTTTGCAACCGCTCACCCACCGATCGCCCCGTGCCGTGGTACAAACCGTAGTTCAAAGCAAATTTGATCAGCGCAACGCTCTCTGCGGGGAAGCGTTGCTCGGTATTGATCGGGTAACGACGCAGTAATTTGCCGTTTGAGTCAACCACTTCCCGTACCGCGCGCAGTGGCGTGTAAAAACCGTCATCCGCCAGTGTTTGATAAATTTGCGTTACTTCAAACGGAGACATTTCCTGCGTTCCCAGCATCACCGAAGGATAAACCGGAATCTCTCCCTTGTAGCCCAGCGCAGAAATCGTCTGAATCACATTTTCTACACCCAGGGTCAAACCGGTATTCACCGCTGACAAATTGTAGGAGAATGCCAGCGCCTTGAGCATAGGCACGTTGCCATGCACTTCGCCATCGTAATTTTTGGGTTGCCAATCCTGGCCACTGGCTTGTGGAATACGAATCGGGTCATCATCCACCAAGGTGGTCAGGGTGTAATTTTCCTGCTCAACCCCGGTCAAATAGATCGCAGGCTTGAGCAAAGATCCCACCGGACGATGAATGGATAACGCTCGATTTAATCCTGCAAATCCAGGACGTACATCACCAATCACCGTCATGACTTCACCAGTGCCACGACGTGTCACCACAATGCCTGCCTGCAACGGTGCATTGTTGCGCACATACATCTGCGCCAGCTGGCGCTCCAACGAACGTCGCGCGTTGTAGTGAACGTTGGGATCAAAGCTGGTGAAAATTCGCAGGCCATCAGACCGCAAATCTTCCTCTTTGTAATCACGCCGCAATTGCTGTTTCACCAAATCGATGAAAGCCGGGTACTGGGTAAAACTCAACCTGGAACGCGGCACCACTTTCAATGGGCGATATTTAGCCTGTACTGCCTGCACCTGAGTGATCAGACCATCTTCCAGCAATACATCCACCACCATGTCACGACGCGCCTGCACGCGCTCATGGAATCTGCGTGGATTATAAAGCGATGGACCAGGCACAATGGCGATCAGGGTCGCAGATTCACCGACAGTCAATTCTGATGCCGGCTTGCCAAAATAGAACCACGCTGCCTGGCCAAATCCATGAATGGAGCGTGACCCTTCTTGCCCCATGTAGATTTCATTGATGTACGCTTCCAGAATTTCTTCTTTGGAATACTGAATCTCCAGCAGGAACGCCATGATCGCTTCGTTGAACTTGCGCTCCAGCGTCAGTTCACTGTCCAGATAAAAATTCTTAACCAACTGTTGTGTCAGCGTGCTTCCACCCTGCACCACTTTGCCCGCCGTCAGGTTCGCCCAAGCTGCACGCAGAATACCCAGAAAGTCGATACCATGATGTTTCTGGAATTTTCTGTCTTCCATGGCCTGCAGGCCCTGCACCAACACCGGTGGCAAATCCTGCAAACGCAGCAGCTCGCGATCCTCTTTGAGGCGCGGATAAATATTGGCGATCAACAGGGGCTCAATCCGCTGCAACTGGTAATTCTGTCCAGTCTTGGCGTCTTGCAGCATTTTGACCCGGTTGTTCTCAAAGCTTAATGTCAAAGACAGCGATGGTTCTTTACCGTCAGGATATTTGAACGCACGACGAGTTAACGTTACCCGGTTTCCTTGACGCGCATATGTACCTGACGTTAAGCCATCATCGGAAATTTGATATCCGACCGTTTGCAGCTCGCGCTCAAACGATTCCTGATTCAAATATTTTCCAGGAAACAACTCCAAAGGTCGGGCATACACCCGGGAAGGAATCGACCATCGCTTGCCTTCGAATTTCTCAACAACAGTTTTGTTCAGATCCAGAGCATAAAAAAACAACCACAGTATCGCCACCGCAATGGCAACGCCCACCAGCCCCAACAGCACGAGCCAATAACGCAACAAGAAGCGCATGTATTTGTACCACAATTTCAATTTACTCAATCAACGGCACACGAGGTGCCAACTGTCCCATCACAGCGTCATCATCCAATGAGACACTCAGTGGCGAACGTTTTATTTGCCACTGTCCTTTCACTTTGTTCTCCGGGGCATTACCCTCGAACATCAAATAACTAAATTTCCGATAATGCGGCACTTTACGCGCCAAGCCTGCAATGGCGCTGACGTCATGTGCAGCCAACCACACCCAGGCATGTTTTGGATCTGCGGGATTGCGCTGAACCAAAACAACTGATTGGCTTTCGCTGTTCCAACGCTGTCCAGCCAAGGTCACCTTACTGGAGGAAACGTCAGCCCCATACGGTGCAACGCCAGAATTCAATGCATCAACAAATTTATTTTGCCAGCCTAAAACCCAAACGGTTTTATTGGTTGGCAACGACTTAATTTCGTTGTCGTAAACCGCGTCAATCATCAGCCCTTGCATGCGCCATTGCGAAACCAGATTATGGTATTCACGCACTTCGTCTTTTTCTGCCGCAAATGGCAATACCGCCACTGCCGTTGAAGCACCAAATGCCAGGGACAGTGCGGCGGGAATTTCGGCCAGATCGGCGCGTCGGAAAATATCGAACTGCGGATCAATATCAACCCGAACAGGAGGCTGGGCAAAAGTAAGAACAAATTGTTGTTCTTTTTGGTTCAGATGAATCCATTGCTGGCTTGCGGACGACTCCCCTTTCAGCGTAACAGCTAAGGGGATATTCAAATCGTAAACATCACCATCCTGCACTTGTTCCAGGGTGAAATAGAGTTTCCACTCGTCATCCACTTCGATGCGCGACACTTTGCTGAGTGCCAGCTTTGGCGCGCCAACTCGGCCCACCCATTGCTGGAAGTACGGTTTGAGATCCCGATTGCTGACGGCAGAAAACGTCTTTTCGATGTCATCATAACTGGCGACGGTAAATTTTCGCTCAGCGTAAAATTTCTGCAGCCCTTTTTTGAAGGTATCATCCCCAAGCTCACGACGCAGCATATGGAACAACATTTGCCCTTTACCATAGCCTACCGCCTGACTGCTGTTGCTATGACGTGTACGAAAATCGTTTAACGAAAAGTCTTTATCCGCATCCACAAAATCCGCATACGCCTGCAACGAATCGCGACGATAACTCACGCCCTCCTGTCGCATTTCCTGCAACAGATGGTCTGCCAGATAAGACGTCAAACCTTCCGCCCAATTACCTGAGTCATAATCTACGTAAACGCTGTTTCCCCACCAGTTATGCAATATTTCGTGAGGGTAGGAGGTATACAGAATAAACGGCAGGCGAATGACATCCGAGCCCAACAAGGTAAACGACGGCATCCCGTAGCCAGTGCTCCAAAAATTTTCCACCAGGGCAAATTTGTCGTAGGGATAACGCCCAATCATTGTCTCGTACATCTTCACATAATCCGCCGTCACATCCAGGTAACGGCTGGCCAATGCTGGGTCGTTGTCCCGCAGATACGCCATGACCTGAATGTCACCTGCTGTACGGCTAAACTGATAAAACGGTGCCGCAATTAAAAATATTTCCTGTTGGGGCGATTTCTCGCTCCAGCGGGTCCGCCACTGCGGTCCCTTCTCCTGTTGCCCATGCTGACGCCCCTGACTGACCGCACGCCAGCGCTCGGGCAGGGTGACATCCAGATCAAAGGTCAACAAACCATCCCGGCTCATCGGGTACCAAACCGAACTGGCTCCCAGGTAAACCCCTTCAGGTCCCAGGAAGGCTGGACTATCGCCATCACCCTCGGGCAACGGGTGGTGGATTTTACCCTGATATTGCAATGTTAGCTGGCCATTTGTTTGCGGTTTCAGCTCATAGGCGGTCACAGGGACGGCAAAATCCTGGGTACTTGAGTCCAGTTTTCTCAAACTGCCAGTGATTGCCTGCACCTGCAAGCCCGCATGCAACAGTACAATTTGCGGCTCTGCGGTCGGAAATGTCACCTTATCAACCACTTGCAGCGTTTGACTGGCAGGTGACAGGGTCACTTGCAGTTGATGATGGGTCACCGGCTCCGCCATCGCACCAACCATCCACAGATTTAACACTACCCAGCTTATCGCCTGCTTTACCTTCCTCATTCCGCCCCCGAATTTACCGTGTAATTAAGCCTTTCTTAACCGTATACTCATAGGCTTGCAGTATAAAGCCCGGTTCCTGAACCGTCAGCTAACCTGACTCTGGCACCTGGATCCCAGGGGCACAGATTTTACGCCAACAATTAATAAGAAGAAGCGTTATATGAAGTACACCATCCTTTGTGCAGCTTTATTTTCTGTCTCAACTCAGCTTCAAGCCACCCCAGCCTCTGATACTAAGGACATGATCCTCATTCCTGAAGGTGAATTTGTCCGAGGTAGTGACAAGATCGATTCTCAGCACTTGGCTGAGGAGTATGGTCAGCTCAAACCCTTTTACGAAGATGAGCATCCGCAAAAAAAGATCAACCTGCCCGCCTACCTCATCGATAAATACGAAATCACCAACAGTCAATACCGCGCTTTCGTTGCTGATACCGGACATAAAAATCCCAGTTTCTGGCTAAACAACGGTTATTTGTTTAGCATGCAAATGGAAAAGCTAAACCGCGCGCCTGACGATATCCTGCGCAAACTCGCTGGCACGGTGCTCAAGCTGGACCTCGACACCAACACCATGAACCATGATCAGCTACTGGAAGCGATCAAAGCTCGCTATGCAGAGTTTGACGTTATCCCTGTCACGTTCGTCAGTTGGGAAGACGCCAACGCCTACTGCAAATGGTCCGGTAAGCGCCTGCCCACCGAAGCAGAGTGGGAAAAAGCCGCACGCGGTGCCAATGGCCAGGAGTATCCCTGGGGAAATGAATGGCGCCCCAATGCCACCAACACCGCCGAATCAGAGTGGGAATTTGGTGCCGCCCCCATTGGTGAGCATAAAGAAGACATCTCTCCCTACGGCGTCCATGACCTCGCAGGCAACGTATCGGAATGGACTGCCGACTGGTACATGGCTTACCCCGACTCTGATGCCAAGAGCGACAAGTATGGCCAAACCTACCGCGTCGCTCGCGGCGGTGGCTGGAGCAATTCAGGCCACTACGCACTGGAAATGTATTACCGTGGCGCCTATCGCATGAATCTTAAACCCAGCGAAGTCTACGATGATGTCGGTTTTCGCTGCGCCCGCGACGCCACCCAAGCCAGTCACTAACCCGCGACAATCACGCGCCGTGTTTGCCTGACACACGGCGCATTCAACCAAAGAACCAATAAAAAAAGCGGCCACAAGGACCGCTTTTACGCGCATACAACTAAGTGTATTCGTTACTACTTCTTGCTGATTTTCGCTGCACGCTCATCAGCAGTATTACCTTCGACCCACGTTTCCTCGCCGCCCTTGCGCGTTTCCCGCTTCCAGAAAGGAGCGCGATGCTTCAGGTCATTGATGATAAAACGACAGGCGTCAAACGCCATCGCACGGTGACGTGACCAGACGGCAACCAGCACAATCGGCTCATCCGGCTCAATCGCACCCACGCGATGAACGACAAACGCGTCCATCACATCCCATTCGTTCAGGGCTTCCTGGCAGACACGCTCAATGTGCTTTTCAGTCATGCCGGGATAGTGATCCAGGTACATGCCACGAATACCGTCCACTCCCTCATTGAAGTCGCGCATGGTACCGATAAACACCGCCGTTGCGCCGTGCTTGCCCTTAGGCAGGTAGGTCGCCTGATAATCGGCGATCTCTTTCCAAGGATCGAAAATGCCCTCTTGCACCACCACCTTCATGTATTAACCTCCAGTGACGGGAGGAAAAAACGCAACCTCGTCGCCATCTTTTAGCGATTCGCCCACACTGGTGTATTCCATGTTGACCGCAATCAAGGTGTTCTCAGGCAACGGATCCTTGGACACTTTGGCCCACACATCCGCCACCGTGGCCTTGCCCGAAAACTCCACTGTGTCATCGGCGCGGCCCATGGAATCACGCATGCTGGCAAAAAATTTCACTCTAACTTTCATCTTACTTTCCCCGCACTGCTTCCCGAGTCCAAGTACCGGACTTGCCACCGGATTTGGCAGTGAGTTGTACATCGGTAATCCGCATACCGCGATCAACCGCTTTGCACATGTCATAAATCGTCAACAACGCAACCTGAGTGGCGCACAACGCTTCCATTTCAACGCCGGTCTGACCATTACAGCGCACCGTCGTGCGGCAATAAACACTGTTAGTTTCGGGCTCTGGCGTTAAATCCAGCTCAACATTGGTAATCAAAATGGGATGACACAATGGCACCAAATCAGGCGTGCGCTTGGCCCCCATGATACCCGCCGTGCGCGCAATACCCAGCACGTCGCCCTTTTTGTGATCGCCCGCCATAATGCGCTTCAAGGTGTCAGGCTCCATGTAAATACGGCCTTCGGTCACCGCTTCGCGCGTCGTGATATCTTTCATGCCCACATCCACCATGTGCGCTTCACCGGAGGCATTGAAATGGGTCAACTTATTGTCCATGTATTCTCTCTCATAAGTTCTGTGGTGAAAGCCTGGCTCACACCACTCAAACAGCAACGGGTTACGTGACTTTTACCTAAAATACCGAGGGGATTTTTACACAACGAAAAACTCGGATTCAAGATCAAAAGGGGTGATCTCGCGAACACCCCTCTCGTTTCGGTCGTTAGCCACCGATCTGCGTCATACTGGTCCGACCGGCAAACTTCACAGTCGATACCTGCATCGCAGAACGCTTCTTGGATTCGAAACCATCTTTGGCTTTTTCGCGGAATGCTTGACGGAAAGTCGCAACAATCTCCTCGTCCGTACAACCACTGCGTAACAGGCTGCGAATGCTGTATTCCTGATCGGAATACAGGCAATTACGCACACCACCGTCTGCAGTCAAACGAATGCGCGAACAGTTACCACACAAGCTGCGAGTAAATGCGGGGATAATTGCGATTTTGCCGGCATAGCCAGGCACTTGATAGATGTGATGCTCAGTACGCGTTCCTGATGCCAACTCGATGGTGGGATAGCGCTCTTTCAGCTGCTTCACCATGGTCTCGGCGCTGAGGAAGTGCTCACCCGATTCCCAAATCTGCTCGGCATCAAACGGCATGAACTCGATAAAACGCACCGTCACGCGCTGGTCACGGGTCATTTCAGTAAAATCAAAAAACTCCGTGTCATTAAAGCCGCGCATCAACACTACGTTCACCTTAACACGGGGGAACGCAAGGGACTGAGCAATGCGAATGCTTTCCAGCACTTTATCTTCGCCTTCGCGGCGAGTGATTTCTTTAAATTTGGCAGGATTCAAGGTATCCAGGCTGATGTTTACGCCTGTCAATCCAGCCTCAAGCAGTTGTTCTGCGTATTTGGGGAAGATAATGCCGTTGGTGGTCATGTGCACGCCTTTGATACCCGGCGTAGCCGCCGTGCCGCGTACCAGCTCGACGATGTCCTTGCGCACCAGTGGCTCACCACCGGTAAATCGAACTTTCTTCACGCCCATTTGCGCCAAAATGCCCACGACGCGCAAAATCTCGTCGGTGCTTAGAATTTGTTCGCCGTTTTTAAAATCGACGCCTTCTTCTGGCATACAGTAGGTGCAACGCAAATTGCACTTTTCTGTGATTGCAATGCGAACATAGTCGAAAGTACGACCAAAGGTATCCTGCAACGGCGCATATTTGCTTGTGGGGACTGCTTTATCATCCTTGCTCCCTGCAAATGCGTCTTTCCCCTTAAACTGATCGTTGTTGATTAGCACTCCACTACCCCCGGACTTCATCGAAATAAGCCTGCTAGCTTAAGCCTGCGACTATCCTAACAAATTTTATGCTTAGCCAAATAACCAAGTAGAGCACCAGGTTTTCTGGATAGATTTGAAGGCATCATCATACAGTAAATTAGCGGCTTTTACATATGCACAATTGCCAAAAACGGTAGTAACTTAAAGCACTTAAAGACAAGGTAGCGTCAAATTTCCAACATCTTGCACTCCACCCGCAAATCCGAGCCTATTCGTGCATCATCAGGCCCCGCGGTATATACCCCTAATATCGTTCAGAGTATGTTTTTTTTAAATCCAAACCACCCTGAGCTGAGTTCAACTTGACACAACCAGCCAAATACGGGCAAATATCCACACTAAAAATATATATCAGGAAGGATTAAAGCAGCATTATGAACATGTTAAACGGGCAATGGCGTGAACTGCCAGCGCTGGAGCTGGCTCGCTCACATGCTCCGGTCATCCCATACCAAGGCAAACTGTACATTTTTGGCGGCGGCGGCCCCCAGTTCAAAAGCCTGGATTCTGTGGTCTGCTTTAACCCTGCGGACCAAAGCTGGCAGGAACTGGCCCCCATGCCAACCAAGCGTTCAGGCACTGCGGGATTCCTCATTGGCGACAAAATCTACATCGTGGGTGGCGGCTTCAAAAAGCCTGATGGCAATTTTCAGTTTTTACGCACCGTGGAAATTTATGACCCGGCAACCAATCGCTGGACTACCGGCCCTGACATGCAGCAGCCCCACGACTACCCGGCCGCAGTTCTGGACGAGGGCTACATCTATATCCTGGCCGGCCACCATCCCGACGCCTGCCTAGGTGGCCCCAAAACCGACCCTGGATTCGACTTTTGTGAACGCTGGAAACCCGGCATGGCCCAGTGGGAAGTATTACCCTCCCTACCTACTCCCCGCTTTGCGGCTTCGGGGTTTATGCGCCATAACGCCATCATGGTCGCCGGCGGCGTTGCCTTCACGCCCGACGGCTTTAATAACTTCGATTTCATCGAAACTTACGACAAACCCTCGCGCCAATGGACACAGGATAGCCAGCTAAAACTACCCTGGCCGGCCGCAGGCCAAGGCATGTGCAACCTCGGTGATACGCTGTTTTTCTTTGGCGGCTACAGCACCGAAAACATCCACAACCGCGCCTCGCTCTGCCCCGCCGGCAGCAATATCTGGCGCGAGCTCCCCCCCATGCCCGCCGCCCGTGCAGCCATGGGCGTCGCCATGATGGACAACACCATCTACCTGGTGGGCGGATGGGCCGATGACGGACGCACACCCGTGAACACCGTTTTTGCTTACACATGGAATTGAAGAATGAACGACGAACAACTCAAACGTTACAACCGTCATATCATGCTGCCGCAAGTGGATTACGACGGCCAGGATAAACTATTGAAATCCCGAGCATTAATCCTAGGCGCCGGCGGTCTTGGCTCGCCTGTGGCCATGTATCTGGCCAGCAGCGGCGTCGGCCATCTGGTCATCAGCGATTTTGACACCGTCGAAATCAGCAATCTGCAGCGACAAATCCTGCACACCGATGCTGACATTGGCAAACTCAAGGTGGATTCCGCCAAAGAAACGCTGCAGGCGCTGAATCCTGAAATTCAGATCACCACCATCAGCAAACGCCTGGAAGACGATGCATTACGCGAGCAAGTCCACTTGGCAGACGTCATCATCGACACTACCGACAATTTCACCTCGCGCTTTGCCTTAAATCGCATGTGCGTTGAAGAAAAGAAGCCGCTGGTTTCAGGTTCAGTGATTCGCATGGAAGGCCAAATTACCGTGTTCCGTGCCGACAAGGGTACCGGTCCCTGTTATCACTGCCTGTACAAAGAGGCTGGTGAGCTGGGTGAAACCTGCTCCCTCAACGGCGTGCTGGCACCTGCGGTCGGCATTATCGGTGCGATGCAGGCCACCGAGGCACTCAAGGTGCTGATGGGCATAGGCCAGGACCTGAGTGGTCGCCTACTGCTGCTGGATGCTTACTACATGGAGTGGCGTACACTCAAGCTCCCCAAAGACCCCAATTGTCCGGTGTGTAGCCACGCATAAAAAAAGCCCCTCATCGAGGGGCTTTTTAGTTTTCGCGAATTCGATCATTTCACATGACAGGTCAGGCACAGTTCACTGCCGCTGTTGCCACCCAAGATGTTGGTCGGCACACCTCCGACGGCATTACTCGCAGTGGCCACGCCCATCGCGCCCACCCGCAAGAAACTGGGAATCATCTTGGCGCCGTCGGTCGGTGCGCCATGATTGTCGTAGTTCATGGGAACGCCATGCGGATCATGGCAGGAAGCACATTCCACTTCGTAACCGTCACCACTGTTGTACAGACGCACTTCGTTGGCATCGGCGTGGCGATCGCCATCTCGATCAAAAAACGCGATCCTGCCCTTTTCCACGGTCGGCGGATTAAAATCCACCCCCGCTGAAAAGTCGGTCGGATAACGCACGCCAATCGGGTGATCATCGTTCAGGCTGCCGTTTCCTGCCGCAATCCCCCGCACGCCAGTATTTAGTGCGGGAATACCGTCGGCGCCGATCACAAACGCGCTAAAATCAGGCGCTGCCTGCGTTCCGCCCCCATCACGGTGACAGGCCACACAGCCATCCGAGGCTCCCCCCAAAGAAAAGTGATTCTGCGAACCTGATCCCGCAGGCCCCAGCTGCGCCGCAGAAGTAAACTTACCTTCTTTAGCCAGCAGTTCATTGCCCTCGCTTGCCCATGCATCAAGGAAGGCGCGGCTAACTGAATTTTCCTGGCTCGACGCATAGCCCGCACGGAAAGAGCCTTCCAAGCGCGTCGGCATATTGATAACAGAATCAATCGCTGTCACGCCGTCGTGACAGGACAAGCACGTCAAAGAATTCGGCCCTGGCTGAGTAACCGTCTGACCCAGCATCGTTTCAGCGCGAGGAAAAACCGTGTAAACCGACGATTGCACTGTCCGATTCCACAGCGGCGCAGCAACAGTAGAATTGGCACCATGCGGCGTATGGCAATACACGCAAATTTCGTAGTAATCGTTGCGCACGCCCTCCATATTCACACGGCCGGAGTTATAGGAAATGGTGAGATTGTGTCGCGTGTTGGCAATGCCGCCTTGGCGAAGGCCATCGGCTGAAAGTTCGTTATCGTACTGAGCCGGTGCCTTACTGCCCGCCCAGCCATCCGCTTTGAGCAAGGTATTGAAGGCCAGCAAGCCACTCAAACCAATGACAACGCTCAACCCTAAGCGAACCATGCCTGACATATTTATACGCAGCCTACCGTGCACCGTTTTTATACCTTTTTATGTCGGAGCCTGACGCGTCGCCCCTCTGGTTTTGATAACCAGCTAATGTACGGAACCTGCGCCACAGTGTCAATCTCAGCACCTTTTGCCGTGTGCAACGCAATCAAACACTTGGCCCTAGGCAAGCGCAAACTTCCCGCTATAATGGTCGTTTTTTCAAGTCGGTGTAATAGGCATGATCAACATTCAGGGACTCACCAAAACCTACGCGTCGGGCACGCAGGCCGTCAACCAGCTCAGTATGGAAGTCAAGGACGGTGAAATTCTGGCGTTGCTCGGTCCAAACGGCGCAGGAAAAAGCACCACCATCCGCATACTCACCACGCTTGCAGGTTTTGACGAGGGCAAAGTCATCGTTGCAGGTTTTGATGTTGACACCGATGCCGATCAGGTTCGTCGTTCCATCGGTTATGTTGCCCAGGAAACCGGCGTTGACTATTTCCTGACTGGCCGCGAGAACATGGAACTTCACGGACGCTTGTACCGCATGTCCGGCAAGGACATCGCCCAGCGCATTACCGAACTTGCCGGTTACTTCGAATTAACCGAGGTACTCGATCAACAGGTAGTTGGTTATTCTGGCGGTATGCGTCGCAAGCTGGACATCGCCACCGCACTATTACACAGTCCCAAATTACTGTTTCTCGATGAACCGACCTTGGGCCTGGACACCAAGAGTCGGCAGAGCCTGTGGAAATACATCGAAAAGCTCAATCGCGAACTTGGTTTAACCATTCTGTTGACCACTCACTACCTCGAGGAAGCGGACAAGCTGTCGCATCGCGTCGCGATTATCAATCAAGGCCAGATCAAAATTATTGATACGCCCGAAGCATTAAAATCATCCATCGGCGGTGACATCATCAGCTTGTCCATGGAGGGCGACAATGGCCACGAAGAAGGACTCACCTGGGCATTGAAACAAGCCCCATTCATCAAAGGCACCACCTGGGAAAATGACAAACTGCATTTGTATGTCGACAACGGCGCGCAGGCTATTCCGCAAGTAATGACCATCGCTACCGCACAAAATGCCAAGGTAGCTCAAATCAGTTTTTCGCGCCCCACGCTGGACGACGTATTCATCAAATACACCGGCAACAGCATCAACACGGAAACCGAGGACAGCGGCGACAAGTGGTGGGAAAAATGGGCCGGCAAAGGCGGTGGCAAATGGGCCAAGCAATGGCAAAACCAGGCTGCAGAAACCACTGACAGCACCGCAGAGACCAGTGCCACCAACACCGATTGGCGCGAAACCAATCAGGAATGGCAAAAATGGCAGCAACAGAAACAGACGCATGACGCCGCGCCAGCCACCACTGATAATGCTTGGCAAAACAAAGCTGCTGACACGTCCACACAAACTGGCGACAACCATTGGCAACAGTGGCAAACCCCGTCAGCGAAAGAAGCGCCAACAACCACTGAGGACCAATCTAACAATCAGACCTGGCCGAATGCGGGCGAAAAAAACTGGCAACAGTGGCAACAATCCGATGATGCCGCCGCAACCAAATCTGATGGTGAAAAGAAGTGGCCCAATAAAGACAACTGGTCAAAAGACTGGTCATCCAAAAAAGATTAAGTTGTAGGATAAAAAATGATTTCAGATACCTGGTACCTGTTTAAAAAATACATGATCATTTCAGCGCGCATGCCGCTGTGGTCATTGTTTGCATTGATCCAACCACTGATTTGGCTGTTCATTTTTGGCTCACTGTTTGGCCACTTTGCTCAGCTGCCTGGCTTTCCCGCCGAATCGTACATCGACTATTTCCTGCCAGGCGTATTGATCATGACGGTATTGTTCGGCTCGTCCTGGGCAGGCGTCAGCTTGTTGCGCGAAATCAGCGCCGGCACTGTCGACAAAATGCTTGCCTCGCCGGCCTCTCGCGCCTCCATCGTACTCAGTCGCGTACTGCACGCAGCGGTTCAAGTGGTTGTGCAGGCGTTAATCGTATTGATTGCTGCGTGGATGATGGGCGCCAGCACTACCTGGAATCCGCTTTACGTTTCACTGGTGATGATCATCGTGTTATTGATGGGCATCGCATTCGCCAGCATTTCCAATGGTCTGGCCATCATGCTGCAACGCGAAGAGCCACTGGTTGTTCTGGGCAACATCATGACACTGCCACTGATGTTTTTTTCCAGCGCCATGGTGCCCGAACAATACATGCCACAGTGGATACAATACATCGCGATTATCAATCCGATTGAATATGCGGTGGGTGCGATCCGCGCAATTTTTGTCGGTGAAGTTAATCTGGCTGCGTATGGCCAGGGTCTGGCGATTATGCTGGTGTTTGCCGCTGGCACATTGGCCTGGGCGATTTCTGCCTTCAAGGCATTGCGGGATTAATTCGTTAAATTCTCTGCCAGCCATACCAAAACAGGGGCCTTTCAGGTCCCTGTTTTGTCATCAAAACGCCATGTTCATCCCCAGCGTTCCAGACAACCGCTTATAATCCCCCAACGAAGTGCTTTGATAACTGGCAATCGCTTGTTCGGTTTCATCCTTGTCATTGTTATACAGCGTTGCAATCGGCATATCTGAGTCATTGCGGGTCACGCTAACGTTGGCAAATAAATTCACCCCTCGCGTCAACGCATAAAACAAACCGGCTTCACCACTCACAGTATAATTGTTACGCGTATCGAGCAGGCGACGTGTTTTCGCACCCGAATCAGGATTGACGTAACCAGTGTATGTCACATTCCCCCCCACGCTGCCGGATAAACCCGCCGCCAATGCACGCTGCAAATTCATACCCAAGGTATGACTGTTATACTCATAATCACGAGAATCATAAAACAAGGTTCTTACCGGCGTGTCAGTGATCTGATTTGTCTCTGGATCCCTGACCCGTGCTTCGTTAATCACTTGCTTGTTATGCACGTTACGGTAAACCGTCAGGTTGTAGCTAACAGTGACCTGCACATCTCCCAGCAGCAACTGCCCCATGTTAAATCCCATGGCAACCAATAATGATTCCAGCGGCACTCCGCCAAACGATTCAATGGTTCGCGCATTCAGCGTACTCTGCAACGAGGTAGGCACGCCATCCTCACCCTCATAACGCTTTGGCGTTAAACCGAACAACGCGGGCATCGCGACACGTTGCGCTCTGGCTAGACTCAGCGACTGGCTCTTACTGACAGTTGTTTCATTCATCAAGCCCTGTTGGTCTTGCCTCGAATAGACAATCGCATAACTGTCTCCAGGAATCCCCACCGTCCAACCCGCACTCAAATTGGAATTTAAATAATCGGACTGACTAAAATGATAAGTTGAATAGGTGGGACTCCACCCCAATCGAACCGCGTGAGTATCTGAAAATTTGTAATTAAAAAATAAGTTGAAAGCCAAATCTGAACGCAGTTCTTCCACTGGATTTTCGTCATTCATATTCAGATTATCGTCATACTGAAAGCTATAACTCATACTTTCAGAGAAACCATTGAGCCGCGACTCCACGTCGCTCAAACGCGCCTTGGCTTGACTAAGAACCACTTCAGTTGCGCCAGCAAATATAATCTTGCGATATTCCGTGGCTGCCATTTCATCCATACCCAACTGCTCATACGCCGTTCCTAACTGCAGGCGTATCCCTTGGTTTTCTGGTTGCAACTGCATCACCTTCTGGTACGACGCAACCGCATCACGGGCATTACCACGCGCAGATTGAATAATCCCCAAATAAATATAGGCCTCGGTATTGCCCGAATTTTCTTCCAACTCCTGGGCCAGCACATCCTCTGCCTCCAGCAATCGCTGTTCAGCCCATAATCCACGCGCCTTCGAGATAGGCCAGCGTTGCTTGGCAAATTTTGCTTCATTGGTATCCGGCGCAATCTGTATCACACGCTCATATTGCTCTGCGGCCTGCGAATACAAACCGCGCTGATCATAGATTTGCGCCAAGGTCATTCTCGCCGGCAATGCGTCCGGCATGTGTGTCAACACCGTTTCGAATTCACGTTGCGCCTCTTCCAGACGACCTTGTCGCATGAGAATAGTGCCTGCTTTAAAGGCCGCATCAACGTTTCCAGAAAAATATTCCAGCGCCTTTTGATATTCAGCCAATCCTTCCGCCACATTCCCAGAGCGCAGAGCTTCGTCAGCAATCTGGGTATGAATAAGATTCAGTCGCACCTTGGCCTGATCACGAAAACGCCCATCATCATTTTTGATAATGTATTCCAGTTGTTCCTTGGCTTCTTTATTCTTTTGCTGCATCCCCAGCGCATTAGCCAATTGCAGACGGGAAGTAAAATCTTTTTCGTTCTTTTTAACCAATATTGCAAACAATTGTTCGGCTTTTTCAGGCTTGCGAATTTGCATATACGCAATGCCCTTTTTCAAGATAGGTTCGGGATTGTCAGGAGCTATTTTCTGCACATCATCATAGGCTGCAATCGCTTCCTCGAAGCGCTGCTGTTCAAGATAGAAATTACCACTGACAATACCATAGCGAATCCGCGCATCTCGCGTTGACTCAGGTGATTTGTCTAAGACAACAACCTTCCAGTAATATTTTCTCGCCTGCTCAGGTTTCCCCGTTCGCTCATAGACACTGGCCAAACTCATATTAACCAGCACACTGTCCGGTTTATCTGCCAGCAGCTTCAAATAAGTTTGCTCTGCATCTTCCATGCGATTTAACTGCATATAGACCGAACCGATCATATACAGAATGGAGGCTTCATCTGGATACTCCAGCAACAAACCATTAAGTATCAGCAACGCCGCGTTATACTCACCACGTGACATCAAAGATTGCGCCGTCATAATCGCCAGATTTTTTTCCACCGCCTTCACGGCAGGATGCCGGGAACCACTATCCACTAACCGCTGATATTCTTTGATCGCCAAATCCGGGCGACCGGCACGCTCGTATACATTGCCCAAGCCAAGGCTATAAACCGCATTTTTGCTATCCAGGCTAACTGCCTTTTGGAAATTGGCAACAGAACTTGCCGCATCATTGCTGCGCAGATAAACATGACCTAATAAAAAATACGCTTCGGCTGTTTGCGAATCGTTTTGCAGCACCAACTCCAATGCCCGCTTTGCCTCAGCAATATTATTTTTTTGTAGAAATTCGCGCGCTTGTGCCAATAACTTCCCGCCCTTTTCATCCAATGCCATCGCTGGAGAGGACATCGCACTAAACACAAGTACAGTTAGCAACCAAAGCAAAGTAAATTTAATGACATTTGCGGCTTTCATACGTTAAAACGCCACGTTCATTTTACCGGTAACGCGCCAACCATCGAGCACAATATCCAGTCGATGCCTGCTCTCACCATCTGCGCCCAGCACATAAGCGGCTCCATCCGGCCCCTCCAATAGAGGTTTAGGCGGCCCCATTAAACGGTCACCCTGGTTAAAGTCGCTTCGAGCCTGCACTGTGCGAAAAACACCTCGATTAACTCCCTTGGCGTAGGCTGCCTCAAGACCGAACGAAAAACGACTGCCTATCATGCGTTCAAAACCCAGTCCAAGCTGCCCTAATAACAACCCTGTCGACTGTGTTTGATACACTGCAACACGTTTAAAACCTTTGGGTGGTCCACTCAGAAATTCAAGAACATGGGTTTCTTTATAATCCAAGTCAAAAAACTCGTGCAACGTAGCATTTACATAGAAATTGTTTTTTTGTTTGCGATCACGCAAGTAATGGCGCAACCCAAGAAAATATTGGGTATAGGAAAACTTGGCTCTGCGCTCATAGATGGCGTCATTATCCGCCACACCTTGCAACGTTAGAGTTGTCAGCACTGTGCCGGCAGAGCCAATCTCCCAAGCCGAGACACCAATTATAAAATCATTGCGCGTACCGAAATTTTTTCGAAACTCCAAGCCTGCTTCCGGCGCAATTCCAGGCTTGGGCAAATTATTTTCGATACGAAATGAAACGATGGAATATGCGCTTTCACCCTGAGCATCCTGCGGTAACTCGTCGCGCAATTCAGACTGACCTGCCAGTGGCGCAAAAAAGGCTTTGTTATAAATTACATCCAATTTTGGAACCGCAACGCCGGCGATGGGAGAAAAAATCCAGCCCTCCTCCCAAAGATCCGCCGCCTGTGCGTTTGCCGCCAAGGCAAGCAATAAACAACACGCCCTTATGCCACGCCACATCAGTCAGCCACTTTCTCCACAAATTTTGGCCGGAAGAAAGCAAACAACGCCGGCAATACCACGATGGCAACCAAACAGCTAATCACCATGTAGGCAGATACGAAATATCCCAATTTTACGTGCGGTGGAAAGTGTGAGAAAAACAGCACGGCAAAACCAGCGGCCACCACCGTCGCATTCAGCACAATTGTGCGGCCAGCGGTCCGCAACGTCTCGGCGGTCGCCTCGTCGTGGTTTTTCCCGCTTTTACGTTCCCGCCGATAGCGGAAAATATAGTGTATCGCGTAGTCCACACCCACACCGATGGCAATACCTGCAGCCAGCGCAGTAGACACATCCAGCGGAATTGCAAAAAATCCGCAAATACCGGCCACCAGCAATGTGCTCAATACAACCGGCATCACCACGAAAATGCCGGCGACCAACGACATCATAATCAATCCCGCGGCCAAAATAATTCCCAGTTTAGAAATAACAATGGAGTCGGTCTGGCTACCAATCAGCAGATGCCCCCACACGTACGAATTATTCGCCGACCCCGCATAATTTACGCGCACCCCCAATCCCTGGAAGTGTTGCTTCACAAACGCATCCACCGAGTCAACCACGAACTTCAAATCTTTTGTGTAATCTGTTTTGATGGCGATACTGATCAAGCCTTTTTTGAAGTTGTAATCTACCACTTCATCCAATTGCTCAGGGCGACCAGACAAGGCCAGCAAAAACATAAATTCAGCAATTTGCGCTTGGGTATCAGGCAATCTATTGTACTGCTGATCAGCGGAATGCAGATTCAGGTTCATGTTTTTGAGATAATCTACCACCGACAATGAACCGCCCACTTTTGGCAATGTTTCAGCGTATTTCTGCAATTCTTCCATCGCCTTTAACACATCAGGGCGTTTTAGCGTGTCACGTTCGTCCGCTTCGATAACCACATGAAGGAATGTAGTGCCATTGAACTTGTCATTCATCATTGCTGTTGCTTGACTGATTTCACTTTCTGCGCGGAAATCACTGAGCCAACTGGAGTTGACAAACAACTGACTTGCACCCACAGCAGCAGCAATAATCACCACCACCAATGATGCCATCACCAGTTTCGTGCGGGCGTTAATAAACACTCCCAAACGCACCAATAGCCATCCCAGACGACTGCTGTCTTCGTAGACACGTTGTGCTCGCTTCTTGGCGTAATAATTCGCTACATGCGGCTTAAGCAGGCTCAGCATTGCCGGAAGCAACGTCACCGTAATCAACCACGAGAACACAATACCCAAAATGGCAAATGCGGCAAAAACTTTGAACGGAGGCATTTCCGCAAACAGCAAAGCCAGGAAACCAATAGCGGTAGTCGCTGTCGTCGCAATTAGCGGCGCACCTAGATTATCCATGGTTTCAGCAACAATTTCTTTGCTGCTGCGATGAATATTGCGTGTGGCACTATCGTAGTATTGACTCATCAGATGCACCGAATCGCCAATTCCCACCGCCACAAGAATAACCGGCAGCATAGTCGAAATGGTGTACAAGGGCACATCCAGCAACACCATCAATCCGCCAGTCCAGATAATGGCAAAGCTCATCACCATCAGCGGCATCAGCACACCGCGAAAACTGCGGAATATCACCAACAACACCAGTGCCATGACAATAACGATCGCTGGAATCATGATTTTCATGTCATCCAGCGCGTAAATGCCTGAGGTCACTTCAATAACGGGACGACCTGCCAGATAAAAATGCTCGGTCTCTGGTGCCGGCTTGAACGCTGGAGCGGTCTCAGTTTCAGTCGAAGAATTGTCTGACTGATTGCCCGGCCACCACGGATTGGCGCCACCACCGGCATCACCGGCGGCATCCCACTGACCACCCGCACCGGCTTGCCATTGCGATTGTTGATCGGCCTGTTTTTGTTGCAATTGATCATTGGCAGCATCCGACGACTCGGCGGTCTTTTGCCATTTTTTCCAGTCGCCATCACCGCCGCCCCAAGATGCGGAATCCCAACCTGCGCTGGTTCCACCTTCCACCGCCAGGATGCCTTTAATCTGGAAGTAGGTCATGTAACGATTGACCATACCTTCTTTGAGCTTGGCGCGAATCATGGTTGCCTTGCCGTCAGCGGACACAATATTGCCCACAAACAGATCAGCGTTTTCCGTGACTCGTTTTTTCAGTGCAGCCATTTCTTCGTCATTTTTGGGCACATCTGGCATCAACGGTACACCGGCAATGGACTCATCGTCCCCGGTGAAATAAATCGCCGTGGCCATGGAAGCAATGTCCACATCGCGCTGTGCTGCCACCCCATCAAGGCCGCGTATTTTCTCCGCGATGCGCTTAACCCGTTCCAGTGTGTCCTGGTTGTAAATAGTGTCATCATTCACGATACCGATGATGATGTTGTCTTTAACACCAAATTCGTCATCGATTTTTTCGTCGTAAATAATCGCAGGATGACCTTTGGGCAAATACACCCTGGCGTCAGTCTCCCAACGCAATCCCTGACTCAATTGCATCAGCATGAAGGCGGTCACCGCCAGCATCACCAACACCACGGTCTTGGGAAACTTCACACCAATGGAGGATATCGCCTTAATCATTCACGACCCTTTCTGTCTGTTGCCCATGGGGCACTGTGATTAAAAACTGTATTTAAACTCGACGAATATTCGGTTGTTGTCTCTGAAATTGCCGAGAAATTGTGCTCGTTGTTCCAAGTCTATCAAACCACCTTCGGCAGTCGTATCTGCCGCACGACCAAACTGGGTACGTATTCCGGCAAAATAATCCACACCTGCCATAATCTGAAAATTGTTCGTCAGATTAAAGGTAAATTTTGGCTTCAAATACACTTCTTCGAAATTCCACAAGTAAATACCCAGCAGGGTAAAGACTGATGAATAACGCTGCATGGGCTTACGAATAAACAAATTAAACGTCGTATCAACTTCGTCGGTCAAAATGTAATTATTGTAATTTGTGATGATCCACTGGGCGATCGCAGGCGAAAAATCCGCTCCACCCCAGCTAAAGTCATATCCCAACGCCCAACGCCAGTGCGGTCGCTCTATCTCGCCATCGGCGTCCAGGAAACCATCGCCGTCTTGATCTTCATCCACCACGGCAAAATACTTGCCCGTGGCATACACGAGCTCCGCTTTGACGATATTACCACCGATTTCCTTGGTCAGCGTGCTGCCATACATCGCCATGCGCTTGTAAGTTGGCAAAATTGCCAGTTCAGTGGTGGGATCTGCGGTTTGCACATCCGCATCGGAAATGACACGAAAGGTGGTGGGATAGTCATCCCAAGTATAAAAATAACTTAGGGACACATCCGCGTCCCAAACATTGCCACTCCACCTCAGGCCATACTCCGCAAACTCCGGTCGGCCATTTTCTGGCAGGGTGGTTTTATCAAGCACCTGGAACAATTCCCACTCAGAGCCACCAGGCGCAGGTTTGTGGAAAGTGAGATCAGGAATATACAAAAATTGCAGCGCTCCCTGTTCGAGGTAATAATCCACCTTCAGCGTCCACAATGGGATTCGATAATCCAGCAATTCGGGCAAAATCAACTCACGAAAATCCATCGGGTTAATTTCATCAACCACACGAATCCCTTCTATCACCCCCCACACCACAAACTGGCGGCCAATGCGTACGTCCATGCTGGGCAAATATAGATCCAGGTAGAGTTCTCGCAGATCGGTAACATCAGAGTCTTTTTCGTGTTTGAGTGTTTCGATAAAGACCAGAGTTTCCTTTTCATCACGCCGGGTACGCGCAGCAATGGTTTCGTAATTAAAGAGGTCGTAGACGTGGTCGTAATAATACCAACCTGCGGCATACAATCGAGCAGAGCTCCCAAAATCGTACGCTAAATTCAGCGAAAATGTGTTGCGAATTTTGGTGAAGGTTCGTGGTTCGTCATAGCGGTAAGCCGTTTCGTTGCGCAAATAGCCACCCCAGGAAAATCCCGAAGTGGATTTTTCATCCAACGAGCCAGCAAGATCCGACTGCATCCCCTGATCCAGATCTTCCTGAGCCGTCGCCGGGACACTCCAGCCAGTCAGAACGATCAACAAGAGGGCGGCCAGACTTCGCGCTAAGCTTTTAATTGTTCCTTGCATGCACCACAAATTATCATCATGCCGTTATCCGGCGTGACGCCCATGACTACGTTATTCCCTGCCTGTAATACCTGCCCACAACAGTCACAAGCGTGAGAGCGATTCAGCTCCAGCGATTTCCAGCCAAGTACCGACGACAAACGAGTCTGCCTGTCAGCCGCACTGCATTTGATAGGATCAGCCATTTGCGCCAAGGCTTGACCCGGTTCGGCGAATGCGTCCTCCAGAACTTTGCGAATCAGTAGCGAAACTGGAATACCTAACTCGCTGGCACGCATCATGACCCGTTCCTTCAGCTCTTTGGGCACCCGTGCACCCAAAAAATCTTCCTTGCGTTTGGAAGCTCGTTGCGCCGCGTTACTGCGCATGCGTTCAGCTTCCTGGGCTGCAATTTCTGCCATCTTATGCATAATACTGCCTCCTACCTCGGATTAGCGGTCGCCGGCCACGTACACAATTGCACTCGATTGTTTAACAGCGTTTTATCAGTCCAGAAAAAACCTTGGTTTTCAACTAACTAAAACCAATTCAAACAATCCAAAGGAACAACAAAAATACGAATTTCGAGTGAATCAGCGCACCTCGCATCCATGCCACTCCCAGCCCTGGAATCCATCCATAATGGCTATATCGGCCCCAACTACCCCTTTTTAACTACGGAAGCACTACTACGGCATAAGAATCAGAAGTTTAAAGCAATACATTCAAGCGCGCACCACTTTGCGCGCCATTCAACCCGGACTGATCAAATACAAAAAGGCCCAGTATCAACTGGGCCTTTTTTCGTGCTTAAAAACAGCAAAGCAACCTAGATTTCAGAATCAATCACCAGTGTTATGCTTGCCTTGTCACCCACGGTGATTTCACCGCTCAGACCTTGCTTGTCACCTGGCTGCGGCATCGCGTTGCCGGTTTTGGAAACTCGCGCACCGACAATCACCTTGTCCACACTGGACAGGGTCATGTTGGGGTTCATGGCCATCGCGTCACTCAGCTCAAAGCTCATCGGCAAATCTTTCACTTGGGCACGAACAATCGCCAACGGCATCCGTGGACCATCAACCGCACGGGCAAATACGAACACTGTATCCTCAGGGCTCACCTTGCCTGCCAGCTTGCTGCTCAAACTGACCTTGCCTTTGATAACAGCTCCTGGACCGGCATTCGCCGCCGGTGCCGCACTGCCCTGCTGTGCCATCGCCGGACCTGCGCCCATCATGGGCCCACCAACCATAGGTGCCGCCATCGGCGCCATACCCAGATTGGAGCGAACTTCATTAATGTTCGCCAAAATCTGCGTGTGATCCTGACTGCCAGGCTGCAGCACGTTGAGCAAGCGCGTCCAGTACTCCAGCGCACCTTTAAAATCGGAATTCTGGTACGACGCTGTTCCCATCAACCACAACGACTGCCCATGGAATGGATCCAATTGCAGCGCCTGTTTCAACAGCGCAACCGACTCGGGAGTCAACGTACGATCGCTCGCCATCGCAATGGCGTCAGCATAAGTTGCCAACACGTCAGGGCTATTGCTTCCACCCAGCTCCACCGCTCGCTTAAAGGCTTCAACGGCTTCGTCAAAACGACGCATGTACTGATAGGTGCGCGCCAGCATGTACCAGCCCTCACCATCGTCAGGCTGAGCTTTTAAACGTTCGTGCAACTGCTCAACCAGTGCTTCAATATTGACCTCATTGTGCTCGGCGGCAGCTACTTGTGGTGTAGCGGACGACGGATCCAGTCCGGCCTCACCAGCGCCCCAGCTCATGTACAACGAAACGCCCACTACCGGCACCGCCAGAGCGATCACGCCAGCCGCAATATTGGCAAGCTTTGCGGAGGCTTTCGCCTGGTGCTGCGCATTTTTCTCCAGCATGCCCACGTCGGCCAACATATTCTTTTCGATGTCCTGCTTGGCTTTCTCGTATTGATCCTGACTGATCGTGCCAATCTTCAGATCATTTTCCAGTTCGGTAAACTGGTCACGATAGACCTCCAAGGTCAGTGCGCGCTGATCCACGCCCACTGGCACTTCATCCTCACCTTTTCCCTTGCGCAACAAAGGCGGCAACACAAACACCAGAGCCAATACCACAAACAAGGCGGCCCAAAACCAAAACATAGCCATTTTTATTTATCCCCAGCTTGTTCGCGCAACAGATCCTGTACGCGTTTCTCGTCTTGTTCACTCAGCGGCGAATCGTCAATCAGCTGACGACGCTTACGAATCGTAACCACCAGTACAACTACACCCACGATCAGCAAAATAAATGGCCCGACCCAAACAAAAAATGTCTGCGCATCAAAACGTGGACGGTACAGTACGAACTCGCCATATCGGGAAACCAGATATTCAACGACTTCTTCATCTGACTTTCCCTTTTCTATTTGAATACGAATCTGACGCTTCAAATCATCCGCCAAGCCAGCCTTGGAATCGTAAATGGTTTGATTCTGACATTTCAGGCAACGCAGCTCTTTGGTTAATTCATCCATTCGCGCCTGCAGCACGGGATCCATATCCGACAACGGCGCAGCTTCCTGCGCGCTCACAGGTAACGCCAGCGCCAGCAACAATAGGCATACAATACGGCTCAACGCTTTCATCCGCGAAGCTCCTTAATTTTGGGCAGGAGAATTTCATTCCAGTCCTGACGGGAAACGGGGCCGACGTGCTTGTAACGAATCACGCCTTCTTTGTCGATCAGGAACGTTTCCGGCACACCGTATACACCGTAATCAATGCCCACATCGCCACTGTAGTCCCAGGCAATCGACTTGTACGGATTGCCCAACTGCTGCAGCCAACCCAGACCATCATTGCGCTCATCTTTGTAATTCAATCCCACCATCACAACGTCGCCGCGACGTGAAATTTCCATGAACAGAGGATGTTCGGAGCGGCAGGCTTCACACCAGGAAGCCCACACGTTTAGCATCCATACTTGCCCTTTCATCTGCTCAGGCGAAAAAGTCGCCTCGCTGTTGAGCAACTCAGGAACCTCAAACATCGGCGCAGGCTTATCCACCAGCACCGATGGCAGGCGGCCAGGATCTTTGCCCAGACCGATAAAGAAAAACACAACCAGGACAGCGAAAATGCCCAGAGGAATTAAAAAACGCAACATCAGGAATTAGCCTCCGTCGCCTGACCAACCACATCTTTGGATTGTTTAGTCGTTTTTTCACTGCGACGCGCAGCCAGACGGTAACGGCGATCAGTCACCGCCAGCACGCCAGCAATCGACATCAGCAATGCGCCGCCCCAAATCCAGTTCACGAACGGTTTGTAGTAAACGCGAACACTCCAAGCACCACCGGATACAGGCTCACCCAAGGACACGTACAAATCACCGAAGAATCCCGAATCAATCGCCGCTTCTGTCATCACCATGGTGGTTACGTTGTAAAAGCGTTTTTCCGGATGCAGAACTTCAATCTCACGTTCGTCCTGGAAAACGGTTACCACACCTTGGTCCGCTTCGTAGTTAGGCCCCTGGACATGACGGGTACCATCGAAACGGAAGGTGTAGCCATGTACTTCCACCGTATCACCGATGTTCATGCGCACATCTTTCTGCGATTCGTAATTGGTCACCAACGTAACGCCCAGCACCATCACGGCAACACCAAAATGCGCCAGCTGCATCGCGTAATAACTGCGGGAGAAACTACCCTCGCCCTTGCCCGCACGCTCTTCGCGTGTACGCCAGCGATGCATGATACTGCTGATGATCGACACCACGATCCACATAGCGACAAAACTGCCAAGCGCAGCCTTGAAGGTCAACTCACCCATGGCCAACGGCACCAATATCCCCAGGATCAGTGCAATACCCAAGGCGTATTTCAAGCGAGTAACGGTGTCTGGCAGGCTGCCCTGTTTCCAGCGAACAATCGGCCCAATCGCCACCATAAACAGCAACGGCATGATCAGGATGACAAACACCATATTGAAAGACGGAGGACCCACCGAGATCTTACCCAGCTCCAGCGAGTCCCAAATCAGCGGCGCCAGCGTACCGATCAGTACCGCAGCCATCGCCACCACCAGCAATACGTTGTTCACCAGCAGCATCGACTCGCGCGAGTACATGCCAAACCGTCCGCCCAAACCTACTGCAGGCGCACGCCATGCGTAGAGCACCAACGACAAACCGATGACAACCACCAGGAAAATCAAAATTGCGGTACCACGTGCAGGATCCGAAGCGAAGGCGTGTACTGAGGTCAACACCCCGGAACGCACCAGGAAGGTACCCAGCAGACTTAACGAAAACGCCAAGATTGCCAGCAGAACCGTCCAGTTCTTGAAACTGCCGCGCTTTTCGGTCACCGCCAGCGAATGCACCAGCGCTGTTCCCACCAGCCAAGGCATGAAGGAGGCATTTTCAACAGGGTCCCAGAACCACCAGCCACCCCAGCCCAACTCGTAGTACGCCCACCAGCTACCCAGCGCAATACCCAGGGTCAGAAACACCCAGGCGATAATGGTCCACGGACGCGACCAACGCGCCCAGGCCGCATCCATCTTGCCCGACAGCAAGGCAGCGACTGCAAACGCAAACGCCACAGAGAAACCCACATAGCCCATGTACAGCAATGGAGGATGGATTATCAAACCAGGATCCTGCAGCAGCGGATTCAGATCCTTGCCATCCAGTGCCGGTGGCAACAAACGATCAAACGGATTGGAGGTAATCATCGTGAACAGATAAAAACCAAAGCCAACAAATGCCAGCACACCCAGAACTCGCGCCACCATGTCCAACGGCAGATTGCGGCTAAAAATCGCCACCGCCAATCCCCAGCCCGTCAGCATCAGCATCCACAACAACAGCGATCCTTCGTGCCCCCCCCAAACACCGGCGATTTTGTAAATCATCGGCAGCATGGAATTGGAATGACCAGCGGTATACGTCACCGAGTAATCATTCGTCACAAAGGTGTAGGTCAAACACAGAAAGGCAATGCTGATAAAGACAAATTGTCCCGCTGCAGCTGGACGCGCCACGCGCATCAATGCCTGATTGCCGGTATGCGCCCCCCACAATGGCAAGGCAAATTGCACTGCGGCAATCAGCATCGCCATGATCACGGCGAAATGACCTAACTCAGGTACCATGAAAGTTCTCCCCCAAAGAAACTCAGAAAATATTAGATGCCGTCAGCAGGCTTTGCAGCGGCTGCAGCTTCGGCTTTTTTGGCTTTTTCCAGCGCGTCAGCAACTTCTGGCGGCATGTAGTTTTCATCATGCTTGGCCAAAACTTCGGACGCAGCGAATCTGTTCCCGGACATACGGCCCTGAGCAACCACGCCCTGACCTTCACGGAACAGATCCGGCAAAATACCGGTGTAGGTTACCGCAACGGTTTGCGCACCATCGGTAACATTAAAATGCACGGTCAGACCATCGTCTTCACGCTGTAACGATCCTTCTTCCACCAAACCGCCCAAACGGAAATCGCGATCCAACGGCGCTTTGCTGGCGTGCACGTCACTGGGACTGAAGAAAAACACCATGTTGCTGTTAAATGCATTGAACAGCAACGTGGCCACAATAGCGATGGCCGCCAAACCACCGCCAATCAAAAACATGCGCTTATGTCTCGTTTTCATGAATACTACTCTCTACTCATTCGGGAAATGCGCGTCAAACGCTGCACCAGAGTACGCTTGGTCCGCACCAGCAAAATAACTTCTATCGCCATAAACAAAAAAGTCACGCCGTAAGAACCCCAAACATACCAAGCATAACCATTCATGGCCCAAAATTCGGAAAAGCTGCCCCAGTTCATTTTCTGGCCTCCATCATTTCCAGCACCCAGGCCGCGTGACGCTCTCGCTCCAATATGACCACCCTGACACGATAAAGTGCCATGGCGATTGCGTATGCCCAAAACGCAAACGTCATTACAATCATGGCGGTAAACATACTGCTTTCCATCGTTGGCGCATTCGTCACCGTCACCGAGGCACCCTGATGCAAGGTATTCCACCAGCGCACAGAAAAATAAATGATGGGCACATTAATCACGCCCACCAAAGCCAACAGGCCACTGGCACGCGCTGCGCGTTGTGGATCATCTATCGCTGCCTGTAGCGCCATATATCCCAGGTACAAAAACAGCAATATCAATTCAGAGGTCAGGCGCGCATCCCAAACCCAGTAGGTTCCCCACGTGGGTTTGCCCCACAACGCCCCGGTCCAGAGCGCCAAAAAGGTAAACAGTGCTCCTGTTGGTGCCAGGGCCGACGCCATCATGTGCGACAAGCGGGTGTTCCAGATCAAACCAATTGCAGCGTAGCCACACATCACCAGATAAATCAGCATCGACATCCAGGCGGCAGGCACATGAATGAACATGATGCGATAACTCTCGCCCTGCTGATAATCGGTTGGCGCGACAAAAAAGCCGAAATACAAACCGACTACCGTCAAAATTGCTGCGGTTGCCGCAAACCAGGGAATCATTTTACCCGCCACCGGGTAAAACACCTTGGGTGACGAATACTGCCACCAAAACGACCAAGAAAAAATCTGCATATCAGTCCAACGAAATCCTTAACGCTGCCGCGGCACCAAACGGCGCCAACAGCACAGCCAACACCAAAAATGCACCCAACAGCGAAACGTGAGCCTCAAATCCCAGTCCGGCACGAGCTGATTCAACTGCACCCGCACCAAAAATCAGAATCGGAATATACAGCGGCAACACCAGCAAAGACAACAACACCCCACCGCCTCGCACCCCAAGCGTCAGGCCAGCACCCACGGCACCAACCAAACTCAGCACAGGCGTTCCCAACGCCAGGGTCAGCATCAAAATCAGGATGTTTTCCGTGCTCAACCCCAACTGCATTCCCAAAACGGGCGAAATCAGCACCAATGGCAAACCACTGACCAACCAATGCGCCGCAACCTTGCTCAACACCACCATGTACATCGGTTGCGCGGAAAGCAGCATCTGCTCCAAACTGCCGTCGGCGTAGTCATCAGCAAACAGTCGGTTCAACGACAACATCGACGCCAACAACGCCGCTACCCACAACACGCCCGGCGCAATCTCTTCCAGGGTTTGCAGTTCGGGCCCCACCCCCAGCGGAAACAGACTGACCACGATGACGAAAAAGAACAATGTCGTCAGCACTTCGGATTTGCGGCGCATCGCCAGGGTCAGATCTCGCCACAACAGCCATCGTAATGCGGTAATCACTGCAGAATCCCCCGGCGATTTTCCAACACCAATTGGCGCATACGTCCTTGTGGCAAACTGAACGCCTGATGCGTTGTCAGCACAATCATGCCACCACTGGCCAAATGGCGCCCAAGCACGGCTTCCAACTGGGCCACGGCTTTGACATCCAATGCAGTAAAGGGTTCGTCTAAAATCCACAACTTGGCGCGACTAACCAATAATCGCGCCAAGGCAACCCGACGCTGCTGTCCTTGCGACAACACTTTCGTGGGTAGATCTTCGCGGCCACGCAGGCCAATTTCATCCAACGCCCGCCAGGCATCATCGTCTGCCAGCGCCTGGTTGGACATTGCGCAGGAAATGCGCAGATTTTCCACGGCAGTCAACTCGGCCTTAATACCCAGTTGATGCCCCAGATACAGCAATTCGCTGTTGAATTCTTCTTTTTGCTTACGAATATTTTGGCCGCGCCAGCGCACTTCACCCATCGCCGGCGCCACCAGACCGCACATCATGCGGATCAGCGACGTTTTGCCCGCACCATTGGGACCGACCACATGGACCAGCTCACCGTCCTGCACAGAGAAACTCAATTCTTCGAACAAAATACGATCGCCGCGTACACAGCTGAGATTCGCGGTTTCTAACATGATGAATAGCCCGGAAGTCCTGCGAAGATGTTTGTTGTTATTGTTAAACGCAAAATTAAGCCAGCATTCTAGCACTATTAAAAGCCACGAAACTAGGTTTTTGGCCCGAATAGCGCTGTCACAAAAAAGCCGGCTTTTCGCCGGCTTTTTTATCAATAAATCATACGGTTAATGACAAGTCGTGCAGTCCGCCTTAGTCCAGGCACCACTGGCGCGATAGGTTGCCACCCGCAGGCGGGAAACCGCCGGATCAAAATAGGTCGATTCAAAACCACCCGCCAGATCGTTCTTATCCGCCAGCATGCCTTTTTTCTTCCAGCCATGAGTCAAACGCACATGGCAATCCTGACAGACCACTTGCTTGGCAGTCGCGGCACCAGCAGGACCATCTTCCTTGACATTGGGATTAGTTTGCATGTGCCCCAAGTGTAAGTTGTTATCGCTAAAACCTGACAAGGGAGTCGTACAGCCCACGCAACTAAAGCCGCTCTGCTCCACTCCGGTACCACCTTGGCCATATTCATTGAATTTGTGACAGCTAAAGCACAAATCATTTTCACTGCCCAGCTTGCCTGTGTTTGAGTTCCAGGGACCTGCAAGCACCTTCGGCACATTGGAACCGTGCGGCCCCTTAGGACCAGTGACATCATTATTGGTATGGCAATCCGAACAGTACATTGTCTGCGTACCCACCGCAGTATTAAACGGCGCCACAAATGTCTCCGCTGCCGCACCGCCCGTGGTCACACTTCGATTAGTCCCAACCATCACTGGATGCCAGCTCAGGTGGTTGCCACCCGGCTCGCCCGCTTCCGAAATATCAGCATTGAATTCCATCGCCGTATTGCTCACATTAGCAGCAGGGGTGTTAGCATAGCTGGAATGACACTTCATGCACACCTGGTACTCACGTGTGGTGTATGACTCGATGACATCAGTGCCTGGCGACGCCCCAGGGTCACCTTTCTTGAACGCGTAGGTCAACGTACCATTTGATGGATCAAACGAAGCGGACGTCGTTGGCGTTAGCGTCGTTGGTTCAACGCCGGTTACACCACGCAACGCACCGGAGGCGATATTGTTATGCGCCACACCCGCAGTGTGAACGTGCTTGCCTTTGCCGGGGGCCGGCGTGGTCGGACTTGATGTCACGGTGGCATTGGAAATCATGCGGTGCGGATGGTGACAATCCGAACACTGCGTATTGTGACCTGAACCCAAGTTGAGCGAAGGCACCGCATTCGGATCTGCATCTTCGGTCAAATCCGCCGTAAGCACATTATGCACTTTCGATACGATTACTGGTCTATGGTTGGCTGCCTTGCCATCCACCGCTTCGATATCCGCCACTGCGGTCACATCTGTCAGCACCTGATCCGCATTGGCCAGCGAGGTATGACATTGATAACAACTGTCATCCACCGACGGATTGCCGCCTGCCTGTTTGGGGGTATTGATATCATCGGTGCCTTCACGCAATAACCGTTCAGCACCGGGAACCGTGTGCGCATCATGGCAGCTTAAACAACTGGCCTGCCAGACTTGAATATTTTTTGGAAATTCGCGTGTCGCTGCTGCTGCGTCAGCATAAGTCTCGTCCGCCACCTGAGCATGAGCATGGGTAGAATTTTCCCAGCCCGCTTTTTTGTGACACGCCAAACAGCCAATATCCGTCGCCACATTGAACGCGGCGCCACTGGGTTGGGTTGTTTTCTGGAAGCGATTCAAGCGCAGAAACTTGATATTGGTACCTTCTTCGCCATTGGTGCCACGTACATGCGGATCGTGACAGGAAGTACACTCCAGGCTGCCATTCTCCAACGGCACCGCCATGCGGTTTTTGGTGGCAGCAGCCCCTGCCGCACTACGACCAAGACGGGAATCAATATACGTCGTTGATGCCGGATCGATCAGCTCACCATCAGAGGTTGCCAACAACGTGTTGTAGCCAAAGGCTATCGGGTGATCATTACTCAAATCAGTGCTCAGATTGGAGTTATAACCTGTGCCAGTATTGACCA
>Ga0224510_10000108_pt1:70000-71121 | contig 71121 bp, 68 predicted proteins | sample SF_May12_sed_USG_FD_170161 | JGI IMG/M metagenome (GOLD analysis project Ga0224510, IMG submission 170161) | Sediment microbial communities from San Francisco Bay, California, United States - SF_May12_sed_USGS_4_1 | ecosystem: Environmental > Aquatic > Marine > Sediment | place... | reverse complement strand
GCCTGTTATCCCTAGAGTAACTTTTATCCGTTGAGTGACGGCCTTTCCACTCAGTACCGTCAGATCACTAAGACCGACTTTCGTCCCTGCTCGACTTGTAGGTCTCACAGTCAAGCTTCCTTATGCCTTTACACTCTAGATACGATTTCTACCCGTTCAGAGGAAACCTTTGTACGCCTCCGTTACCGTTTAGGAGGCGACCGCCCCAGTCAAACTGCCCGCCTGAAACTGTCCTTTGACCAGATAATGATTCAAAGTTAGAAATCTAACATTACAAGAGTGGTATCTCACTGATGGCTCCAATAATCCCGCAAGATTATAATCAACGCCTCCCACCTATACTGCGCGAATAAAGTCCAATTTCAATTTCAAGTTACAGTAAAGCTTCATAGGGTCTTTCTGTCCTGGTGCAGGTAGTCCGCATCTTCACAGACAAGTCTATTTCACCGAGCCCCTCTCCGAGACAGTATCCAAATCATTACGCCTTTCGTGCGGGTCGGAACTTACCCGACAAGGAATTTCGCTACCTTAGGACCGTTATAGTTACGGCCGCCGTTCACCAGGGCTTCAGTTACCAGCTTCGCTATTGCTAACCGACTTCTTTAACCTTCTGGCACTGGGCAGGCGTCAGCCCCCATACATCGTCTTACGACTTAGCGGAGACCTGTGTTTTTGATAAACAGTTGCTTGGATCTTGTTATTGCAACCTTATAGAATAAGGTACTCCTTCTCCCGAAGTTACGGAGTTATTTTGCCGAGTTCCTTAGAGAGAGTTATCTCGCGCCCCTTAGTATACTCTACCTACCCACCTGTGTCGGTTATGGTACAGGCATTTTTTATTTATGACAGTGCAAGCTTTTCTTGGAAGTATGACATACACTACTTCGACGCCTTAGCGTCTCGTATTCACGTCTTAACTCAAAGCGTTTTCTCCGCTTCTCAACATCTCGAACGTTTAAACCGGTATAACCAATATCCGGCTAGCTTAGCCTTCTCCGTCCCTCGATATCAATAAAAAATGGTACGGGAATATTAACCCGTTGTCCATCGACTACGCTTTTCAGCCTCGCCTTAGGTCCTGACTTACCCTCCGCGGACGAGCCTTCCGGAGGAAACCTTGG
>Ga0224510_10000108_pt1:62500-65000 | contig 71121 bp, 68 predicted proteins | sample SF_May12_sed_USG_FD_170161 | JGI IMG/M metagenome (GOLD analysis project Ga0224510, IMG submission 170161) | Sediment microbial communities from San Francisco Bay, California, United States - SF_May12_sed_USGS_4_1 | ecosystem: Environmental > Aquatic > Marine > Sediment | place... | reverse complement strand
CATAATGTTAAAAGAACAGGAGCTGTTGATAGATATTTTTGAAAATCGTTCATATTAATAAATCAAATTAGCTTAAATGGTTAATGAATTTAACGTGGTGATACAGTTATTTCTTCGCTAACTGCCACTAAATCATTACTGATTAATTCTTGCCATGCTGAAATCGGCCAAATATAACCAGTTGTCATTATTTTTAATGCTAAAGGAACATTAATAATAATTTCACTTTCACTTGGATTTGGACTTGTGCTTACTGCACGTAAATATTTACGTCCAACCCATCCAATCCAACCAGAAATATAAATAAAACCAAATCCTGGTAATATAAATTCTGCCGCATGACTCCATCTTCCATCCGCAACTAAATGAGGTAAACCATCAGTACCACATAAAAGTTCCGAACGAGAATATTTATCAAACCGAGCTTTTGTACGTTCAACTTGTTGTTTTAAGGCTAAAGCCGGTGGAGAATCTGCTTCATATTGACTTGCTCGTTGCTCTAATTTTTTTACACTTGCATTTAAACGTTTAGTAAACGCAGGAGATTCACTACATTTTGTTAAACCACCAATATCAGCTAATGCTTGATTTGGCGTTAAAGCAATTAAAACGGCGAACAATAAAGTTAATAAATTGACACGTTTCATTAAAAATCAAAGAAATTAAAAATATATAATTTAGTAAAAAATTTCAGAAAAATTAAAATTACTACTATACATGATAATTTAGTTTTAAATAAAAAAACATTTTTGTTTAAAACTAAATTAATCTCAGTTTACATAAAAAATTAAGAACAAACAATAATTTAAGTGGATACAATTAAAAAGTCGAAATAATATATTTATTTATTAAACTTGATTAACAAAAATAAAATTTTACTATTCTAAATTTAGAATAGTAAAATTTTATTTTCATATTTTATCTATTATTCAAGGTCACGGCGATTAGGATTTCGTGAAGGATCACTTGAAAGGAAACCAAAAATAAATAAAGAAACAAAAAAGATAACTGTTGTGTAAACTAAAATTTTTAAAGTTAACATTTAATTTTTCCTAAGAACTGTTTTTAATAATATTAATTATACTAAAATATAATAATTATGACTTATTTAATTGAAGAAAAAATCTTAATTATTAATTTATTAACCAAACTTTCTTGACTTTATAAGTAATGGGTAAACTTTAAAAGCAGAAATTTCAACTTGTTTGTTTATTGAACTTAAACCATAATCAGTATCAATATTTCTAATTGATATATAACCTTCAACTATAATATAATCATTTAGTTGATAATAATTTGAAATATCGTAACTAAGTTTTCCCCAAACTGAAAGTTGAACGATCAATTTAATATTAGTTTTTCGGATTTGTGAAAGTTGAACAGTTAACTCTGTAAGTGCAGTTCCATCTGCAAAAAAACTTTGTTCTGAATTTTTAATAATTTTTGCTGTAAAAATAACGTAATTCATATATTCTATATGAATATTAAATTATTAGATTTTTTTGTTTTTGAATATCTTCAAAATTAATATCTCTTAAACGTTTTAACAAACGAATAAAGTATTCTAAGAAGTAATCATCTAATTGAGTAATTTCAGTTATTTCAACTTTAAAAGTTTTATATAAATCAAATGTTGATTTTGAAAAATCATTTTCAACATTTAAAATTTCTACAAATGCTAAACGGTCGCTTATATTTTGTCCCCATTCAAAAAAGCCTAAAAATTGAGTGACTAATTTTAAAAAGAAAAGAGGGATTTGATTAACTTTAGCAGATTGGCCTGCAAGTTGTTCACATAAACTTATAATTTCTGATGAAACCCAACCCTTTGGTCCACCTAAAAAGAAGGTTTTATTTTCAGTTTCAGGAAGTTGTAACGATTTTAAACAAAATTTAGCAATATCTTGAGTATCCATATATGATACACATGTATTTTCATTTGTCACCCAGATTGGTAAATTTTCTAAAATTGGAATCGCATATTGTTCAATTAAACCTTGATAAAAACCTGTTAAACGAAAAATTGTATAAGGAATTTTTGATTCTTTTAATTTAATTTCAATTCCTTGTTTCATTTTCATTAATGGGATATTCGAAAATTGTTCTAAATTTTGTGTAGAACAAAATACAAAGCGTTTAACTTTTGCTGCTTTTGCTGCTTCAATTAAAGCCAATTTTCCATTCCAATCCACAGTTTTTACTATATCTAAATCTGAGGGACGACTTGTCGAAGCATCAATAACTGCAGTAATTCCTTGAAAACAGGGAGGAATTGTTTCAGGTATACTTAAATCACCATAAATTAACTCAGCGCCCCATTCTTTTAAAAAGTTAGCTTTCCGAAAATTTCTAACTAAACATCTTACTGGATAACCTTTAGTTAACGCCTGTAAAACAATTTGACGTCCTAAAGTACCAGTTCCTCCAACAATCAATAAACTCATATTTATATTTTAAACAATTTATAGTTTGCAATTAAAAAGTTTAATTTTTTAATCAA
>Ga0224510_10000108_pt1:22500-37500 | contig 71121 bp, 68 predicted proteins | sample SF_May12_sed_USG_FD_170161 | JGI IMG/M metagenome (GOLD analysis project Ga0224510, IMG submission 170161) | Sediment microbial communities from San Francisco Bay, California, United States - SF_May12_sed_USGS_4_1 | ecosystem: Environmental > Aquatic > Marine > Sediment | place... | reverse complement strand
GTTCGAGATTTAACTGATTTTAATAAACTTAATAGCTTTAATTTTTTAAAATCCAATATTGAACCAAAAATTAATATAGTTGTCAAAAAAAATAAACTACGATCAAATCTTTATTTTACTAATAGTTTTAAAGAACTTATTAAATTTAAATATAATTTTACGAAAAAAGAAAGAGATAAAAAAAACAAGCAAAGTCAAGCAACAATATTTAAAAACAAAACTAAATATTTAAAAACAAAATCGAAAATTATTCAGTATAAAGATGACCATTTAATAAAAGATATTTATAAAAAAAAATATGAAGAAAAAGAATTATATACTGCAACTTTAATACCTGAATATGGATCATGGATTCGATTTGGTTTTCAAAAAAATACAAAAATCAATATTTCCAAATACCCAATAAAAAATCAAGAAGATGAAATTATTATTCAACTTGATAAACTTACACAAAAACCAGTTATTCATTTATTAAAAGAAATGGGAGTAACAGATTTAGAAATATGTAAAAATTTACAAAATTCTGAATTTTTTTATTTTAATAAACCTCTTTTAACGACTTCAATTTATCAACCAAATAGACTACTACGTTTTAATTTAAATAAACATTACTATAAAAATATTTCTGAATTTTCTCGTATTTTTGATCCATCTTATTATCGATTAGGAAAAATAGGGCGTTCTAAATTAAATAATAGGTTAGATTTAAAACTTTCTAAACGAATTACAACGATTACATATGAAGATATTTTTGCAATTATTGATCAATTAATAATATTATCAACATCTAAACGAATTAGTGATGACATTGATCATTTAAAAAATCGTCGAGTTCGTTCTGTTGGGGAATTATTACAAAATTTATTTCGTATTGGGTTTCAAAGATTATTAAGAAAATTACGAAGTCAAACAAATAAAACATATTCGAGTCAATTATCCAGTTTTAATATTGTTGGAGCAACCATTCGCGAATTTTTTGGATCAAGTCAATTATCCCAATATATGGATCAAACTAATCCATTATCTTCATTAACACATAGACGACGTATTAGTGGATTAGGACCTGGAGGATTTGATCGAGATCGGATTAGTTTTGCTGTTCGTGATATTCATCCAAGTCATTATGGAAGAATTTGTCCAATTGAAACACCTGAAGGACAAAATGTCGGCTTAATTGCTTCATTAACAACATGTGCACGAGTAAATGAATCAGGTTTTTTAGAAACTCCTTTTTGGCGAGTTATAAATGGAAAAGTAATTAAAACTGGAAATCCTATTTATTTAACGGCCGATATCGAAGATTTTTATAAAATTGCACCTGCTGATATTTCAACTAACGAAGAAAACTACTTAACAAAAAATTTAATTCCTGTTCGTTATAAACAAGATTTTTTAACTGTTACTCCTTCTGAAGTTGATTTTATTGCAGTTTCAACAATTCAAGTTGTTTCAGTAGCCGCATCTCTGATACCATTTTTTGAACATGATGATGCCAATAGAGCATTAATGGGATCTAATATGCAAAGACAATCTGTTCCATTACTATTACCCCAAAAACCAATTGTCGGAACAGGTTTAGAAAATCAAATTGCATTAGACTCAGGTATGACAATAAATGCACAAAGAGCAGGAATTGTTGAGTCTGTTACGGCCGACAAAATTATTATTGTGGAAGATTCAGGTCGTCCATATAAATATGATTTACAAAAATATCAACGATCAAATCAAGAAACATGTATTAATCATAGACCAATTGTTTGGGAAGGTGAAAAAGTTAGATCTGGTCAAATGTTAACAGATGGTCCAGGCATAACAAACAGTGAATTATCTTTAGGTCAAAATGTATTAGTAGCTTATATGCCATGGCAAGGATATAATTTTGAAGATGCAATTTTAATAAATGAAAGACTAGTATATGAAGATATTTTTACTTCAATTCATATAGAACGTTATGAAATTGAGATTGATCGAACAGCTGAAATCTCAGAACAGACCACTAATAATATTCCTAATTTAAATATTTCAGAAGTTCAAAATTTAAATGAAGATGGAATAGTTACAATTGGAACATTCGTCAAACCAGGTGATATTTTAGTAGGAAAAATTATTCCTAAAGATGACTCAGAACAGTTACCAGAATCGAAATTACTTAGAGCAATTTTTGGAGCAAAAGCAAAAGGAGTACGTGATACTTCTTTTCGAATGCCAGAAGGTGAATATGGCAGGGTTATTGAAACTTTAACATTTAATCGTAGAACAAAATTAGCTTATAAATTTGAAAAAATTCAAATATTTATTGCGCAAATAAGAAAAATTCAAGTAGGAGATAAGATTGCAGGTCGACATGGAAATAAAGGTATTATTTCACGTATTTTACCACGACAAGATATGCCATTTCTTCCAGATGGAACACCTATTGATATTATTTTAAATCCGTTAGGTGTTCCATCAAGAATGAATGTTGGTCAATTATATGAATGTTTATTAGGATTAGCGGGTGATAAATTAAATCGTCGTTTTAAAATTTTACCTTTTGATGAAATGTATGGATCTGAAGTTTCTAGAATTTTAATTAATAAAAAGTTAAGACAAGCATCAATTGAAAATGATGAAGCATGGCTATTCAACCCTTATTCGCCTGGAAAAATGGTACTTCTTGATGGTAGAACAGGTAAAGAATTTGATAATCCTATTACTGTGGGTAATGCTTATATGTTAAAGTTAATTCATTTAGTTGATGATAAAATGCATTCGCGAGCTACCGGTCCATACTCATTAGTAACTCAACAACCTTTGGGTGGAAAAGCTCAACATGGAGGTCAAAGATTTGGTGAAATGGAAGTGTGGGCACTTGAAGGATTTGGTGCGTCCTTCACTCTAAAAGAGCTTTTAACAATTAAATCTGATGATATGCAAGGAAGAAATGAAACTTTAAATGCAATAATTAAAGGACAACCAATTCCAACATCTGGTGTACCAGAATCATTTAAGGTTTTAGTTCAAGAATTACGGTCTATAGGATTAGATATGAGTACTTACCGGATTGACGAATTTAGCTCAAATCAATCGTATGAAGTTGAATTAAATTTAATAGAAAAATATAACCCATTATTAAAAACATTTTCTCCTACCTCAAATATAAATAATATTTCATTTTAAAAATTTAATATGATACGCTCTGAAAAAGAATTTGATTATATCAAAATAAAATTAGCTTCTCCTCTTCGAATATTACAATGGTCACATCGAAAATTACCTAATGGTCAATTTGTTGGAGAAGTCCAAAAATCAGAAACAATTAATTATCGTACGTTTAAACCTGAAATGGATGGTTTATTTTGTGAAAGAATTTTTGGTCCAAGTAAAAGTTTAGAATGTGCTTGTGGAAAATATAAACGAGTTAGATATGAAGGTTTGATATGTGAACGCTGTGGAGTTGAGTTAACAGAGTCTAGAGTCCGACGACATAGAATGGGACATATTAATTTAATTTATCCAGTTACCCATGTTTGGTATACGAATAGTCGACCTAATTATATCGCGTTATTACTTGAAGTTGAGCAATGTGAAAAACGCTTAGATACTGGATGGACAGAATTTGCTTATCCAAGAGATAATAAAGAAAAAGATAATAAAGATATAACTGAATATCAATCCTCAAATATTGAATGCCGTAATTATCTTGTAAGCCCAAAAGCTCTTCTAAATTGTAAAGAATTTCTCAAAGAAAAATCTAAAGCAAAAAAATCTAGCATTGTAAATTCCTATGATGAAAGAATAAAACGTATAAAATTAGCGTCTCTTGCTTATTTTATTGCAGAAGATGAAATCGCTTTTTATGGACTTCATTGGGATTTGCAGCAATATAGACGTTGTCGAGAATTAGGTTTTACAGGTTATCCTTTAAAACCACATTCTAAATCTCGTAATAGACGACGAAACACCCCTAAATATTTATTAAGAGCAACACCCAATTATTTAATTGGAGCTGTTCTAATTAAACGTGAATTAGAAAAATTAAATCTTGATCAAGAAATAATCAAAACACGAAACTTTATTATGCTATGCAGTAAAGTACTGCATAAAGAACAACCATTTTATAATTTTTCTCACTGGTCTAGAAAATGGGAATATCAGCGTATTTATAAATTACGAGATCAATCAATTAAACGAATTCGTATTTTAGAAAATTTATTAACCACAGGTGCAAATCCTGCCTGGATGATTATAACAATATTACCTGTTATTCCACCTGCATTACGTCCTATGATACAATTGGAAGGTGGGCGTTTTGCAACATCTGATTTAAATGAATTATATAGAAGAATAATTACAAGAAATAATCGTCTTCTTAGATTATTAGAAATTGATGCTCCGCAATTAATTATTCGTAATGAAAAACGAATGTTACAGGAAGCCGTCGATACGTTAATTGATAATGGGAAACGAGGAAAAATTGCATTAAGTGCAAATAATCGGCCTTTAAAATCATTATCTGACATTATAAAAGGAAAACATGGACGTTTCCGTCAAAATTTATTGGGAAAACGGGTTGATTATTCAGGTCGCTCCGTAATTGTCGTAGGTCCAAGTTTAAAATTAAATCAATGTGGTTTACCTTATGAAATGGCAATTGAATTATTCCAACCATTTATAATTCGTGAATTAATTAATCAAGGATTGGCGAGTAATATGAAAGTTGCGAAAAATTTACTTCAACAAAATGAGCCAATTATCGATCCTGTACTTGAAAAAGTATTATCAAATCATCCAATTTTCTTAAACCGCGCTCCAACATTACATAGATTAGGTATACAAGCTTTTGAACCTATTATAGTTCAAGGGCGTGCAATTAAACTTCATCCTTTAGTTTGTTCAGCTTTTAATGCCGATTTTGATGGAGATCAAATGGCTGTTCACGTACCTCTTTCATTAGAAGCTCAAGCAGAATGTTATATGTTAATGCTAGCACCTTATAATTTTTTATCACCCGCAAATGGTGAACCTATTATTATGCCAAGTCAGGATATGGTACTAGGTTGTTATTATTTAACGGTAAATAATATTAGCGGCTTATTAGGATCAAATCATTATTTTTCAGATTTAAATGACGTAATATTAGCCTATAATCAAGGTCAAATTGAAATACATACTTCAATTTGGGTTCGGTATAAACATAAAATTTCTAAACCCTTAAATCTTATCAAAACAATAACATTAAAAGATCAAAGTTATATTGAATATTATGAAAATATTCAAATCCGTAAAGATAAAAATAATGAAATTCTTGTTCAATATCTACAAACTACAACTGGACGCGTTCTTTTAAACTATACAATTCAAACAACGTTAAATATTCAATTATAAAAATTATACTCTTTAAAGTTTAAACTTATAATTCACTCAATAAATTATGAAAGATTATATTTATCAAAACACACTAATTAATAAAAAACAATTAAAAGAATTATTGGCCTGGAGTTTTTCAAAATATGATTCCATGCAAGCTTCTTTATTAGCTGATGAATTAAAATATCTAGGATTCAAATATGCAACCCAAGCTGGTATATCGATTAGTATTGAAGATTTAAAAGTTCCTGCTACAAAAAATGAAATGCTTGAAAAAGCAAATAAAGACATTTTAAACGCAGAAAAAATTTGTCTTAAAGGGAAAATTACAGATGTCGAGCGTTTTCAAAAAATTATTGACACTTGGAGTATAGCTAGTGAATCATTAAAAGACAATGTAGTTTCTTATTTTAAAACGTATGATCCATTAAATTCGGTTTATATAATGGCATTTTCTGGAGCTCGAGGAAATTTATCACAAGTTCGTCAACTTGTTGGTATGCGGGGACTTATGGCTGATCCTAGCGGGGAAATCATGCGGGTACCTATTAAAAAAAATTTCCGCGAAGGATTAACAATTACTGATTACTTAATGTCAGGTTATGGAGCTCGTAAAGGTATCGTTGATACCGCTTTAAAAACAGCAAATTCAGGTTATTTAACACGACGTTTAATTGATATTGCCCAAGATATTATAATACGAGAAAAAGATTGTTTAACATCTGCTTCTTTTATGTTTGATACTCACCATAAAATAGAAAGTGAACAAATTATAGGTAGAGTATTACTAAAATCTATTTATGATCCAAAAACCAAAAAATTGATTGCATCTGCAAATACACAAATAACTTTAAAATTACTTGATCTAATTAAACAAAAAGAAGTTTCAAAATTATATATACGGTCACCTTTAACTTGTAGTTTATATCATTCTATTTGTCAAATGTGCTATGGATGGGATTTATCAAATCAAAATTTAGTTGATTTAGGTGAAGCTGTAGGTATTCTTGCAGGGCAATCCATTGGGGAACCTGGTACACAACTAACAATGCGGACTTTCCATACAGGTGGAATTTTTACTTCAGAAGCACGACAACAAATAATTAGTCCAACAAATGGGATTATTAAATTTTCTAAAATTTTAAAAACTATAATATTAAGAACTAATCGGGGAGATGATGTTTTACTTACTAAAAATTCTGGATCTTTAATTTTGATTCCAGAACAATATGGACAAAATATTATTCAAATCGAATTATTACGAAATACAATGCTATTTGTAAAGAGTAATCAATATATTAAAAAATCATCGTTAATCGGTGAATTAATAAGTACAGAAAAACAAACTTTAACAGAGAGCAAACCTATTTTAAGTGATACTTCCGGTGAAATTTTTATTCCTCGGTTAAAAAATAAACTAAATTTAATTACTCAAAATCAACTATTATGGATTTTAAGTGGACAAGTTTATCCAGCTCCTTGTAATTCTTTCTTAAATTTTTATACGGACCATAAAATTAATAGAAATAGTTATATTTTTAGAACCAAATTAATGAATCAATATTGTGGTCACATTAGCTATATTAACAAAAAAAATAATTTATTAGAACAAACAATTCAAATTATAAATACGAATCATTCTTTAGATAATGCTTATATTCAAAAAATTATAAAACCAAAGAGCAACAAAAATTATTTACTTAATTTTAATCATTTAAAATATTCTATCAATTTAAAAGATTCAAATTCTAAAAATTGGAAAAGATGGCAAAACTCGAAACAGTTTGCTAGTTCTTTTAATAATGTTTTCAGAACATTAACAGGGGGAATAATGTATTATGATCAGCGAATTAAACAAAAAACGCATTTAACTAACACTGGTGTTTCTTATATTCTACCCTATGAAATTAGTAAAGAAGAATATGAAAAAATAAATAAAGATCATTACGAAAACTATTTAAAAAGTTTAGAAACTAAAATAAATAAAAATGGCTTCCTTTTTTATCAAAATTTTTTAAACTATCAAGAGATGGAAAGTATTTTCTTAAAATTAAGAGTAAAAAAGAAAATTCTACATAAATCTTTAATTTGGCTTTCTGAAGAAACGTATAAATTAAATTGTGATAAAAATATTCTATTAGTAGAAAATGGTAATTTTATCTCCAAAAATTTCGAAATTATTCCGAATATCATTTCCAAAACGGCTGGGATTATAAATGTTTCACAAAAAAATAATATTATTGAAGAAATTGCAATTAAATCTGGATTTGTTTATCAGGGTAAACAATTTGAACATTTAGATAAAAATGTTTATTATCCTGGTGAAATTATTTTTGATAACATTGAAATAACCCAACCTTCATTATGTGAGCATATAAATAATAAATTTAATAATCAATTATTAATTCGCCCATTTGATATTTATGAAATTCCGAAAGAAAAAGATTTAAAAAAAGTTTTTTTTCAAACACCGGAATCTGAAGCAATTTTTAGTGCAACTAATATAATTAATTATTCATATAAAATAAATCAAAAAATTAAAACATCTAAAAGTATAAATTTAATTTATGATCTAGTAAATTTAAGATTAAAAAATTCATCTCAAGAGAATGTAACAATTGACTTAATGAATTCTTTAAAAACCAAACGTTTAACAATGAGAATTTCAGATAAATTAATATTAAATAATTATATTCCAGCACAGTTAAAATATACAAATTTACACTCTTGTTTACTTGTTAAACCAAATCAATTTATAGATCAATATACAACGTTAGGATATTTCGAATCTCTTAGTACAAACTCTATCGAAATAGTAAAATTTAAATCAAAACGTTCAAATAAAAAACAAATTTTCTTAATATCAAATGATGATTGTGTAACAGTTAAAAAAGAACAAGGCAAAAATAAAACTGTTAATGAATTGATAATTGAAAATATTTATGTAAATCAAACAGGCAAAGTTTTAATAGATAATGAAAAATTTTTAACTATCCAAAAAGGACGTCCATACTTTTTTCCAAATTGTAAAACCGATGATTCTAGAGAAAAAATTGATCTGCAATATAAATTAATAAATTCTAAGAATAATATAGTAACAAATAAAAACAATATTTTTTTAAATTATTCTGATATAACAAAAAGATTACTAGTTGAAAGATTCGAGCCAAATAAAAAATCTTATGGATTTAAAGTCAAATTTTCAAAAATGTTTATTAAAAAAAATGGTAAATTTTATAGCTCAGGAATACCATTATTTTTAAAAAATTTTTCATTAAGTAATAGACAAATTGATGAACAAACTATTTTAAAAAAACAACAAATAACTGAAGAAATTAATCAGATAAATAAATTCGAAATTAAAAATACACAATTAAAAATTAAACAATGTTTACCTTTATTACTAAAAAGCTCTGACTTAATTAGTAATAAACTTAGAACAAAAGTATCTTTTAATAAAAGTTTAACAGGTCTAAAATTTTTAAAATATCCTTTTAATAAGTCAATTGGAATTCATTCAATAACAGAAGATTATTTTGAGCAAGAAGTGAATAATGTATACTGTAAAAATGGTGAATTTATTGAAAAAGGTGAAGTAATTGGGTTATTAAATTTTGAAAAAGAAATTACTGGAGATATTGTTCAAGGTTTACCACGAATAGAAGAATTATTAGAAGCGCGAAAGAAAAAATCTACAAATAAATATCTAGCAACAAATCAAAAAAAAAGTTTATTAATTCAAAAAACTAGTATTGATTCTAGCTTTGAATTTCGCAAATTAGGAACGACAATAAAAGAAAATGATAAAATTAATCCTCATAATTTATTAAAAATTTACTTTAATTATTATGGAATAAAAAAACATTTCTTTTGTCAAAAAGAATATTTTACTATTTCTTATCGCTTGACTAATAATTATGAAGCAAGTTATCGAACGTTTAAAAAAATACAGTTACTAATATTAAATGCAGTTCAATCTGTATATCAATCACAAGGTGTTTCAATTGCAAATAAACATTTAGAAGTTATTATTAAACAAATGACAACAAAAGTTTTAATTACTCATGAAGGTCATACACCATTATTACCACGTGAAGTAATTGATTTATACCATATTAAATATATAAATCAAATTATTGAAAGTCATAATAAACGTCCCGCATATTATGTACCATTATTATTAGGTATTACAAAAGCTGCTTTAAATAATCCCAGTTTTATTTCAGCAGCTAGTTTTCAGGAAACTACACGTGTATTAACAAAAGCTGCAATTGAAGGACGAGTTGATTGGTTACGAGGTTTAAAAGAAAATATTATTATTGGTCATTTAATTCCATCTGGAACTGGATATCAAAGTTATTCAAATTGTTTTGAACCAATTTCGCAGTACAAAACAAAAATTAATTTAAAAAATATTAAAATAAAAACTTAACTTTATTTCTTTTCAATTTGTTAATTTTATTCTATACTACAATAATCTAGTCGTTGTTTAATTAAGGAGTTATCAAATTTTATGGCTGATATAAATTTAGCCCAATTATTAGAAGCCGGTGTTCATTTTGGACACAAAGCTTATAGATGGAATCCAAAAATGTTTCCGTATATTTATACGGAACGAAATAATATTCATATTTTAGATTTAGTACAAACAGCTCAATTATTAAAACGAGCAAATTCTTATGTACAAAATGCAGCTTCAGAAGAAAAAACATTTTTATTTATTGGAACAAAAAGACAAGCAAGCGCAATAATTGCTCAAGAAGCAAAACGTTGTAATTCATACTATGTAAATCATAGATGGTTAGGTGGTATGCTAACGAATTGGGTTACATTAAAAAGTCGGATTGAACGCTTAAAAACATTAGAACAACAAGAAGTTGATGGTATTTTTAATTTATTACCAAAAAAAGAAGCATCATTACGTTTAAAAGAATTAGAAAAATTAAGAAAGCATTTAAATGGTGTAAAAAACATGAATAGATTGCCAGATATTGCAATTATTATTGATCAAAAACGAGAAATGACTGCGATTCAAGAATGTCAAAAATTAGGAATACCTATTATTTCTATTTTAGATACAAACTGTGATCCTGATTTAGTCGATATCCCAATTCCTGGTAACGATGATGCCGTTAGATCAATTAAATTAATTTTAAATTCATTGACTGATGCGATTCTTCAAGGTCGTACATAAGCTAATATCTAAAATAATTTATTAGAAAGATATTTAATAAATATCTTTCTAATAAATTATTTTATGTTAATGATACTTTTCCACCTGCATCTTCAATTTGTTTTTTCACATCTTCTGCTGCATCTTTACCTAAGCCTTCTTGAACCATTTTTGGAACTGATTCTACAAGTTCTTTTGCCTCTTTTAAACCTAGACCAGTTAAAGTTCGAACTACTTTTAATATAGCAATTTTTTTATCAGCTGGAACTTCATTTAACATTACATTAAATTCAGTTTTTTCTTCAACTTCTTCAACTACAGCTGGAGCCGCAGCCATTACTATACCACCGCCTACGCTTGCTGATGCATCAACACCAAATGTTTCTTCAATTGCTGCTACTAATTCTGATGCTTCTAATAAAGTTAACGTTTTTAATTCTTCAACAATTTGATTAATTTTTTCTGACATAAAAATTTTTATTTAATATATATATTGTTTTTTTTAGAATTTTTACTTTCTATTTAATTAATTAAATTTAAATGGATTAATCAAATGCATTTAAATCTAACTGAATAGATGGTCCCATACTGCTACAAATAAACAAACTTTTGAAATATTTTCCTTTTACACCAGATGGTCGGTTTTGTTCAATTGATCTATATAAAGATGTTAAGTTTTCAATTAATTGATTTTTTGAAAAATTTGCTTTTCCAAAACTGACGTGAACAACTCCTGTTTTATCTGCTTTATATTCAAACTTTCCTTTTTTAAAATCAGATAACGTTTCAGTTAATGTTGTACTTACAGTTCCTGATTTTGGTGATGGCATTAGACCCTTTGGACCTAAAACTCGACCAAGTTTTGCTAATTTTGGCATCATATCAGGTGTTGCAATTAATAAATCAAAATTAATATTACCTTGACTAATATTATCAATTAATTCTTGACTACCAACAATATCAGCACCACCTTCGTTTGCTTCATTAAAGTTTGCTTCATTTGTTAATACAGCAATTCTTATAGATTTTCCTATACCATGTGGTAAGGTTACTGTTGTACGTAGTTGTTGATCTGCGTATTTTGGATCAATATTCAAATTAGCATGTAATTCGACAGATTCAATAAATTTAGCTGTTGCAGTTTCTTGAAGAAGATTAATAGCTTCTTCTAAACTTGAATGAACAACATTTTTAGTTTTTTTAAGATTTTCGTTTTGACGTCGGGATAATTTTCGCATATAATTTCGTTATTAAAAACTTATAAACTTAAATATTAATCTACAATTGTAATACCCATATTTCGGGCCGTTCCTTCAACAATTCTTATTGCACTACTTATTTGCGTAGTATTTAAATCTGGTAATTTAATATTAGCGATCTCTTCTAACTGAGCTTTTGTTACTGATCCAACATTAACTCGATTTGGAGTTGATGACCCTTTTTTAACTTTTGCAGCATTTGCTAATAAGACAGAAGCAGGAGGAGTTTTCAGAATAAAGGTATAACTTCGATCTTCATAAACGGAAATTTCAACTGGAATAATAAGTCCCATCTTTTCAGTCGTTCGAGCATTATATTCTTTACAAAATGCTGCAATGTTTACACCATGTTGACCTAAAGCTGGACCTACAGGAGGAGCTGGAGTAGCTTTTCCAGCAGGTAATGCTAATTTAATCAATGCGGTTATTTTTTTCGGCATATTATATTTTTTTATATCTTGGTAAAATAGAGATGTGCAATTTTAACTTGAATTAATTAAAAAAGATTCAAATTTTTCATTTAAAGTTAGTACTATAAAGCAAAGCTTAAATCTTTGCAAAATCAATTAGTTACGGAAATTTTAAATAATTAAAATTCTATTTATACAATACATACCTCTTATACTGTAAGAGAAGCGCGCCCTGAAGGACTTGAACCCTCGACATCTAATTTTGGAGACTAGCGTTCTACCAACTGAACTAAGGACGCATGTAAATATTCTACTAAAAAAACCTTTAAAAGACAAGTTTTGAACTTTTATTTTAAAACAATACGACAATTTGAATGAATATGAACAATTTTTATACGAAACCTTACTTTTCAACCCCAGCTATACCTTTACCTCACAATTTTGTAGTAGAAAAAATGCTATTAAGTTGTTTATTAAGTAATTCTGAAGTAATTGAGAATACAATTAAAACTTTAGGAGTTGAAACTTTTTACTTTGTAAACCATCAAGAAATTTATAAAGTCATTCTAGAAATGCATCGAAAAAAAGTTCCAATAACTATTCTTTCAGTTTATGATTTTTTAAAAGAGACTGGTTATTTAGAAAAAGTTGGAGGTCCAGCCATCTTGTTAGAACTTTTTACCCAAAATACTAATTTAGTGTATTTAGAAGAATATATTCAAGTAATTCAGGATCGATTTCTACGACGTTCTCTAATTCAATTAGGCTATGAAACAATTAATTCAGCATATATTACAAATGTCCCATTAGAAACAATTTTAAAAAATTTTGAAAAAAAATCATTTAAATTAACACATGAATTAAGAAATGAAAGACTTAAAACTAGTGCACAATTGTTTTCTAATGTTTTTGATGAATTAAAACAAAAAGCACTAAAACCTGAATTACCAGGATTAGCATCAGGATTTTATGACTTAGATTCCTTAACCCAAGGGTTTCAAAAATCTGACTTAATAATTCTTGCTGGACGTCCATCCATGGGAAAAACAGCTTTATCTTTAAATATTATTGAAAATATAATGAAAAATTATAAAGTTCCAGTAATCTTTTTTAGTCTTGAAATGTCAAAAGAACAATTAATTTATCGTTTATTATCTAATGAAACTGGAATCAGTCAAACTCGTCTGAAAATTGGAAATTTATATAAAGAAGATTGGCATGAATTAAAAATAAGTATTCAAACTTATTCTTGTTTACCATTTTTTATTGAAGATAAGGCTAATATTACAGTTCAAGATATCCGTTCTAAAATAAAAAATATATTATTAGAACATAATAAACTTGGACTAATTGTTATTGATTATTTACAATTACTCTTAAATTCAAAAATGCAATTTGATAATCGAGTTCAAGAACTTTCAGAAATTACACGTTCACTTAAAAATATAGCCAAAGAATTTAATGTTCCTATAATTGCTTTGTCACAATTAAGTCGAAATGTCGAAAATAGGATTAATAAAAGACCCGTTTTATCAGATTTACGTGAAAGTGGATCAATTGAACAAGATGCAGATTTAGTCTTAATGCTATACCGAGAAGATTACTATAATCCAAATCGGGAAATTGATAAAAAAATAAATATTGCCGAACTTATAATTGCAAAACATCGTAATGGCCCAATAGGGATAATTAAATTACTCTTTCAACCAGATCCAACTAAATTTTTTAATAATTTTTCTAATATTTAAATAAATGCCCAGATCCAGATTCGAACTGGAGACACGAGGATCTTCAATCCACTGCTCTACCAACTGAGCTATCCGGGCTCAATATATATTATAACACATTCTATTTCAAATAACAATATTAATATTGTTATTTGAAATAGAATGTGTTATAATATATATTGGATATAGTAATGAATATAAGTTACTAAAAAAATCAAAACATGTCAGGATTGTAAAATAGCAGCATACGATTTAAATACGAACTTAGTATTTTAACTATATCTACTCTCAATAGATTCAATATAATTGTTTTTTAATTAAATTTTTTTATCAATAATTTTAATTACTTATAATTCAAATAAATAATAATTAAGCTTTAATTGAAGCTTTAAAAATATGATATTAACTAACAATTCTAAACTTAGAAATAAATTTTTAAATAAAGTAAAACATGTATAATAAAAGTTCATTTTAAATATAGTTTTGATAATTAACGTAAGTTTAAGTATAACATTTTTAATGTTAAGTAATATTTATTCATATGAATAAATTTATACTAAAAAGTAGTTATTATAATTTCATTGTTTTAAATTTAAAGAAACAATTTCTAATCTGTTCATTAAATAATATTTTGATTTTTATAATTAAGAAATAAAAAATTGTAATAATCTCATAACTTGGTAAATACTTCTCTGATTTATTGTATAAATCGGTATATTTCGTCGATTGGCTAATTTTTTTAATCGGAAATTTTGTCTTAAATGTTTTTTTAAACCTATTATAAGATTTGCTTGTTTAATTTGAGTTGTAAGAATTATTTTATCTCCTAGTTTTATTAAAATTTCGCGAATTAAATTTTTAGATAGCGAATAGGGATAAATTATTAAATTTCTATTTTTTAAATTTAATGATCTAATAATATTGGCTTGACTAGCTAATGACCAGTTATTATGTATGGAAATCATTTCTTTATTTAAAAATTGTGAATTTTTTACTAAAAAATCCTTTTGCAATTTTTTATAGCGAATAAGTATTTTTTCATTTTTTTTTAAAGTACGAATTTGTGAAATATAACATGTACC